>Ga0210398_10003555_pt1 | contig 14894 bp, 2 predicted proteins | sample IncBWC4OmetaG_FD_161047 | JGI IMG/M metagenome (GOLD analysis project Ga0210398, IMG submission 161047) | Forest soil microbial communities from Barre Woods Harvard Forest LTER site, Petersham, Massachusetts, United States - Inc-BW-C-4-O | ecosystem: Environmental > Terrestrial > Soil >...
CAGCGTGCCACGAGCCATCGTGCTCACCTGTTTCATTACCGGCGTTCTCGCCAGCATTGAAGTCTATGTGGCACAGCTGGTCTGGCCGCACGGCCTGGCATTTCCTGATATAGATACCGCCTATGTTTATGTCTCAGGGCGCATGGGCGGTCCGATCCTGTTCGCCATCGTGAACACTTCGCTGCTGATTGCAACCATCGGTTCCGGCGTAGCGTCGCAGATGGGAGCGGCGCGCATCCTGTATGCCATGGGTGAAGATGGCGCCCTGCCACGCCGGTTTTTCGCCTCGGTAGACCGCAAAAATCGTATCCCGCGCAACAATGTTTTGCTCATCGGAGCCATTTGCCTGGTGGGCGCATTGATTTTCAGCTACCAACTCGGAACAGAACTGCTCAACTATGGCGCGTTGCTCGCCTTCATGGGGGTGAACCTCGCGTCGATGCTGCGCGGATGGCGGCACGGTGGCGGCAAGGAATGGTTCCCGATGCTGCTTTCGCTGGGCGGCCTCATCACCTGCTTCTTTCTCTGGATCAATCTGGGCACGTTGGCGCGCATTGCCGGAACCTGCTGGGCCCTGGCCGGCGTTCTGCTCTGGCTTGTTCGGCGGCGGTTCACGACGCTGCCTTCGGATGCATAGGCGATCAAGGCGATCGGAGACTCGGGTCATGGAGTCTCATGGCGCCATGCCGTTTCCCCTATTTGAGCCGGGACCGAACATGATCACTGCACCATGGTGATGGTGACGCTGGTCGAGCCGGTGCCATAGTTTGTCCCTCCGGAGTAGGTGGCTGCGATTGTCAGGGTGCCTTTGGGCAGGGTCGAGGTTGTATAGCTTGCCTGTCCACTGCTGTTGACCGGCACGGTGGCGACCAGCGTCGAGCCATCGTAGAACGACACAGAGCCGTTGTTGCTGGGTGGTCCCGCGCTCCACGAAGCGATCGACGCCTGGAATGTAATGCTGGCGCCGACGGTTGCATACCAGGTCGACGGCGTGAGGGAAACCTGAACCGGTGCGGGCGTGACGGTGAAGTTCTCCGTTTGCGGCGAGGCGGCGGCGTAGTTCGTCTGCTGCGCGTAGGCGATGATCACATTGTGATTAGCCGCGATAGGTTTGGTGATGGTAAATTGCGCGTTGCCGTTGCTGAGCGAGACTGGCACTGCAGCGCCACTGTCGTAGCTGTAAGTGATAACTCCCTGTGCGGGCCCGGCGTTGGAACTAACGTTCGCGGTGCACTGATAATTGCCTCCGTAGGGGAACGATGAATTCCAGCAGGTGACCGACATGTCCACCGGCACCGGATTGACAGTGAGCGCGACCGGAGCGGAGCTTCCAGCGGGATTGTTCTTGTCGCCGGAATAGACGGCACTTATCGTATGCGTGCCGGCACTTAGCCCAGGCGAGATATACCAGTAGGCGCAGCCATTGCCTCCGAGCGAAAGCGTGGTGAGCCCCCTGGAGCCATCGTCAATCTGGATGGTGCCGCTGGGTGTGGTTTTGGTTGCACCGCTGACGCAGACGGTGATATTCGTTGCTCCGGGATAAGTGAGCTGCGTGCTCGCAAACTGGAGCGAGATAGCCGTGTCATACACGTTCAGCGTAATGTTGGCCGACGACGACAGATGATTGGCGTCGCCCAGGTATTGCGCGGAGAGGGTGAGAGCGCCGGAGGCAGACGGCGTGAAGGTACAGGCTGCCACGCCGGAGATATTGAGCGAGGAAGTGCAGAGCGTGGTTGAGCCGGACTTGAAAACGACGGTGCCGGAGGGCTGACCTGCGCCGGTTACAGCCGCGGTCAGCACTTCAGGCTTGCCCTGCGCCGCCGGATTTGGATTTGCGGTCAGACTAGTGGTCGTGGCCGCCTGCGCCACGACCAGCGTTGTCGTCGATGAGGTGGCTGATGCGTATCCATCGGTGCTGTTGTAAGTGGCTGAGACGGAGTGGGAGCCGGCGCTGAGACCGCTGATCATCACGCTGGCCGTTCCCCTGGAGATCGCGCCGCTGTAGGCGGTGTTGTCCACAGTGAAGACAACTGTCCCGGCAGGAGCGACCGCGCCGCCGGAGACCGTTGAGGTAATGGTGACGGATTGGCCGTAAACCGGCGAAGTTGGCGAAAACGTTGGGGCCGAAATCGTCGCCATAGGCGGCGTTGACGGGCCTGTAAGCGTCAGCTGGACCGATGAGGGCGAGGAGAGTACGGCGTTGGACAGGTTTCCGTTGAAAGTAACGGTGTCAGTAGTAGTGGCGTAAGTCGTTGGCGTGTAGGTCGCCGTCAGAGCGCAGACGCCACCCACAGCCAGCGTGCCGGAACCATTGCTGCCCAGCGTGCAGTCGGTGGATGCGGTGGGTTCGAGCGAGTAGTCCGACGTATCGGTTTGGGTGAACGCTGTGGCGGTGTAGGTCTGATTGCCCGACTCCAGCAGATTTGCCGTTTGCGGACCGCCGGTAGCTGCGAACTGGAGATAGCCCTGGGTGCGCGCGAGCCTGAGCACAGCGCCCCCCGAACCGGTGTAGAGATCGCCAGCCGAATCGATGGCCAGGGCGGCGGGGACTGTACTGGATACCGTGAAGGGACTGCTGTTCGTGCTGGCAGGCACGGCCAGGATAGAAGCAGCGTCCGCAATGAGGAGATTGCCGGCCGCATCGGTGAGGACCGCTGTGGGCGCGGTTGCCGGAGTCGTTAACAGCGTCGTGGTGTTAGTCGCGAAGTTGAAACGCACGATGGCCGGAGCACCTGGATCGGCGACCAGCAGATTGCCCGAGGGGTCGATAGAGAGGCCCGCCGGAGCAACCAGCGTCCCGAGGGGTAGCGCGTGCATGACGCCGGTGATGGGGTTGACCTGGTAAACGGTCTGCGCAGCGGAATCGGACACGTACAGGTTATTGAGCGGATCCACCGCCAGGCCCGCGGGCTTGCTGAAGGTGAACGGCAACGCGGCGGTTACGCCTGAGGGCGCGATCTGAGTTACTGTCCCCGCGGAAGTGTCAGCAACATAGATATAGCCGCGTCCATCGAGGGCCACCGCGCCAGGCGCGCCGAGGGTTGCCAGCACGGTGCCGGTTGCGCTGCTACCCTGAGCCTGCGCCGCGGGGGAATAGCGGAATAGCTGCTTGCTGTTGGTGTCGGAAACATAGAGGTTCCCTGCGTTGTCCGTTGCCAGACCGGCGACCGCAAGATTGGCGCCGAAGGTGGAATGGTTCGCCGGGTCGAGCGTCGCTCCGGCACCGAGCCCGGTACCTGTTAAGGCGAGATTCTCACTGTTGCCCGCGGCGCTGTTCACGGCGAGCGGCGTCTGGCGCGCCCCGGGAACAGCAGGCCTAAAGGTCGACGTCAGCAGGCAGTCCGACGTGGTATCGGTGTTCATGGTGCACGCCGGCGCGGTCAACGACCATTCGCTGGAGGAGTACACGAGGCCATTGCTGCTTGCTGCGGTGTCGCCGGGGATAAAGTGCAATTGGACGGGCTGCGCATTGCCGGTAGCAACCGCCATTCCGGGCGAGGCAACGCCGGTAACAACTTTACGAATGCGGGCATTCAGCGTGTCGGAGATATAGATGTTGCCGAGCGCATCGGTGCCGACGCCGATGCCGTTACCACCATCGCCGATGATGGTCTGGGTGGCGGGACAGCCGTCGCCGAAATTATCGGTGGCTGTGGAGCAGTTCGTGCTGGTTTTGCCGGCAATGGGGCGAATATTGGCGGTATGCGCATCGAGGAACCAGACTGCGCCGCTGCCGTCGGATATATACAGGTTGCTGCTGGCATCGATGGCAAGCTTCTGCGGGCTCATCGTGACATTGGTAGAGAGAGTGGGATACCCGCCGGAATACGACGACGCAGCACCACCGGCGATGGTGTAGATGGATCCGTTTTGCGGCGACGAAATTCCAAGGGTCGCCAGTATGCCATCCAGGGGCGAGCCGGTTCCGCAGGTGACGCAGACGACGCGGATCTTCTGCGAGTCGGCGATATAGACGTTGAGATTCGCATCGGTCATCACGCCCTGAGGATTGTCGATGGAAGCGGACAGCGCGGGGCCGCCATCGCCGGACGACGATGCTGTGCCGGTTCCGGCAAAGGTATGAATGGTTCCGGTGATGTCGACAACGCGAATCCTGTTGTTCGAGGTATCGGCGATATAGACGTTGCCCACAGTGTCAGCCCAAACGCCGCGAGGTCCGTTGACCTGAGCGGATGTTGCGGGACCTCCATCGCCCAGGCTGCCTGCGGAGCCGGTGCCGGCCACCAGATAGAGAAGCCCGGTGGAGGCGCTTACTTTGAAGACCTCGTGGCTGTCGTATCCGGCGATGTAGATGTTGCCCTGGCTGTCAGAAGAGACACCGCGGGCCTTGTCGATGCTGACCTGAGTGGGCACGCAACCGGTGGCAGCCGTGGGCGCGCAGGCTGAGCCGCTGACCTTGCCGGCGAAGTCTGTGATGACGCCATTGGATGCGATTCGTCGCACGATGCTGGCGACCGCGTCGGTGAGATACACGTTGCCGAATGGATCGCCGGCGACACTGCGGAGGTCAACCGACCCGCCAAAGACGATGGAGGTGGCGGGGCAGCCGTCGCCGAAGCTATCTGTCGCGGAGCTGCAGTTGGACGCAGCGCCGCCGGCGATAGTTGTCATGGTGTAGGGCAGCGGGATGGGACCGGAGGGCAGAGCGAGAATGTTTCCTGCGCTGACGGTGATGGTGACGGTGGAAGAGGCGGATCCCGCAAAACTGCCGCCGCCGTTGTAGGTCGCCGTGACAGCATCAGTGCCAATGGGCAGGTCGATTCCGCTGGTCGCCACTGCGGTATTGGCAGCGGAACCCGCGACGAGCGCGGCCGTGACGGGTACTGGTGTAGCGCTGCCGGTGGCAGCGTAACTGAAGGTGACGGTTCCGGTGGGCACGCCGACCGAGGAGCTGACGGTTGCAGTCAGCGCGACCGGATGACCGAGCGTGGTCGAGGTGGTATTCGCGGAGAGCGCTGTCATCGTGACTGCCGGCGTGACGCTGACCGACGCGACCGCGGAACTCGATCCATCATTGGCGGCGTCGCCGCTATAGACAGCGTAGATACTGAACGCGGTGGTGCTGTAGGGCAGCGTGATGGAGGCCGATGCCGACCCGCCGCTCAATGCAGCGGAGGTGTATACCGAACCGTTGACAATGAACTCCACTGATCCAGTGGGATTGCTTCCCGCAACGGTGGCGACCGCCGTGAACGCTGTCCCGTAGGAGACGGCGGACGGGACGCCGGACAGCGTTGTGGTGGTCGAGCCGAGACTTCCAGCGTTGACAGTGATGGTATACGGCTCAGTCGTTGAATAAGCAGTTTGCCCGGCAGGGAGCGGGTAGTTAGAGTCGCCGGAGTAAGTGGCGGTGAAGGTGTGCACGCCCACGGCGAGTCCAGTGAGCGGGACGAAGATGGTGTCCGTGGTTCCGGGCAGAGAGACGGTACTGGTGTTATTGGTCAGAGCGTCGGTCAGCGTGACGGTGCCGGTGGGATACGCCGCTCCGCCGACAGCCGGTGTGAGGATCACAACCGCGGTGGCGTTCTGGCCCTCAGTGACTGTCTGCGGCAGTCCGCCCGGCCCGGTAAGTTCGGGAGCAATATAGGTGAAGCTGCAGGCCGGCGGGTTCAGGCTGGTCTCGGTGATGTTGTTCGTCACCGTGTTGCCGTTCGCTCCGACGAAGGTAGCGTAGTCGCTGATGAAATCGGATGAAACCTGACCTGGGCCGTAGGTCAGCTCCGCATTGGTGGGCGCGGGACTGAATTCGGATGCTGCGAAGGTGCCGGGGAAGCTCACGTTGTCGAGCGTGACCTGGAGCGGGAAAACGGTTCCGCTGTTATTCGTTCCTGTCCATTGCACCGTTCCTGCGGTCAGGAAGGTAAGGTTCTGCAGCAGGATATTTTCGAAGTTTGGGCTCGCGGTCCCTGTGGTGTCTTCGTAATTCGGGCTGAAGACGATCTCCGCTTTGTGATCCTGATAGCAGGAATTCGAATATTGCACATTGCTGACCACGCCGCCGCGGTCGTACCCGGACTTAATGCGGATACCGGTAGAGTTACTGTCGGCAGTGTTGTTAATGGAACTGCCGGCTCCAGCGACGCCGTTGCCCGAAGACATATTGCTGTCGAAGAGCACGTTGGTCACGCCGGCCTGAGTGTAACTGCCGATCGACTCGCCGTGTCCGGCGAAGAAGTGGTTGTTGGTGACGGAAATATTGGCCGCCGGCGCTGATCCCGCAGCGCCCACCGCGATATTGTCATCTCCGTCTGAAATCCAGGAGCGCGTGATGGTGAAGTTCGTCGCGTTCCCTGGATCGATGCCGTCGGTATTGCGCGAGCTGGTGGGTGTAACGATCTTGATGTCCCATGCGGTGAAGCTGGAGACCGCGCCGGTCGTCGATATGTGGAAGAGAGGCGAATTGCGCAAGGTGATTTTGTACAGCGTGATGTTGCTGGAGCCTGAATCCAGCTGCACGAATCGCGGGTTCTGCTGATTGCCTCCGCCGTTGGCGATCGAGGACAGTCCCCACCAGCTCTGCCCGGCAAAACTGGACGGGAATGCGTTGAGCAGCGGATCGCCGCCGCGGCCGTCGAGCTTGCCGAAGCCCATGATGCCCACGTTGCTGGCGCCGCCCGGGATGTCGATGAGCGGAAGGCAGCTTGCTGTGGCGCTGGCCGAGTTCACAGTGCCGCAGGTGTGGGTGCCGGGTGTGGTGTCGTAATCCTGAACATTGCGCGAGAAGAACAGTACGACCCCTGGATCGACGAGCAGGGTCACCCCGGAGGGCATCGATAGCGGTCCGCTGAGGAACGCATCGTTACTGCCACCACCCACCGACAACTCGACCGCCTGGTTGGTGCCCGCGCAGCTGTTGAGCGCGGCCTGAATGCGAGCCCCATCAGGATTGCTGTTCGAGGAGTCCACTGAGGAGGGAATGTCGTCGTTGACCATCGCGAGAGCTGCGTTGAGCGTGGTGCAGACGGCTGGGAACGACGGCTCGGTAACGGTGCGCGTGTCGCCGGTAGCGACATACTGTTCGACGGTGAAAGCTGCCGAGGCGCTCGAAGGCGAATACGTATTCGCAACCCCGGCGTAGTTTGCGGTAACGGCGTAGTTGCCCGGCGCCAGACCGGTGAGGTTGACGGTGGCCTGGCCCTGAATGTTCAGAGTGGGCGTGCTCGAGTACACAACGGAGTTGCCCGAGACCGTGACCGCGGTGACGGTGATCCCAACCTGGCTTCCGTTGGGAGACGCGATGCCCGAGACCGTGACCGTGAAAGTGGCCTCGGTGCCGCTCGAAGCGAACACCACGTCGGCTGGACCAGTGATGGAGGTGGAAGTCGGCCCCGCCGGTACCACGTCGCTGAAGGTGATGGATCCGACCGTGGTGGGCACGGCCAGAAAGGACAGGGTGTCGCTATACGCAGTGCCGGGACTCTGCAGCGCGGTGGGCGACAATGCGGCCGAAACGGAGCACGCCACACCCGCAGCGATGGCGTCGGTGCCGCCGACCGAGCAATCCGATGTGGACAAGGTGAAGGCACTGGCATCCGTCTGCGCTGTCCCGGTCGCACTCAGGTTGCCGACGTTCGTGAGCGATCCGCTGATGCTCGACACATTGCTCGCCGTCGATCCATAGGAACCGGCGTTGCGAACGACTTTCAAGATGCTCGACTGGGTCGCGTCGGCATCGTAGACATTCCCCAGACCATCGACGGCCAGGCCTGTTGGGCTCTGGAGCCCAGTGATGACCGGCGTCTCCGATCCGCTGAGCGGAATCTCGAGGACTGTGTTGCTCCGCTCATCCTGCACATAGAGGTCGCCGGCGGGATCGACGGCGACAGCGGCCGGTATGACGCCGGAAAGGAGCGTGCTCTGCGTGTACGCGCCATCGGTGCCGGGCTTGAGTTCGTAGACATCACCCGCACTCTTGTCGGCGACATACACATTGCCAGCGGTGTCGACGGCGAGCGAAACGGGATCGGCGAACCCGGTTGCCACTGTGACCTGCTGCCGTCCGCCAATGCTCGAAGGGGAGAGCTTGTACACAGCGGTGTTGGTCGACGGATTCTGAACATCCGCGACAAACAGATTGCCGGTCGCATCGACGGCGATGGCCTGGGGCGCGGCGGTGCAGCCGGAGCACGAGGTGTAGGGCAGGGAGGCGAGGGCGTATGCAGACGGTGTCGCCGCAGCGGTGACCGCCAGTTCTTCAATGGCGGCATTGGATGGGCTAACCGCGAAGACGTCGCCGCCTGGATCCACCGCGATCTGGCTCGGAGTTGCCGGCAGCACGATGGGCGTCGTGGAGGCGCTGGACAGAGTGAACGTCGATCCACCCGTCGATTCAAAAATGGACGCGCCGCTGGCTACGTAAACATTCCCGGCGCCATCCACGGCTACGCTGGCCGGAACGATTCCGCTGAAGATCGCGGTGGTCGTGGGAACAACAGGAGTGGTGACGTTATTGGTGGTGGTCGCAACGTTGTCAAAGGCGAGGACGGAACCGGATACGTTCCCGTCGAGCGCGATGCTTTCCGCTGTTCCGCTGCTGTTGGTCACAGTGAGTGTGGCCGAGCGCAAACCGGCGGCGGAGGGCGCGCTGCTGACGACCACGGTACAGTCGACGGTCTGATCCGCATTGAGCGTGCAGGCGGGCGAGGCGGCGGCCAGGTCACTGGTCGCGGAAAGTGCAGCCGAGGACGTTGCGGAAGTTGCACCGGGAAGATGCGCTTCAAAGATTTGCTGCTGGCTGGCATGCAGCGTTTGCGGAGTGAAGCCCTGCGCCAGCACCTTGCGCACGAGTTGCCCGGAGCTGCTGCTGGTGCCGTCGTAGAGGTACAGGTTGCCGGCGCCGTCGGCCGCCACACTGAGCCCGTTGCTGTTGCCGAACTCCGCATCCTGCGCCGGACAACCATCGCTGTACACGCTCTGCGACACCGGCCCGGATGAGCCGCTGCAATAGGAGCTGGCGGCGACGTTGGCCGCCGCCTGCGAGAAGAGAATCCGGATGTAGCCAGTGGCGATGTCGAAGAACAGTACGCGTGTTTTGTCGCCGATGAAGATGTTGCCCTGCGGGCTGACGGTGAGCTTGGTGGTTGAGGAGTCGAGCGCGGTGCGGCTGTTGCCCAGCGCCGGCGTGGAAGAAACTCCTCCGGTGGCGCCGCCACCAGCCAGCGAGTATACGAATCCGGGCTGCGGCGTTGCCGGATTCATTTCCGCGTTGTTGACTTCGATGGCATTCACCATCGCGGATCCGGCAGCTCCTGATCCGCTCACGAACAGAACGCGCAGCAGCCCATGCCCTGCGTCGGTAAAGACCATGTTGCCGGCCGCATCCACGCTTACTCCCTGCGCATCGCTGGTGCTCGCAAAAACGCTGGCGGCGGTGAAAAGGCAACCATCGCCCTCGCTGTCCGTTGCGGTTCCGCCGCCGCTGCAGGCAGCGCCCTTCGTGGTGGCCGCTGTGGTGGCCCCAGCGACCGTGTAGACGTAGCCGGCGTGCAGCAGCAGATTCGTGCCGTTGTACCAGGAAGGATTCTCCTCGAGCAACGCCCAAAGCGGATTGGTCACGCCGTTCCAGGTTTGCGGGCCGAGCACAACGCGCCAGCGCTCGCTCGTGGTGTCGGCGTAATACACGTTGCCCCAGGCATCGGCCGTGACGCCACGGGGCTGGTCCACCTCTCCCAGCGACGTGGTGCAGGAGGAAGAACTGCCGCCCGCGTTCACGAAGGGCGAGCCGGTGAACATGACGGTGCTGGTTGAAAATGCCGGTGTACTGTCGACGCCGGCGCCGGTTACTCCGCTTGACCCGGAGGAGTACGCGCATCCGGCAACCAGGCCCATCTGCCCGATCGGGATCTGAACTGGCGCCAATGCCGAGGGTGCGCCGCTCCCACACAGCGGCGAAGCATACCGGCAAATCATGTGCACGAAGTGATCGTTGTACCCGGCCAGGAGGATGTTGCCGTATGGATCGATGCCGACGCCGCGCGCATCCGCCACCGGGCTGGTCGGCGTTCCTGTTGCCGCAACGCAGCCGTCGCCGGAAGAATCGAGTTTGCCAGAGCACGCGGTACCGCCACCAGCCACCACAGTCATGATTCCCGAGTCGGGATTGATGAGGTGCAGCACGCCCTTGATGTCGTCATTCACCAGGATGTTGCCGAAGGGGTCCACTACGGTGCCGCTGAAAGCGCCCACGCCGAAGATGCCGTTGACCGCCAGGCATCCATCGCCAAAAGCGTCGGCCGAAACGGTGCCAGCAGCAAGGCCAGGGCATTGGGTGCCGGCGGTAGCCGCCATCGGGGCGCTGCCGCCAATGGTGGTCATCGTGTAGGGAAGCGCGACCGGTCCCTGTGCGAAAGCATCGACGGCAACCAGCAGGAACAGCGCGGACAGGAGTGGAGATAGGCGGCAGCAGCCCATTTGTAGTGCCTCCAGCAAGGAAGATCAGGGTGATTCAGGCGGGCCGAATGGTCTGACCACTAGAGCGCGAAGATTATCCAGGGCGGGAATTTCGGGTGTCAAGTCCAAAATACAAATCGCAAAAAACTAAGGGAAACTGCGGTAATCGACCGACTGGGGAATATCTGTCGAGCATGGATGTGGTCAAACCACTGCCGGGTACAGCCTGGGGCAGCTGCATTGGCCCGGATCCTGAAGAACCTGATTTATGGAGTGAGCCCGGCGGATCCGCCGAGGTATTGCGTCGGTTGGATTGTTGTGCCGGCGGTCAATTCCGGCACCTCTTCACTGACTGTTTCATGTCTGTCTCTCCGCGTCGGAGGGACTGGAGCGCTGACAGACCACAAATGGCGAAATCTTTGAGGAGGCCCGGGGGACTTTTTGAGAGTCACGGAGACATGGGTTATGATCATTCTCAATTTTTGGTCGCCTTGAATATCTGTTCTGAGCTCCAGGAATCCCGGGACTCGCGACAGAGGAAGTTCGGCTTGGCGGCACACGGAAAGTCCCCTTTCGCACGACATGACAATTACGATCCACGCGAGCCTCGGGGCTCAGGGTGGATTTGTTAACGAAGCGCTCACACAGATCACACGATGAGCGCGCCGGGCAATGCTTTTTTTGGAGGTTGGTGATGAGAAGTTTCTTGCGGGGCTGGATCTTCGTTTGCATCCTTGCCTCGGCTGCAGTCACGTTCGGGCAAGAGGCAACCACTTCGCTGCGTGGTGTGATCGCGGATCCCAGTGGGTCTGTGGTTCCGGGAGCCGACGTGGCTCTGAGCGATCAGGCGACTGGCGTCAATTATCACGTAGCATCGAATGGATCCGGGTATTACGTGTTTCCCGCCATTCAACCGGCGCACTACCGGATCACGGTGAGGGCGCAGGGCTTCGCCACCGAGGAAAGCTCCATCACGCTGCTGGTGAGCCAGCCAGTCACGCTGAACTTTTCGCTCAGGGTGAGCAGCACCACGGTGACTGTGAATGTGAACTCGGGGGCCGAGCAGCTGAATCTGACGGATGCGACGGAAGGAAACGCGGTGGGCACCGCGACGATTGAGTCGCTGCCCATGGACGAGCGCAATCCCATCTCTTTGCTTACGCTGCAGCCGGGCGTGTTGTACATCGGCCAGGATCCTGCCACGGCGGACAGCCGTCAGGGGGCGGTCGCTGGCGGACGCTCCGACCAGAGCAATATCACCCTGGACGGGCTGGATGACAATGACGACGTGTTCGGAACCGCGTTTACAGGGATTCTGCGCTCGACGCTCGACTCGACCGAAGAGTTCCGCGTGGTCACCTCGAACGGCACGGCGGAAGCAGGGCGCTCCTCCGGCGCGCAGATTAACCTGGTCACCAGGAGCGGCACGAATCAATACCATGGCGCGCTCTACGAGTATTACCGGCCGGACAACGTGGTGGCGAACAGTTACTTCAACAAGTACAGCGAGCTGGCGGGCGGCACGCCAAACGACCCCCAGTTTTATCTGGTGAACACGTTTGGCGGCGCGATCGGTGGGCCGATAAAGAAGGACAAGCTCTTCTATTTTTTCAATTACGAAGGCAACCGCGTCGGCACCCATCAGGTCGTGGGAGCCACCGTGCCGACGACCAGTTTCATGGCCGGCGGCCTTGGCTATCAGGATGTCAATGGCAATAACGATACGCTGACGGCCAGCCAGGTAGCGTCGTTGGACATGCCCTGCGAGTCCAATACGTTCAACGGCCAGCCGGTTTGTCCCAATGGGCCGGGCGCCAACGCCGCAGTGCTGAAGTACCTTGCTGCTGAGCCGACGGTAGCGCCAACCTCAAACCCAATCCTGGGCGACGGCCTGAACAGCGGTGCTTATTTCTTTACCTCACCGGCGCCGTCCACGCTGAACACCAGCATTCTGAAGATGGATTACGACCTGAACAGCAAGAACCGTTTCTTCGTGCGCGGGAACCTTCAGAAGGACACCACATCCGCAGCCGAACCTCTTCCCGGACTGCCGGCCGGTAGTTTCACCGACGATAACTCCAAAGGGCTGGCGGCCGGATACACATGGATACCGAACAGCAGCCTCGTCGACGAACTGCGCTACGGCTTTATCCGTCAGGGCTTTCAGGTAAACGGTCCGGGCCAGAGCAGTTTCGTCAGCCTGTATGGCCTGACCCAGCCGGTTGAATACTGCGACTGCGGGACTCTGCGGCACGTTCCGGTGAACCAGATCACCGATACGCTGAACTGGACCAAAGGAGCGCACAGCCTCGCTTTCGGGGGCACCTGGAGCGGCATCACCAACCACTTCAGTACGGACTCGGACTCCTTCGACACGGCCTCGACCAATCCCCTCTACGACAATGAGGCCGATCTGCCGGCGCCGGGGCCCGCCAACGGCAACCCGGCCATTAACAGCAGCTTTTACACTACGTCCTGGGCGAATGCATGGGGCAATCTGATGGGGGTGGTTCCGGAACTGACGAACGTTTACAACTACCAGATCACATCCACCACCACGGGGACGGCGCTGCCGGATGGGGCCTTCGTGGTGCGGAATTACCGATCCAACGAGTTCGAAGGCTTCGTGCAGGACAACTGGCATCTGCGGAGCAATGTGAACGTGATCCTGGGAGTGCGTTACACGAATCTCCAGATACCGTACGAGACGAACGGCCAGCAGATTTCGCCGACCATCAATATGGACAAATGGTACAGAGAGCGGGAGACCGCGGCGCTGCAGAGCCAGATTTACGAGCCCCTGATCTCGCTCGAGCCCTCCGGTAAAGCCAACGGCATGCCCGGATACTGGCCGAAGCAGAAAGACAATTTCGCGCCTCGCGTCGGGATCGTGTGGGCGCCTGATCCGCGTACCGCGATGCGCGCCAGTTTCGGGATGTATTACGACCACTACGGCGAGGCGCTGGTGAACGACTTCGATGAATTCGGCTCCGCCGGTCTGGCCACGGCGCTGACCGACGCCCCGGATGTTCTGGGTTTCGAAAGTGCGCCACGCTTCACCGGAGCGACCAGTCTGCCGATATCCCTCTGGCGGCGTCGCCCACTAAGCAAACCTTCCCCTACACGCCACCGCCGGACGGTTTTCAGATTTACTGGGGCATCGATAACGTGATGAAGACGCCGTATTCCGAGTCATTCAACGTGTCGTTCCAGCATCAGTTTGGGGGCGGCTTCGTTTTCGAGCAGGCGTATGTCGACCGTCTGGCGCGGCATCTGCTCCAACAGGTCGATCTGGCGGAGCCGGTGGACTATGTCGATCCGCTGGGGGGTGGCGACTACTTTGCCGCTGCCAAAATTCTCTCCAAAGCGGTCGACGCTGCTCCTTTCGGCACCTTTAATGGAGCCAGTCAGAAGGTCAACAACAGCGTTCCAGCTATTCCGTACTTCGAGCATGTATTTCCCTCCTGGAAGAACACTGACTACGCGGGGGAGAGCGCGACGCAGGCGATCTTCAATAACGCGTGGTCGCCGACGCGGTATTACGGGGGCGAGACTCTGGCGCTTGCGATTCTGGATGCGTTTCCGGTCATCTACGGGTATGGCAGTGCTTCGCAGTCGACGTTCTGGACGGATCAGTTCTCCTCACTGTATGCGCTGTCCACCATGGGCAACAGCTCCTACAACGCGCTGCAGTTCACGCTGCGGCATCCGGCAACTCACGGTCTGACGGTGGATTTCGGATACACGTTCTCCAAGTCGCTCGATCTGGGCTCGGAAACGGAACGTGGCAACGTCTTCACCAACGCCGATGACGGCTACGTGGATTTCGGCATTCAGAACACGTGGAATCCAAAGCTGAACAAGGCTGTGTCGGACTTCGACACGCATAGCCTGTTTACCGCCGACTGGATTTACGCCTTTCCGGTTGGCCGCGGCAGGGCGTGGCTTAGTGACGGCAACCGAATCACCGACGCGTTTATCGGCGGATGGCAATGGGCCGGGCTCTCGCGCGTGACCAGCGGACTGCCGTTCACTCTGCTGTCGCAGGGCTACCCGACCAACTACGAAAACCCCGGCTGGGGTATTGCGACGCAGCCGATCCAGACGAAGAAAACCTTTCTCGGTGGAGTGCCCTATGTGATGAATCCGGCGACGGTGGCCAGCATCAACAGCGGCGTCTTCACCGGCCAGGGCCCCATCCGCTACCCCTATGCCGGCGAGGCCGGAGAGCGCAATTACTTCCGTGGGGACGGCTACTTCGATATCGATTCCTCGCTGACCAAATCGTGGAACCTGACAGAAAGAGCGCAGCTCAAGTTCGCCGCCGAGGCCTACAACATCACCAACTCGAACCGCTTCGACGTCAGTCCTGCCGGGCTGAACCCGCAGTTGACGGGCAGCGCTCTGGGCGCCTATAGCTCGACTCTCAGCACGTACCGCCGGATGCAATTCGGCCTGCGGATGGACTTCTAGGCTGTATCCAC
>Ga0210398_10003556_pt1 | contig 14892 bp, 17 predicted proteins | sample IncBWC4OmetaG_FD_161047 | JGI IMG/M metagenome (GOLD analysis project Ga0210398, IMG submission 161047) | Forest soil microbial communities from Barre Woods Harvard Forest LTER site, Petersham, Massachusetts, United States - Inc-BW-C-4-O | ecosystem: Environmental > Terrestrial > Soil >...
GACAGCCATGTGGGCGCACGTCAACGCGACAGCCATGTGGGCGCACGTCAACGCGACAGCCATGTGGGCGCACGTCAGCGCGACAGCCATGTGGGCGCACGTCAGCGCTCTACCTCCCCGCCCCAGCCGCATGCGGCCCGATCTCCCGGAGGAGATCGACGAGGTGATCGCGCGCGGCATGGCCAAGGACCCCGCGGAGCGCTACGCGGGCGCAGGCGAGCTGGCGCAAGCCGCGGCGCTCGCGCTCGGAAGTGCATCCCGGCTCACGCGACCCGGCATGTCAGATCAGGCGACGAATCGGCGTCCAGCGCTAGGTGCGCTCACCACGGTTTCAGAAAACCCGTGAGCAGGCGATGTCAGTCGAGATCGCGCTGCGAGATCAGACCGAGCTGGAACGCGCACTCCGCGAGCCTGGCGCGCTTCTGGTTCTGGCCGAGATCGCCCAGCTCGAACTTGCCGAACAACGCCCGCAGGTGCGTCTTGACCGCGTCGACGCTGAGAAACACCTCGTCGGCGATCTGCTGATTGGTCGCCGGAGTGGCGAAGGTGCCGCCGTCGCGATAGGGGCGGCACAGAGCGATCAGAACTCGCCGCCGCATTCGACACATCGAGCGGCACGACGCGGACGATCACGGTCAAAGCCGCCGGCCAACGTCGTCAGGCACGGCTACCGAGCTCGTCCAGCAGCGCCCCCACCGCGCGCTCGTCCAGCTGCGCCCCCGCGACCCGTCGCAGCTCCGCGGCGGCCTCCTGCGGCGTGCGTGCCGGACGGTAGGGGCGGTGGGTGACGATCGCGTCGTAGGTGTCGCACGCGGAGATGATGCGCGCCGCCAGCGGGATCTCCTCGCCGGCGAGGCCGTCGGGATAGCCGCCGCCGTCCCAACGCTCGTGGCTTGAGCGCACCGCCGGGGCGAGGTGGGCGAAGGCGTCGATGCGGCCCACCAGCTCGCCGCCCACCGTTGCGTGGCTGCGCATCACCACCCACTCCTCGTCGGTGAGCGGCCCCTGCTTCAGGAGGATCTCCGACGGCACCGCGATCTTGCCGATGTCGTGCAGCATCGCCGCGTAGCGCACGTCGCGCGCCTGCGTGCGTGAGAGCCCGATCCGCAGCGCCACCCGCTCGGCCAGCTCAGCCACGTCCTCGCCGTGGCAGGCGGTGTAGTCGTCCTTGGCTTCCACCGTGCTGGTGAGCGCCGCCAGCGTGGTGGTGAAGGTGTGCTCCAGATCGGCCACCAGCCCGGCGCGGTGCACGGCGGCGCCGAGCGCGGCGGCCACCGCCTCCACCAGCACCGCGTCGGCCTGGCTGAACGCGCCCGGCTCGGCCGCCTCGATGTTGAGCACCCCCCACACGGTGCCGTCGACGAAGATCGGCGCGCTTAGCTCCGAGCGCGGGTCGGTGTGGGGGTCGCGCACGATGTAGTCGGGGTCGTGGACGGTGTCCAGCACCAGCGCCGTGCTGCCCGAGCGGGCCACGCGACCGTTGACGCCCTCGTGCACCGGCTGCTCCACCAGCAGAAACTCGGTCATCACCTCCGCCAGCGGACCGGCGCCGGCGATCAGCCGCAGCATCCGGTCGCGGTGGTCGAAGCGCTGGATGGCGGCCAGATAGAAGGCGAACGTGCAGTGCAGCTCGTCCACCACCAGCCGCGCCATCTCCTCCGCCTCCTGCAGCGCCGTCAGCCGCGCCGTCAGCCGCGATGCCACGTGCAGCTGCGCGCGCAGATATGCCAGCTCGCCGGCGCCCGCCAGCGCGCGCACGCGCTCGTCGGCGCGGTGGCGGCGCAGCGCCTCGGCGCGACGCTCGCGCTCGCGCTCCCCCGGTTGTACGGACAGCTTCGGCATCGTGGACGCATCGACTGCCGACGGCGTGTGCTTGAGCGGTGTTTGCGCCATTCCGGCCAACCGCCGGGATGGGTTCGCTTGCGCCGCAAGCAGAGTCAACAGGCCGGGAGTCCCTCCACCCCTTTCCCAACCCTTTTGCCTTACGACAGCCTTCCCAGTCGCACCCCCCGCGGTTGCGCCAGCAGTCCAAGGTGGGCGGCCCCACGGCGCGGGAAAATCCCGTGGTGAGCTCGGCCCTGAGCACACCCGATCTCCTCGACTACCGCCCGCGCGCGCCGTTTCTGGACGAGCTGTTCGAGCTCGACGGCACGCCGCGGTCGGCGGCGGCCGCGCTGGTGCGCGAGATCGAGCGGCTGGGGCCCGACGGCCTGCTGGAGGCCGGTAGGCGGCGCGACGCGGTGTTCATGCAGCAGGGCATCACCTTCGAGACCAGCGGCGAGCACCAAGCGGGCGCCACCCACCCGGGCGCCGCCAAGGAGCGGCCGTTCCCGCTTGACCTGATCCCGCGCGTGCTCAGCGGCGCCGAGTGGCGCGAGCTCAAGCGCGGGCTGGCGCAGCGCATCCGCGCGCTCAACGCGTTCGTCGACGACGTCTACCACGCGCGCGAGATCGTCCGCGAGGGGCTCGTGCCGTGGCGGCTGGTGGCGGGCTGCCCGCACTTCGCGCGCGCCGTGCACGGCATCCGCCCCCCGGGCGGCGTGTACACGCACGTGGCCGGCTGCGATCTGGTGCGCCACAGCGACGGCACGTGGAAGGTGATCGAGGACAACGTGCGCATCCCGTCGGGCATCTCCTACGTGTTGGAGAACCGCGCGGCGATGGCACAGCTGGTGCCGGAGCTGTTCGCCTCCTACCGGGTGCGCCCGGTCGATCACTACCCGCAGCTGCTGCTCGGCGCGCTGCGCGCCGTGGCGCCATCGGCGGAGAGCGAGGCCACGGTGGTGGTGTGGACGCCCGGCCCCGCCAACCCCGCCTACTTCGAGCACGCGTTCCTCGCGCGCCAGATGGGCGTGGAGCTGGTGGAGGCGTCGGATTTGGTGGTGCGCGACGACGTGCTGTACATGCGCACCACCCGCGGCTTGGAGCGCGTGCACGCGGTGTACAGGCGCCTCGACGACGACTTCGTCGACCCGCTGGAGTTCCGCCCCGACTCACTGCTGGGCGTGCCCGGCCTGGTGCGCGCCTACCGTGCCGGCAGCGTGGCGGTCGCCAACGCGTTCGGCACGGGCGTGGCCGACGACAAGGCGATCTACCGGTTTGTGCCGGAGATGATCCGCTTCTATCTCGGCGAGCAGCCGATCCTCGAGAACGTCCGCACCTATCTGCTGTCCGACCCCGAAGTGCTGGAGCACGTGCTGGGCCGCCTCGACCAGCTGGTGGTGAAGCCCACCGGCGAGTCGGGCGGGCGCGGGGTGCTGATCGGCCCGCACGCCGACGAGCGGGAGCTGGAGCGCATGCGCGCGGTGGTCCGCGCCGACCCCGACCGCTGGATCGCACAGGATCTCGTGCGCCTCTCCACCGTGCCCACGGTCGACGACGATGGCAACATCCACCCCCGCCACGTCGATCTGCGCCCCTTCGCGGTGTTTGGCGAGCGCATCGACATCGTGCCAGGCGGCCTCACGCGGGTGGCGTTGGAGGAGGGATCGATGATCGTCAACTCCTCGCGCGGCGGCGGCTCCAAGGACACGTGGGTGCTGCAGGACGGCGACGACGCCGACCGGGCGGGGCCGACGATTGCCGACACGCTGCCGCCGGCGCTGCCCGACCTGCGCTACGGCGAGTGGACCGGCCAGCAGCAGCAACAGCAGCAGAATCGCCGGCACTACCCGCTGCACCACAACCCCACGGCCCCGATCGGGGGAACACAACGTCCCCCAAACCAGCGCCAACCAAACCAGCCTCCAGGCGGCTCCGGGTGCGGCCCTGGCGAGGTGTGAGCCGATGCTGGCGCGGATCGCCCACGAGCTGTACTGGCTGGGCCGCAACCTCGCGCGCGCCGAGTTCACCGCGCGCGCCGTGGAGGCCGTGTTCCAGGCCGAGCTGCAAGGCAGCTCCGACCGCGCCCCCGGCGTCGGCTTCGGCTCGCACGGGCTGCTGGCGATTTTGGGTCACACCGAGACCGGCGGCGCCGACGGCGCCGGCCCGCTGGGCGGCCTGATGCTCGACGCGCGCCGGCCGGGTTCGATGCTGGCCAGCGTGGAGCGCGCCCGCGAGGGGGCGCGCACCGTGCGCGACGTGATCAGCGCGGAGATGTGGGAGGCGATCAACACCACCGCGCTGGGCTTGCGCGGTGGCGGGCAGCCGGCGTGGGCGCGCCACGGCTGGGCGAGTGGGGCGGCCCCGACCCCGCCGCGCCGGCCGGCCCGTATCTGGCCTCGCAGTACGTCAAGCAGCGCACCGCGCTGATCTGGGGAATGGCCGCGCGCTCGATGCTGCGCGACGAAGCCAAGTGCTTCTTGGACGCGGGCGGGATGATCGAGGTGGCCGACATGGTGCTGCGGATGCTGCGCGTGGCGCTCCCGCCTGGCGAAGCGGCGCCGGCCGACGGTCACGCGCTGATACTGCTGCAGGCGGTGGGCGGCTTTCACGCCTACCTGCGGGCGGTCACCGCGCCGCCCAACGCCCAGCCGGTGGCGCGCTTCTTGCTGTTCGAGCGCGCCTACCCCGACAGCGTGGCGGCGTGCGTGGACACGCTGCACGAGGTGTTCACCGCCGCCGACGCCGGCCCCCGCAACTCCAAGCCGGTGCTGCGCGTCAGCCGGCTCGCCGCCGACCTCGACTTTCAGCGCCGCGCGCTGCCCGAAGGGGCCGAGCTGAGCGGGATCTGCGAGCGCACCCAGCAGGAGCTCGCGCACCTCGACCAGGACGTCGCCGAGCGCTACTTCGCCGGCGCCACGCCGGCGGGGGAGCGGCGATGAGAGGGTGGGTATGTGTGTATGTAATTTTTGGCCGCCAACCATTCATTTTGTGAAGCGATCGGGCTGACGATGCACTTCGCGATCCGCTATCTCACCGAGTACCGCTACGGCGGGGCGGTGAGCGACAACCTCAACGCGCTGCGCGTGCGGCCCGCCACCACCTCCTCGCAGCGTTGCGACGAGTTTCACACGCGTATCGACCCGGAGGCGCGCGTCAGCCGCCACCTCGACTATTTCGGCACGGAGGTGTTGGAGTTCGGCGTGCCCACCGACCACGACCGGCTGACGATCGACGTGCGCGCGCGGGTGGTCACCTCCGAGCCCCCGTCCCCGCCGGAGGGCTCGTGGGCGAGCTTGCGCAGCCGCGCCTACGAGGACGCCGCCGGGGAGTTTGGGTTGCCGTGGCACGACCAGCCGGCGATCGAGGGGCTGGACGAGCTGGCGCGCGCGCTCGACGCGCCCACGCCGCTGGCGGCGGTGCAGCGGCTGTGCGAGCTGGTGCCCGACCGCTTCGACTACCGCCCGGGCGTCACCTATGTGGGCTCCACCGTCGCCGACCTGCTGCGCGCCGGCGCGGGCGTGTGCCAGGACTTCGTGCACCTCTCGCTGGTGCTGCTGCGCCGCTGCGGGATTGCGGCGCGGTACGTGTCGGGCTACCTGTGGGCGGCGCCCGCCGACGGCAGCAGCGACTCGGTGGAGGTCGACACGCACGCGTGGCTGGAGGTGCTGCTGCCCGGCGACCCTCTCCAGCCCAGCCGCGGCGAGCCGGTGTGGGTGGGCGCCGACCCCACCAACCGCCGCCTGGCGGGCGACACCCATGTGAAGATCGGCCACGGCCGCTTCTACGCCGACGTACCGCCGGTCAAGGGCCTGTTCCGCGGCCCGCCGCTTGCGACCTCGCAGCTGAACGTCGCCGTCAGCATGTCGCGGCTGGATCCGCAGGCGGGGGCGCGAGCGTAGGGGCGGCGCGCCGCCACGACAAGGGCCGTCACGATCGCGCGTCTACGACGCCGCCCCAAACCAGCGCGCCCGCCGGCTGGCGCCGAAACGCTGCTTGTCGGCCATCAACGCGGCCGACGGGGCGTGGAAGGTGCCGGTTTTGGTGGGACCGGAAAGGAAGTCGATGTCGACGCTGCCGATGCGACCCGCGCCGAACTCGATGTAGCAGGTGCCGCGCCCCAGGTGGCGTTCGGGCGGCGGGCCGCCTTGCAGCTGGGCGAGCAGCGATTGCGCCACCACGCGGGCGGCGCCCTCGGCGAACACGCCCGCCTTGGGCACGCCCGCAGTCGCCACGTCGCCCACCGCGTACACCCCCGGGAAGCGCGTGCGCAGCGTGGCGGAGTCGACCGGGATGTAGCCGCCCTCGGCCATCCCGCTGGCCAGCACCACGTCGGGGGCGCGATGGGCGGGCACGCCGAGGAACAGGTCGAACGCCAGCTCGGCGCCGTCGTCGAGCGTGGCGGTTTTGCGCGCCGGATCGATCGCGCGGATGCGGCGCCCGGCGATGAACTCGATACCGCGCGCGGCAAACTCCCGTTCGAGCGCCGCCGAGGTCTCCGGGGAGGGCGGCACGGGCGTGCCCAACGGCATCACAAACGCGATTTGGCAGGCGTCGCGCACGCCGCGCGCAACCAGCTGGTCGTGCAACAGCAACGCGCACTCGCTGGGCGCCGGGGGGCACTTGAAGGGCGCGCCGCACACGCCGATCACCACGTGCCCCTGTGAAAACGTGGGGATGATCGCCGCCAGCCGCGCGGCGCCGGCGACCGAGTAGAACTCGTTGCCGCCCTCCGCCAAGCCCGGGGTGGCGTCGAAATGGTAGTCGGCGCCCAATGCCACCACCAGCACGTCGGCATCGTGCACGCCCGCGTCGGTGGTCACGCGCCGGGCCTCGGGATCGATCGCGGTCACCGTCTCGCGCAGCACGCGCACACCCGGCTTGACGAAATCGCTGTACGGCAGCCGCACCGCAGCAGGCGTGGTGCGCCCGAACATCACATCCAGCTTGGAGAACCCAAACACGAACGAGTCGGCCTTGTCGATCAGCGTCACGTCCAGCTGCTCGCCGGCGGCGGCCGACAGCGTCGTGCACAGCTCCAATCCGCCAAAACCGGCGCCCAGCACCACAATGCGCTTGTTCATACGCCTCCTCCTCGGGAGTGAAACGGCCGCGGATAAAGCTATCAGCGCCCGGCGCGTGCCGGGTGCTGTTCAGGGTGGCGCATGCGCCACCCTGCGCCGCCGCGCATGCGCGGCGGCGGGAACGGCCACATGTGGCCGTTCCGCGCCCGGCCGCATGCGGCCGGGCGGGACGCGCCGCATGCGGCGCGTCCGACCCACAACCACGCTCGATTGGCGACCCGAGGAGGACCGTGGGATAGTTTGGGGCGAACGGGAGCCGGACGTCCGAGACCACGTGCGAAGGGGGCCGGAGATGGTTGAGTCGTTCAGCATCGTCGCCGCTGTGGCGGTTGGTGTGCAGGCGCTGGCGCTGGTGGTGCTCCATGTGCTGCCGACGGGGTACAACCCCGTGCGCGACGCGGTGAGCGACTACGGGATCGGGCGGTATCGCCCGTGGTTTTGGGCGCAGGCGGTGGCCGGCGGCGTGGCCGGATTGGCGCTGGCGGTGGCGCTTGCCGAAACCACCCCTTCGGTGCCGTCGCTGGTGGTGGCGATGCTGGCGATCTCGGCGGTCGCGCGCTTTGCGATTCCCGCGTTCCCCACCGACCAGCACGGCAGTCGCTTTCAAACCGCACGCGGCACCGTTCACATGATTTTGGCGATCGTCATCTTCGCGGCGGTGATCCTCGCCGCCTCCAAACTCGGCTCCAGCCTCGAACACCAAGCCGCGTGGCAGGGTGTGCAGGGTTGGCTGAACGCGCTTCCGTGGGTGATGACCGGCGCCGCCATCGGCGTCGTGCTCGCACTCAGAGCCCCGCGGTTGAAACAGGTGTTTGGACTGGTGGAGCGCCTGTTTTATGTCGCCTCGATCGCGTGGTTTTGATCGTGTCGATCGAACTGGCGCGTATAGGGGGGTAGCAGCGGGGGCGCCGGCAGTGGGGGCGCCGGTGTGCTTACTCGCCGCCGCGAACGAGCAGCAATGCGGTGATCGCGACCACCATGCCCGCAAGCGCCACAGCCGGGCCAGGCCGCTGATCGTCGCCGAGGATGGCGCCGGTGGCGCGCTGTGAGAGCACCGACGCGCTCGCGCGAGCCGACAGCACCGATCCCAACGACGCGGCCGAGCCGATCGAAAAGGCCGATCCAACCGAGCCGATCGAGCCGACCGACAGCGCCGAGCCGACCGACCCGATCGACAGGAAGGAGCCGTCGGAGGCGACCGACAGCAACGAGCGCCGCGACCAGAGTGAGAGACCTTCCATTTGGTACAGGGTACAGCGTAGAATATCTGCCGTCCAAACGAGCCGATAGGCGCAGGCCACGGCTCCGATGGCTGAGCAACATACATAAAGCCGGCACTGTGGCGCCCACGGTTTCCGAGCGCGTTGCGGTGCCACAACCTAAAAGCAAGGAGCAATACGACATGAAGCGTCTAAAGATCGCGGCACTGGCCCTCGCGGCCGTGCTCGCGCTGAGCGCGGTTGCGGTGGCGTCAGCCTCGGCGACCGGGGAACTGGAGCTCGTCAACAGCGCAGGAAAGAACTCGTAAAAAACACTTCACGGGCGAAAGCGGCGAAAGCAGATACGAAACAGGAGCAGCGCGGAAAATAACATGCACGAGCACAAAACTCGCAGGCACAGTGAAAAACACCAAGAAGGGGAAGTAACCATAAGTTTCACCGGCTGCAAAAGCCTCGGCATAGCATGCAATACGGTGGGCGCAAAAAGCGGTGAAATCTCCACCACCTGGTGGGTAATTTGGGGATGGTTATGGATACCGCCGTCTCATTACGACGAGGGATGGTACCAGTCGCTCTTACCTACGGAACCGCCACGGTCGCTATCGAATGCACATCGCTGGAGAAACTCACCTTGAAGAATGGGCTGATCGCCTCGGTTGCAGAACCAGAAATAGGCAAACTGACGAAAGAATTTACCGTTCAGGCGCGTGAGAAAAAAGGCGAACAGGAAGCCACCAAGTTCAAGCTCATCGACAGCGAAGGAGCCAGCGCAAAAGAAGCCGACCTCGAAATCGAAGGCAAAGGAGCCGAAAGCTTCGGGTTCGAAAAAGCAGGCGAGGAAACGCCGGCCACAAAACTGAAATTCGAAGAAGAAGTGAAGTTAGTGGAAAACTAGATCATCTCTCAGTTGGCGTGCCGCCGTGCGAGTGCATGTCGAGACACACGCTGCACCCGTTGATCTGGCTGGCGCGCGTCTCGATCAAATACAGCGTGGTCGCCGGCACGCCGGCGCGCCGGGCGGCGGCGCCGAGCTTCTGCAGCGCCTGCATCGCGCCGGGCACGGTCTGCGCGGGGTTGTCGATTCGTGGTTGCATGATGTTCCTCCAGTTGTTGGCCGTCCGCGGTCACATCTCTTGATACCGGCGGGTCTATCTCCTTGACACGCGAGCACGGAGGAACGTGACATGACCGATCAACAGTGGCTGGCCGAGCGGTTCGAGGAGCAGCGCCCCCGGCTGCGAGGGGTGGCATACCGGATGCTGGGCTCGCTCAGCGAGGCCGACGATGCGGTGCAGGACGCGTGGCTGCGCGTCAGCCGCGCCGACGCCAACCAAATCGACAATCTGGGCGGGTGGCTGACGACGATCGTCGCCCGCGTGGCGCTCAACATGCTGCGCTCGCGCACCACCCGCCGAGAGCAGCCGCTGGACAGCCGTGTGCCCGACCCGGTGGTGGGCCCCGCCGACGGCACCAACCCCGAGCACGAGGCGCTGCTGGCCGACTCGGTGGGCTTGGCGCTGCTGGTGGTGCTGGAAACGCTCAGCCCGGCGGAGCGACTGGCGTTTGTTTTGCACGACATGTTTGCCATGCCGTTCGACGCGATCGCTCCGCTCGTCGAGCGCTCCCCCGAGGCAACCCGACAGCTGGCCAGCCGCGCCCGCCGGCGGGTGCGCGGCACCGCGCCGATCCCAGACGCTTCGCTGGCCGCCCAGTGGGAGGTGGTGGACGCGTTTCTGGCCGCGGGACGCACCGGCGACTTGGAGGCGCTGGTGGCGGTGCTCCACCCCGACGTGGTGCTGCGAGCCGACGGCGGACTCTCCGGGCTCTCCCACCACGCGCAAGGCGCGCAGGCGGTCGCCGGCCAGGCGGCGATGTGGGCGCGTGCCGGACTGACAGTCCGACGGGCGCTGGTGAACGGAGCGGCCGGGTTGGTGTCGCAACGGGATGGGCGGCCGTTTTCGGTCGGCGCATTCACGATCAGAGAAGGGAAGATCGTCGAGTTCGACATCCTGGTCGACGGCACCGGGGAGGGTCTTGCGGCCCTTTGCGACGGCCAATCCCTATCTTCAGCGCCTCTTCAAGCATGAAATGTTTGGCGTCGTCCCCAAGGGTTGTGTGGGGTGTGGATGCCTTCAGCAAGCTTGAGACCCTCGCGCCCGAAGAGTCGCTGATCAGCGCATTGCGGGTGCGACACGGCGTCCTCACTGAGGGCGGCTTCCTCATGATCACCACGCAGTGGCTGCGCTATGTGAAGCATGGCATGGTATTTACAGTGATTGCCAACGATGACTTCTGGCCGCTGGACGCGTCATTGGAGCTAAAGGCTAACGTCGGGGATATGCCCGTCTTTACGACACCGGACGGTAGCCAATTTCAAATCTATCCCGCGGTCCCGATTATCACTCGCCGACAGGCCAAAGCCTTCCACGGTATCTACCGACTAGCAGCACTGGCTATTCATCACCTAGAAGCCGACGTCGAGGGTACTGCGGTTGAGGACGCTGCGTTGCCGCTAGCGGCAACGCTATCGACCAACATTGTTGCTGAAATCAAGGATCTCGTGAATCTTCGCGATTCAGGAGCCCTTAGCGAAAGTGAGTTCGACGCAGCGAAGGCACGAGTGCTGAACTCGTAGATCGGCCTGGCCTGAAACGCAGGCAGTCGCGCTCAACGCCGATCGTGCGACAGAACCGGAGTAAAGGCGGCGGCTAGAGCCAACCGTTCGTGGCCGCTCGGCTCACCCCGCCTGAAGCCACGGCACGGGTCTTTGGTGATATATCTCCGATATGAATGTCTCGGACTCGAAAGCTGGTCGAAACGACCCGGTTAAGGCCTTTGACGAGCGTCGAGCGCTCGTCAAGCTTATCCGCGAACGAGTAGCACAACTAGGCGGAGACGACTCTGCCCGCGATCTGCGAGAGGTGTTCATATCCCGCTATGAGGCGGAGCTTGAGAACTGGAAGCGCCGTAGGGGCCTCTTTCACACCATGTTTCTAGCTGTCACGGTGGGGACCGGGGCACTCGGCGTTGTAAGCGCGGGCCTTGCTGCTGTCGCTCGCGGAAGTCGGTCAACACTCATAACTATTGCGCTGATCGTAGTAGGCGTTGTCGTGGCCGCGCTCGCTGCCGTGGTACAAGTCTTTAGTCCTCAACGGAGATATCTAGAATACAAACGCGACGAGGCGCTGCTCCGCAGGTTGGGATGGCGATTCCTGCGTGAACTCGAGGAAGGTGAGGCTCCGACGGCAGCGTACGCTACGTTCCGGGCCGACACGAGCGAGACACTCGACACGGAACACCTATCCTCTGGTGAGAACTAGGTAGTCTTGGTGGACTTGTGGGAGTTCCGTTGCGGACTGTGGTATCTGCGAATGCCGCTTGTGCGACAGCCCCTGACTACAGACATCCTATGTAGCCATTCGGTCGGCAGCACGATGAACGGCTGCGAATGGTCGCGGTCCCGGTCGGCAGAGCAGCTTAGTGTCGGCAGAACCGTCTCAGCGCATCAGCCAGGCCGAGCAGCTTGAACCCCCAGTCAGGCACCTTCCAGGCCGCTCGCAGGCCCGCGAACAATGCGAACTCGGCAAATGTCAGGTGGGGCCACATGATGTGTAGTCGGTCGCCCTTGGATGTCATCCGTCAGCGGGGGACCAACTCCCAGGCACCGGAAAGCCCATCTCGGCCGCATAGTAGTAATCGGTGAGTGGTCGATCCCATTCCAGTTGGCCAGTGCCGTCAAGAGGTGTGTAGACGCCATTGGGTGCTCGCATGATCCTGCCGGCTCTCCATGCGTCGTGCAGATTCGTCCCTAGCAACCCAGCATCCTTGGGGGTCTCCATGCCCTTTTCGCGCATCCACTTGTAGAGGGAGGTTGGACCAAGCGCACTTCCCCAAGCTCGGCTGAGGCCACTTCGAGCGCACGTACAGCGCGATCCTGAGCAGGTGCTGCGCGTCGTCTGCGTCGCGGCTCGCTCTCGGCCGTCTGCACCTGCTCGCCTCGCTGGAGTCGGCCGCGGGAGACACCCGAGGCGAATCCAAGGAGGCGGCGCAGATGCTCCACGTAGTCGTTGAGTGCCCGCTGCTCCACAAGCTTCGCCTCGTAAAGGTGTTGAAGCTCAGGTAGCTTGGCGGCAAGCTCGTCGGGATTAGATGGGTCGATGCTGAATGGCGTTATCGCTACCGGTAGTCTAGGCTCGACAAGGATAATGTCAGGCTTTGTAATCGTTGCGGGCGCGCGCTGTGCTGATCCCGTGTCGTGACTGACGCCTGCCAGCCCTTAGAGAAAGGGCTTTGAGAGCGGCTACCTGTCCCCGAACTCCCCGGAGGGCGGCATGCGATCCCCACTCGATCGGCCGTCCTCCAGCAACGCAGCAACGAGCCGAGCAACACGATCCTCGCCCAAGGACGCCGAAGGCCCAGCCCCTTCAGGGGCCGGGCCGGTGCGACCTTCGTCAAGATGGTGGAGAGGACCAGACGGTGGGCGAACCTCGTGATCGTGCGTACGCAGCCCCTAAGCCTGCCGTAGCCGGCAGTCGTCAACGAGCGCGGTCGACAACATTGTCCACTAGACAAGCTATATTGTCTAGGTGCGGATCGGCGAGCCAGCACGAAAGCACGGGATCACCGACCCAGACATCTGGCATGCCGTGCGCAACGCGATGAGACGGATACTTCTGGACGACGACCTGATGATGCTCATCGGCCCAGCCGCAGACGGGGCGCTGCTCGATATCGGCGTCCTCGACATAGAGGGCGACGACCCCGTTGTAATCCACGCCCAACCCCTGCGGCCAAAGTTCCACCGTTTTCTCGGATGAGGTGACAATGACCCGCCACACAGACAAGGAAATCGAGCAGGCCGCGAGCCGTTTTGAGCAGCTCGCCGACTCACTGGACCCCGACACAGCCCAAGTCGAAGTCACCGACGACCTCCGCGAGATCGCCACCGCCGCTGAGGCAGTGCGAGCCGATGATGCCCGCTTGCGGGAGGCCGTCCTCCTCGCTCGGGCACGCGGCCGGTCCTGGAACCACATAGCGCTTGCCCTCGGAGTATCCCGACAAGCAGCTCGACAGCGCTTCGCCGACAAGGCAAGTGTCTGACCGCCTTTGGCAGACAGCCTTATCGCCGACAATTGTCTATGGAGAGGACCGGACGGTGGGCGAACCCAGCGTTTGAGGCTCCGGCGCTGGATATCTCGGCGCCACGATCACACCCGAGCTAACCCCCGACATCGCCGAAACGAAACCTTCGCGCGAAACGCAGCCACATGAACTGGTCGGGGCGATCGGTTGAAGTGCCCGTAAATACTGGCTTTTGGGGGCGCGTGCAAATGTTTCGCAAACGTCATATCGGTTTCAGACCGCGCTGGCGCCAATCGAGGCCCAACTGCCGAGGTCGCCTCAGGTGCGCAGGCCGATGGGCGGTGCTGGTGGGTCTCGATAGATGATGGGCGGACGCACCGGGTCCGCGCCCGGGATGAGGATGCTCTCGCGGAATAGGCATAGCGCCTGTGATCCGGCCGGGCAGCGCTCGGGTAGAGCACTCCGCGATACCCCTCGCGGAACAGATCCTCTCCGGCGGCTTGGAACGATGGCCAGGTCCGCCGGCCGGGAAGGGGAACCGGGAGGTCGAGACAAGCGAGCTTGGCCGGAGTGGAGAGATCAGCGATGTCGCTCATCGCGATCGTCCAACGCCACAGGTCACGAGGCATCCCGTGAGTCGGCGGCAGCGCGATCTCGGCAAGCACCCTGTACCACTCCGCCCACGCTGTGGACTCCTCGTCGGCGAGATAGATCGCGGCCAACGTGCTGCCATGTTGCCAGCGGCCACTGGATGGCGGCAAGGCCAGCCACAAGGGATCGGCGCCATGAGGAGTCTGCCGCCACCACGAGCCAGCGACCGAAACGCGCTGAACATCTGCCGCCACTACTACGAGCCTTACGAGAAGGAGGCCTCTTCGAGCGCAGAGACCAGTTCGGCCACGCGCATGTAGTCGCCGCTGGCGATCACGTCGATCGGCTTGTGCTCCTCAAGCGCCGGCACGGGCTTTCTTAGCCATACGGCGATGTAGGACGGCTCCATCACACGCGCCAGCCGCTCCACGAGCGCAGACAGCTCGATCAGCCGCTCAGCCCGCTCACCCGTAGGGGACCGTGTATGCGCAAGCCATGCCCGAGCCGTACTGCGAGCCACACCAGTCGCACGAGCAATATCGGCATCCGTCAACTGCGCGATCTCATGCAGATAAACCGCCTCGCGGATCAAAGGCTGCGGAGCTAGGGCAGAAGACGACACCCCCGTATTGTAGCACGATTGCAGCAAAATTGTCGTAGCCGCCCTCGCCCCGCCTAAGCGATCGCTGTCGCCGCTTCTCTCGGCACGCGAACGTGGCACTACGGCGCGAATCGCGGAGGCATGGCAAGCTGCCACTACGATGCCCGAGCAGTCCCCGACGTTCACGGCCGCGAACGAACTACTCCACATGATGATGGCCCGCGCAACAGACGGGGGCAAGATCGACCCCGCTGCCTACCGCAAGGCGCGTAGCGCCGTCCTGTCCGACCTTACCGTCAAAACGCTCGCGCCCGAGTGCGTGCATATCTGTCGAGAGCCCGACAATGTATGGGCATAAGTGGACCCCCTTTGGCGGACAGCTTGATCTGGTCCCTGGTTCATGGACTCGGTTTGTGAGAGGGTGGGCGGCATGAATGCGAGGAGCTGTCATGCCGAAGTCGTATGCCCCGGAGTTTCGTCGTCGTGTGGTCGA
>Ga0210398_10003557_pt1 | contig 14892 bp, 12 predicted proteins | sample IncBWC4OmetaG_FD_161047 | JGI IMG/M metagenome (GOLD analysis project Ga0210398, IMG submission 161047) | Forest soil microbial communities from Barre Woods Harvard Forest LTER site, Petersham, Massachusetts, United States - Inc-BW-C-4-O | ecosystem: Environmental > Terrestrial > Soil >...
AACTTGGCGGCTTGGCGGCTTGGCGAAGCTTACAACCAAAGTCCCACTGTACACGCTTTCCGAGTGGCGATAAATGTGGACGACCGGAAACATTTGCTTGTCGGCGTTCAGCGGCTGCCGTCATTGACCGTGCAACGCAAGGAAGTGGGCCGTGATTCACCGGGTCGTGCCTGTCTTGCTCGCAATCTCGCTGTGCGCCGCTCAAGCGGCGTCCGACGCGCCGGACTGGCCGGCGGCCAAGCCGCTGAGATTCGAAGTGTCTGCCGCGGCCGGCGGCTTGATCGACCTGGTGCCGCGCCAATTGTCGAATGACCTCGCGACGTCCATCGGTGTGCCGGTCGTCGTCGAGGACCGCCCCGGCGCCGGCGGCAACATTGCCGCCGGTCTCGTGGCGCGGGCCGAGCCCGACGGCCATATGCTTTTGGTCACCGGTTCCAACCAGGTGGTCAATCCGACGCTGTTGCCAAATCCCGGCTTCGATTACGCCGACGATCTCGTGCCGGTGTCGATGCTGGTCGCATCGAAATTGCTACTCGTCGCGTCGCCGTCATTCCCCGCCAAAAACATCACCGACGTGATCAAATTGGCGCGGCAAAAGCCGAAGTCAGTCAGCATCGCGATCGCGGCGATCGGCACGCCCAATCATCTTGCGGCGGAAATGCTGGCGCAATTCGGCGACGTCGATCTGACCTTTGTGCCTTATGACAGCGCCGCCCAGGCGATACCGGATCTGATCGCAGGCCGGGTGGACTTGACCGTTGCCGCGTTGTCGACGCTGTTGCCGCAGGTCCGAACCGGCGCGCTCAAGGCGTTGGCGATCACCTCGCCGCAACGTTCGCCGTTTGCTCCCGACATACCGACTGCGGCGGAAGCCGGATTGTCCGAGCTGCAGATCGACGGCTGGATCTGCGTCTTGACCACCGGCGGCACGCCGGCCCCGGTCGTCGCACGCCTGGACCAGGAGCTCGCCAAAGTCTTGGTGCTCCCTGAGCTGCGCGATGCCTTCGCCAAAGTGGGCGTCGAAACCTTCCACATGAACCCGAATCAGCTCGGCGCATTTCTGCATGCGGAAGCCGCGCGTTACAGCGGCCTCCTCAAGCACTCCCGCATCAGGCGAGCATCGCCGTAAGTGAAAACGCCAATCCGCGGCCGGCGCAATGTCCTTTAAGCCGCGATGTGCTTGCGCCGCATCGCGCGGCGGCGTTGCTTTGCGTTCCATCTGATTTCAAGAGGGGGCCATATCGCAGCGCGTCTTTACAATCGCCCATGGTCGGCCGACTTTGTTCGCGCGCTCGTGCTTGCATCCGTTTCCGGCAATGTCGCGATTGGAGCGGCCCACCATGACCGATGCCAAGCTTGTCATGCTGTCAGCTTTTCGACGGACGCGCGCCGCAGCCAAAGATGCGCCGTCGCCGGCGGAAGGCTTGAAGCTGGTCAAGGCATTTCTGCAAATCGACGATTCCAAGCGGCGAGCGGAAATCATCAAGATGGTGGAAGAGGCGTCCGGCTTGAAGCGCGGATGAGAGGCCGGCGGAGCCCGCCGATCGAGATGATCTTGTCCGTTGGCGCCTCGATGGCCGCCGTTATGGCGCGGACTCGATCGGCAGGATGAACTGGAACCGCGAGCCGCTGGCGCCGTCCGACGATGCGGTCAGTTGCCCGCCATGCTGCTCGACGATCATGCGGCAAATGGCGAGCCCCAATCCCATGCCGTGCGACTTCGTCGTGACGAAGGCGCCGAATATGCCCTCGAGCTGCTTGGCATCGATTCCGGGCCCGGTGTCTTCGATTTCCACCGCGATGGCATCGTGGCCGTGAAGCGCGCTCCTCACCTGCAACAGCCGGCTTCGATCCGTCGTCGTGGCCATGGCTTCGAGCGCGTTGTGGGTCAAGTTGAGGACGACTTCCTGCAATTGGCCGATGTGACCGACGACGCGCGGCAGCTCGGCCATCAGCTCGGCGCGGACCGCGACGCCACGATCCTGCAACTCGGCGGCCGATGACTGCAGCACGGCGCGAATAATCTCGTTGACGTCGATCGGCTGCCTTTGCTCGTCGGCCTTGCGGAACAGGGCGCGGATGCTGTCGAAGACCTCGCTGGTACGATGACTTTCAGCGATGATCCTGTCCAACGCCGCCTCGACCTCGGCAAGTTCGGGCGGCGGCCGGCGCAGAAACCGCCGCGCCGCGCTGGCGTTGGTCGCGATCGCCGCCAGCGGCTGTCGCACTTCATGGGCAATCGCGGCCGTGATCGCCTGCGCGTTCATCAGCTTGTTGTCGCGTTCGCGCTCCAGCATCGTGTTCGAGCGCGTCAGCCGCGCCTCGCTGTCGCTGCGCTCGGCAAACAGCGCGGCAAGAACGAAGGCGCCGAGCGCCACGAACAGGATCGCCGACTGGGCTTGCAGGATGCGGTCCGCGAATAAAATTCTGGCGTCGCCGAAATGGCCGAAGCCGAAGACGGCGGTGGCGACAAAGGTGATGCAAACCAGGAACGCGGCCGCCGCGGCATAGACCGGCCGGCAACGCGCCGTCACCCACAACAGGATCGGAAACAGCGCGGCAATCGGCAGCACCGTCACCCAGAATTCCGGCGGCAGGAAAATGACGATGCCCGTCGCCACCGCGAGCGCCGTGAGCGCGGCCGCGCCTTCGATGAGCTCGCTGCGCGGCGGCGGCCGGCGCAGTGCGGCGGCGATCCCGATCACCAGCGGAGCGACAATGATAATGCCGATGGCGTCGGAGGCGAACCAATGCTGCCAACTGGTCAGCATTTCCGCCGACGGGCCGGAGTACAGCCGGTATATCACGGCGCCGCCGACGCCGGAGATGGCGGTGCCGACGACCGCAGCGGCAAGGAGCCCGATCACCTGGCGCAGCCGGTCGAGGCTGAAATCCGCGCCAAAATAGTATGCGATCAGCCCGGCCGTGATCAGGGCTTCGGCGGCGTTGCTCAGGCCCAGCGCAAAGCCGGCCCACAGCGGATCGGCGATCAAGAGATGGACCACGACGGTCGCGGCGATCACGCCGGTTGCCACCGGCCACCGCGCCCGGCGCCCGAGAGCGATCAAAACGCCCGACGAAATGCCGGCTGCAGGCCAGAACACGGCCACGCCTTCCGGTTTCAGAATGAGGCCGACGCCGAGCCGCCCGGCGAGGAAATAAGCCACGCCGACCGCCACGGCGAGCCCGGCGCCGATCAGCCACCGCCGCGCGAGATCGTTGGCAGCGGAGCGGCGGCGTTGACCATTTGCGAGAGCGCGCTCGGGCATGCCCGGATTCCCCAGCATGGCGGGCAGCTTATCTTATTCTTGTCAGGCTCCGCCATCGCGGCCAATACAGCCGGTGCCAACGGAAGGCTTGAAGCTGGTGAAGGCGTTTCTACAAGTCGAAGATTTCAGGCGGCGTGCGGAAATCATAAGGATGGTGGAAGAAGCGTCCGCACCGAAGAGCGGACAGAAGCAAGGCGGGGTCGGTTGGCCTCAGCGCTTCGTACCGTTGCTCGTCGTTCCGGCAGTCAGTCGCTGACATGCTTTGAGGATGTCACTTTCATCGTACGGTTTCGGCACGAAGGCGCTGCCACCAACACATCGCCCGGCATCGAGCGATCTCCCCGATGTATAAACCACCGGCACGTTCGGCCGCACCGTTCGGAAACATTCGGCAACGTCCCAGCCGCTGGCATAGCCGCCAAGATTGACGTCGGTGAAGACTATGTCAATTGACGTATCCGAATGGCATAGCGCGATGGCCTCTTCGCCGGTCGCGGCCTCGACGACGGCGTAACCCGCTTCCTGCAGACAGCTGACAATATTCAATCTCAGGAATAATTCGTCCTCGATCACGAGAACCACGGGAGGATGGGCACCGTTTTTCGCTGATCTCGGCAAGAGCGCGCCCTCCAAGGCCAAGCGACGAGCGCCTGGCGCGATCGATAATTCGGTTTCTTGGGTCGTTGCGGCGCCCGGATTTTTGACCAGCAAGAGCGCCTAATGGGATTCAACGGCAGCGCGACGGTACGGTTCCGTACTTTGATCCATTTATCTCATTGTGAGATTTCAATGGCTATGTGAGATTTCAATGGCTATTGGTGATCGAAGTACCTAATCTATGGCCTACCGCTTGCAGCGACCTTCGGGCGCGAACGGTTGAGAGACCTTGATGTGCTCTTGCCCTTTTTGGGATCGAGAGCCATGCCCCCGACTTCTCCATCACGTCATTCATCACGTCAGCGCAATCGGTTGTTGGCCGCAATGTCGCCCGCGGATCTGGCACTCGTGCAACCGCACTTAACGCCCCTTGTGGTCGCGGTCAGACACGAGATCGAACGGCCAAACCGGCGGATCGATGCCGTCTATTTCATGGACGCCGGCATCGCTTCGGTGGTCGCCGTGCAAGCCGACGAAACCCAGGTCGAAGTCGGACTGATCGGCCCCGAGGGAATGAGCGGGACGGCCGTGGTTTTGGGCGGCGACCAGTCGCCGCATTCCACATACATCCAGGTCGCCGGGGAAGCGCAATGGATAAAGCCGATCAATTGCGCAAGGCGATGAAGGCGAGCGATTCATTGCGCGCCTTGCTGCTGAAATACGTTCAGGTCTTCATGGTGCAGACGACCCACACGGCGATCGCCAACGCACGCGCCCAAATCAACCGGCGTCTGGCGCGGTGGATTTTGATGGCCCAGGATCGCACCGGCAACAAGGCCCTGCCGCTCACGCACGAATTCCTGTCGCTGATGCTGGGCGTGCGGCGGCCCGGTGTCACCGAGACGCTGCAAAGCCTCAAGCGGCAGAAGTTGATCGAGACCGGCCGCAATCAGATCGTCGTTCTCAACCGCAACGGCATCGAGAAGCTGGCCGGCCATTCCTACGGCGTGCCCGAAAAGGAATATCGGCGGCTCATTGGCTGAAGAGCTTGTCTGGCCGTCAGCAGCAGTTCGGCGGGATGATGTTGACGGAGCCGGTGGGTATTGTGCCGCCTATGGTGGCAGCAGCCTCGAGCGCTTCGTCGGGCAGTTCGGGGATAAGGATTTGCGTGTCGGCCTGGTCGAGATCGCGGGTGTCGTCATTCATGGCAACGATCCTCTCTTTGCGGGTGACCCATTGTAAAGGCTGCCGGCACGTTTTTCAAAACGGTCATGCTAGATCAAGACAACGCCAGACTTTAACGACAAGGGGCCGCCGTGAGGCGGCCCCGTCTTACGTGCAGTCTCGTCGTTGCTGCTAGTGGAGGCGATCGGGGAACGGCGGGATCAGCGCCGGCATCTTCGACACCGTGTAGCCTTTGACCTGCAGCGTATAGGCCGAGTCGATCGCCAGATTGGCGCCCGCATAGGGCAGATACAGCGTCAGGTTCGAGACATACAGAGTTTTCTTGTCCTGGCTGAAGGCGGGGCTTGCCGGGAACAGCAGGCCCTGCGCGATGCCGTTCTGGTCGATGCCGCGGAAATCGCCAAGCTTGGCGATCACTTTGCCGGTCTTGTCGATGACGACGATTTCGTCTTCCTGATTGGCGCAAATCCAGAGGTTGTCGTGGCCGTCGACGGCGATGCCGTCGGGCGCATTAATGCCGGTGATGAGGATCGACGGCGTGCCGGCGCTGCCGTCCGGGTTCAGCGGAATCTGGATGATCTGGTGCTCCGCGGTATTGGCAACGTACAGCATCGTCTGCTCGTTGTTGAACTCGACACCATTGGCACCGAACGGTGGTGTCAATCCGGTGCCCGGGCCTAGGAGATTGCCGCTCGCCCATGATGTAAGCGTCCCGCTATGGGTGAGCTTCCAGATCGTGCCGTTGAACGAGTCCGATATGTAGGCGTTGCCGGCGCGGTCGAAGGTCAGCGCATTGAGGCCGGAATTGGCGATCGGTCCGGCCTTTACCGTGGACTCGCCGGAATACGGATTGACGTCGAGTACCTTTCCGGCGCCGAAATCGAGAACCAGCAAGTTGCCGAACGCCGGATTAAAGGCGAGCCCGAGCATATGCGGACTCGATCCCTGAATGGTGAGCTTCCTGACGATATTGCCGCTCGGGCTGATCACAAACAGCACGGCGTTCCCGGTGAGAGAACCTTGGGTGTTGAAGCCGAACGTCGGAACGTAGATGTTGCCGTCGGGTCCGACCGTGAGCCCTTCGACGCTGCTTTGCACGTTTTGTGTGACGTCCGGCAGCACGGCCAGCACGTCGACTGGGCCGCGCTCCCACGCGTGAGCCGGCAGGGATGCGAGAATTCCGATCGCGAGTCCGAGCGCGGCAATGCCGATCTTGAATCGTGACATGCGTAACCCCCCTTTTGAATATTGAAACGACCAGATAATCTCTGGTTGCGTTATCACATTATCATTGCATGAGCGTGTGCGGAAGCCGCCGGATAGCCGTTTCTAATCGACCGTCCAGGCCGGGACGGCGAACGCAGTGCAATGTCCGGGCGGGGTAAAGGCGCGGCCTATTTTGCTGGCGGCGTTCCTATTTTCTCGAGCGCGAGCTTGCGCAGTTGAATCGGATCGCGGACGCCGGTTTGCGCGACTTCGATGATGGCCTTGGCGATGATTTCAGTCAGCGGATCGGATCGGTTCGTCAGTTTCAGGATGCGCAAGCAATCCTCGTAGGCGGCACCGATCGGGGCAATGTCTTCAGGGGTGAATGCCGAATGCTGCAACAGGCGGTAAATCGCCATTGGGAAGCGCTCCAATCGCCGTATCGAATATGGGCGGGAGCGATAGCCTTCCCCGTTGCTGCCGGTCGGCCAGCAATGACGCATGAATATGCTTTTCAACGATGAACGCAAGCTGAACTTGAACCGCGCCAAATTGGGTCAAAAGACAAATCTTGATACGTCAAAAGACATGTCTTGATGGATCGATTATACTGCCGTTTCTTGCAACATTGAGAATCGTCTGTTGGCAGTCCATGCTGGCGGCGGAACAACGTGGATCATGTCCGAAGCTGCCGCGCCGGAGAGCGTCCTCAGCAGAAATTCCAGGGACGCCCGGGCGCGCGCCACCACCGTGCGTCTGTTGCAGGTGCTTGCCGCCGCCGCTTTGCTGCTGCCGGTGTTGCTTTTCGCATTCGCCAGCGCCTTGAGCTATCGCGCCACATCCGCGTTGGCCGACGAAAGAATCGAACGCTCGCTCGACGTGCTGCAAGAGCAGGCGCTCAAAGTATTCCAATCGATGAATCTGGCGCTCGATACCATCGAGAATATGGTGGCGGGTCTTTCCGAGGCTGACATCCGGGCCAACGAGGCGCAGCTGCACACGCGGTTGCGCCAGATCCAAAGCGCGCTGCCGGAAGTGCAATCGATCTGGATTTTCGGTCCGACCGGCCACCCGCAAGTGATCACTCGCGACTATCCGGCACCCTATGCCGAGGATTTCAGCACGCTCGACTATTTCGTCGTGCCCCGCGACGGTCCGCCGGGCGTCTATATCGGCGGTATCCATCAATCGGTATCCGGCGGGCAGCCCTACTTCACTTTCAGCCGCGCGCGCCGTGATGCCAGCGGTAAATTCATCGGCGTCATCGAGATGTCTTTGCTGCCGAGCGACTTCAGCCGGTTTTATTCGCACCTGTTGAGCGGCGAGGGGCTGCAATTTGCGCTGGTGCGCGACGACGGCGTCATGCTGGCGCGCTATCCGCCGATCGCGCGGGACGTGCGGCTTGGCGAGCACAGCGGCTTTCAGCGCAGCATGGCCGCCGATCCGGCGGGCGGTTTCTACACCGCGGTCGGCAGCAACGATAACATCGAGCGCCGCGTCGGGACGCGGCGATTGCCCGGATTCCCCATTTACGTGATCGTCGGCATCGACACCGCCCAGATCCGCAACGAGTGGATGAGCGGCATGGCCATGCATCTGATATTCGGCGTTCCGGCGACGCTGTTTCTGTTCCTGACTTTGCTCGCGGTGTTGCGGCGGACGCGGCGCCTCTATGCCGAGACCGACCAGCGCCTCGCGGTGGAGGAAACGCTGCGGCAATCGCAAAAGCTCGACGCCATCGGCCACCTGACCGGCGGCGTCGCCCATGACTTCAATAATCTGCTCACCATCATCATCGGCAATCTGGAGAATGCGCGGCACCAGCTCGAATCCTGGACCGACGCGGCGCACTTGAAACTCGCACAGCGCATCGGCAATGCGATGCACGGCGCCGAGCGCGCGGCGACCTTGACGAAACGGCTGTTGGCGTTCGCCCGGCAGCAGCCGCTCAATCCGACCACGATCGATGTCAACCGTCTGCTCAACGGCCTTTCCGATTTTCTCCGCCGCGCGCTCGGCGAGGACGTATCGCTCGAAATTGTCGGCACCGGCGGGATCTGGCCGGTCGAAGCCGATCCGGCGGAGCTCGAAGCCGCGGTGCTCAATCTCGCGGTCAACGCCCGCGATGCGATGCCCGACGGCGGCAAATTGACCATCGAAACCGGCAACGCCTACCTCGACGACGCCTATTGCCGGCAATACTCCGACGTGCGTCCCGGGCAATACGTGCAGATTTGCGTCACCGATACCGGCGCCGGAATGACCAAGGAGATCGTCGAGCGCGCCTTCGAGCCGTTCTTCACCACCAAGCAAGCCGGGCAAGGCACCGGACTTGGGCTCAGCCAGGTCTATGGCTTCGTCAAGCAGTCCGGCGGCCACGTCAAGATCTACAGCGAGGCCGGCGAGGGCACCACGATCAAAATGTATCTGCGACGCTTTACCGGGCAGGCTTTGCCATCGGCCGAGACCAAGAGCGAACCGCGCGGCGGCCGCCCGGGCGAGTGCATTCTCGTCGTCGAAGACGACGCCGACGTGCGCGCTTACGTGGTCGAGACGCTGCGCGGGCTCGGCTATGACGTGCTCGAGGCGGCGGGCGGCGAAGAGGCGCTGGCGCTGATGGACCGGCACAAAACCGTCAGCCTGCTGCTGACCGACGTCGTCATGCCGGGGCAAAACGGGCGCAAGCTCGCGGAAGTCGCGCGGGCGCGCCAATCGTCCTTGAAGGTGTTGTACATGACCGGCTATTCGCGCAACGCCATCGTGCATCAGGGCCGCCTCGATCCCGGCGTCGAGCTTTTGCAAAAGCCGCTGACCAGCGAGCAACTGGCGGCGACGGTCCGGAAAGTGCTGGACGCCTAGGGTGCGCTTCCCTCGCGGCGGTTTCTCGTTACAATCCGCAATATCCGCTTGCCGAGGCTTTGGGGGGCTGGGCGATGCGTCGATTTGGCCGAGCATTGGCCGCGGTCGCCGGACTGCAGGTTATCCTGCTGCTGCCGTGCTCCGCCCAATCGCCCGTGACCGGTGCGAGCGATATTGCCGGGACGCTGGCGCGGCTCAGTATCGAACTGCCGAGTACCGTTGTCGCGACCGCTTCGGTGCGCGACCCGCTCGATCAGCTGACCCGCGAGAAGTGCGACCAGGATGCCATCTTGCATCTCGGCGACGCGCTGGATGCCGCCGGCTACCGGCGCGAGGCGGCGGTTGCGCAAGTCAACTTCTCCTCGCAGTGCGGCGGCTATGCGCCGGCGCTGCGCGCGGCCGTCAACACGCTGCTGAAGCTTTCCGACTATACGACGGCCGAAACCATCGCCGCGGACCTGATCCGGCTCGAGCCGTTCAACGACAACGGCTACTTCCTGCGCGCGGTCGCCCGCGACGGCAACAAATCGTTCAAAGGGGCGATCGACGATTACGTCACGGCGATCGAGCTGTTCGGCAACAAGGACCGCATCAGCAGCGCCGGTTACTACAGAATGGCGCGCGATTACGAGAGGCTCGACCAGTTCTGCGACGCGATGCTGCCGCTGCAGCGCTGGGTGGCGCTCGACCCGTCGCGGCACGACAATAGCCAGGTGCAGGCCATGCTGTCGGACTACGCCGCCAAGGGCGGCTGCGCCGCGGCGACGAGCGGCGGCGAAGAGCGATTTCCAGCGGCGCGCCCCGGCGGCGTGGTCAAGGTGCCGGTTGTCGTCAACAACGTGCCTGCCATTTTCGTCCTGGATACCGGCGCGGCCTTCGTTTCGCTCAAAGACAGCTTTGCCAAAAAGGCCAAGGTCGAGATCGAGCCGGGCTCAGCCGTGCGCCTTCACACCGCCAACGGCATTGCCGACGGTCAACGCGGCCGCGCCGACAGCATCGAGCTGCGCTCGCTCAAGGCGAAAAGCGTGCCGGTCGTGGTCGAGGCCGACAGCGCCGCGACCTATGGCGACGGCGTCGACGGCCTTTTGGGTTTAAGCTTCCTGTCGCGCTTCAACGTGACAATCGACGGGCGGACGGTGCGCATTGCCCCGAACAAGCCGCGCTAGGCAGCCCGGCCTGATCACCACACGTAACGCAGCGTGCCGGTCCCGGCGTAGGTCTGCGAGCCTTTGGCGAACTCGCCGTCGAACTTGGTGAGCAACGACCACGCTTGTGTCAGATGCAGCTCGGCACCGGCGGTGGTCAACGCGGAATTCTTCGCTACCGCCGCGCCGTTGACGATGAAGTTCGCGCCGGGCAGCGTCTCAAACACCGCCTGCAGCGCCGGTCCGTCGACCCAATCGTGCGCCCAGGCCAAACGCGCGCGCAAGGTGAGCGGCATGCCGTAGAGCGTGGTCGGCTCGTCGAAGCGGGCGCCAAGCTCGCCGCGGGTATCGTAGGCCGACATGGCGTTGTAGGTCAGCCCAAAGCCGCCGCCGGTGAGATCGGTCTCGCTGTATTGCGGCGTGTGGAAATTCTGCACCTGCAGCGCGCCGTAGGGCGTGACGCTCCACGTCGCCGGCAGCGCGTAGCGGTAGCCGGCCTCGATCCTGCCGCCGTAGCTCTGCGCGTTGAAATTCGCGGTGAGCTGGTCGCCGGCGAACGCGGTGCGGCTGGTCGTCATCCAGTGATTGGCGAAAGCGATATCGGCGGCGACATAGGCCGGGCCGAAATATTTGGTGGCGTAGGCGCCGACTTGGAACGCATCGCTCCGCCCGCCGCCCATGGCTTGCGCCAGATCCCAATGGGTGCCGCCGCCGGCGAGCGCAAAGCCGGCGACCAGGTCGGGCGAGATATGGCGATCCATGCCGGCGGCGAAGCCGTAAGTCTGCGCCGTGAAACTGGTCGAGCCGATCACCGCGGGATCGCCGTTGGTATTGCTGGAGCCGCCGTAAGCCGCGCCCCAGGCGGTCCAGCGCTGATCGAACCCCCACCCTGACCCTCCCCCGCTTGCGGGGGAGGGATGGGAGGGGGGCGGCGCCTTGAGCACGCTGTCGTAAGCGAGCGCGATGTCCGGCGGGAAACTCGCCGGCTGATCCGGCGCAAAGCCCAGCGCGCCGCCACCGGGCGAACCGGTGCGGCCGTCGACGAATGGATCGAGCATCAGCGACAGGAACTGATCCATCGATTTGAATGCGGTGGCCTCGGCGTCAACCGACGCTTCGCCGTCGATCTGGTTCAGCGCATTGGCCAGCGCCGGTCCGGCGAGCCCGAACACGGTCGCAAAATTCGGCGGCAGCGTGCCGCCGTTGTTGAAGAAATTGTTCAGCGCGGTGGCGACGTTGCTCTGATTGACGGTGAGATTGCCGCCCAGGCCGAGGATTGCCGTGAGGTTCAAGAACACGTTTCTCGGATCGTAGGTCAAATTCGCCTGGAAATTCGGCGGCACCGTCACGACGCCGGAGAACGTCCCGGTGCGATCGAACGACTGCAGGATTTCGTAGGTCTTCGGCACGATATAGCTGCCCGGGGCGAAGAACGCCGCGACCGTGCCGGCAAGCGTGACCGCGCCGTTGACCATGACGTAGGTCGTGCTCGACGGATTGAGCTGCACCAGATAGATCGCGCCGGACTGGAAGGCGAGGCTGCCGTCGATGGTCATGAACGTGCCGGGCTGGCCGGGTCGCCCGGGCGCGAACACGCCGCCGGAATCGATCGTCACGGTAGCGGAAAAGCTACGCCCAAGAAAATCGACGACGCCGTCGCCGGAGAACGCGCCGCCGGAATTCACCGCGACCTCCGACGCGCTGGTGCCGTCGAGCTCCAGCGTGCCGCCGTTGATCAGGGTGCCGCCGGTGAAGGAATCGGTGCCGGTCAACGTCAGCGTGCCGGTGCCGACTTTGACCAGCGAGCCGCCGGCGCCGCCGGACGAGCCACCGTTGGCGATCGCGCCGCTCACCGTGGTGCTGAGATTGTTGCCGCCGACGGTGAGTTGTTTGGCGCCGAGGAAATAGTTGCCGGCGCCTGCGATCGAGCCGGCGGTCATGCCGGCCGACGTGAGCCCGGACATGTCGAACGTACCGCCGGCATTGGTGATGAACTGGGCGCTGCCGCCGGTGGCGCCGTCGGTGAATATGACTTTGCCGGGACTGTCCGTGGTGATGGTCGCGCTGCCGGCGGTCGAGTTGTCGAAGAAAGTTATATTACCCGCGTTGCCGATATTCGCACTGCCCGCCGTGGCGACGTCGAAGAAAAAGACGTTGCTGCTGTTGAAGATTTGCGCGTTGCCGGCGGTGGTCGCGGAATTGAAGGTGAGCATACCCCCAGCGATGTTGGTGATGTTCGCGTTGCCTGCGGTGGCGGTGTCTATGATGATGGGATACAGGCCGGAAAAGCCGAACTCCAGGAAGCCAAGGTTGGTGATACCGGCGTTGCCGGCGGAAGACTGCGCGACGAAAGTTGTCGTTCCGCCGGCGTCGTTGATGATTTGCGCGTTGCCGGCGGTGGCCTGATCCTCGAAATTGGTATTGCCGTTGAAAGCATTTTCGATGGTGGCGTTCTTCGCCGACGTGCTAGCCAGAAAGTCGGTGACGCCCATGTTGTTGTTGGTGATGTGGGCGGCGCCGGCGTCGGCGGTGTCGGTGCCGCCGAGTGTGCCGAACTGGGTCACGCCGCCGGAGCCGAGGCCGGGATTGTTGGTGATGGTGGCGTTCCCGGCCGTGCTCTGGTCGAGAAAGTTCAGTTGGCCGGTAAGGCCAGTCGAGCCGACGATGGTGATATTGGCGTTATTGGCCGAGCTCTGATCGAGGAAGTCGATGGTGCCCAGGAATTGCGCATTGCCGCCGACCGTATTCGCGATCGTCGCGGTGCCGGCGTTGCTGTTGTTCTGGAAGCTCAGCAAGCCCTCACTGATATGGAAATTGGCGTTGCCGGCGGTGCTCGAATTTTCGAAGTTGATCGTGCCGCTGGACACGCCGGTGCCGGTGAAGGTCGGCGCGTTCGAGCTGTTGTTGTTCACTCCGGTGCCGGTGACGTTGAACGTATTGGCGAAGTCGAATGTGAACGTGTAAGCCGGCGCGCCGGCATTGAATTGAATGGTGTTGATAGTCGTCGCGGCGGCCGAGAACGTGATGCTGGTCGGCGTCGCGCCGGTAAAGATCGCCGTCGCCGTCGGCACGCCGGCCGGCGACCAGTTTGCGGTGGTGTCCCAATCGGCGCCGGGGCCGGCCCAGGTCGCGCTTTGGGCGCGGGCGGCGCTGGCGCCAAGCCCGAGACTGGCGCCCGCGATCAGCGCCGTGCTGGCGAGCAACGCAGACCGCAGCCGCGCCGTTCGCGGGGCGCGCGCACGGAGGCTGCATTGCGTTGGATCTACACCAGAAGTCACAGCCAGCCCCGACGCCCCCCGGACGAAACAGTTCGCCTGATACCGCCCGCGTCGACGCTCAAAAGCTACCGATGAGGCTGGCACGCAGCAATAGAAGCACTGGAAAAAACAACCGAATCACAAGCCCGGATGGCGAATTCTCGTCCGCTGTCGCCCGCGCGCCACACCAGCCGGTCTCCGATTGGTGCTCAGGCGCACTCCGGCGTATATTGGCTGCGTCGTCAGGGCGCGGCGCGCGAGACATGCGATGAAGCTTCCCTATGCCGGCGCAATCGATTGCGACCTGCATCCCGCCGTGCCCGACGTCGCGGCGCTGATGCCGTATCTCGACGATTTCTGGCGCGAGCATCTGACCGAGCGCTATATCGACCACTCGCCGTTCGTGCTCGCAAGCTATGCGCAAAACCTGCCGCAATCGGCGCGGGCGGATTGGCGGCCGAAAGCGGGTGTGCCCGGGGCCGATCTCGATGCTTTGCGCCGCGATGCGCTCGATGTTTTCGGCACGCGTTTCGCCATTTGCAATGTGCTGCACGGCGCGGTGGCGCTCTACAACGCCGACATGGCGGCGGCTTTGTGCAGGGCTGTGAACAGCTGGATCGCGCGGGAATGGCTGGATCGCGAACCGCGGCTGCGCGCGTCGATCCTGGTGCCACCGCAAGATGTCGAGCTTGCCGTCGCCGAGATCGAGCGCTGCGCGCCCGACCCGCGCTTCGTGCAGGTGCTGTTGTTGGTGATGGGCGACCGGCCGCTCGGCCATCGCAGTTATTGGCCGATCTATCGCGCCGCGGAGCAGCATGGCCTGCCCATCGGCATTCACGCCGGCTCTACTTTCCGCCACGCGCCGACCGGTTCCGGCTGGCCGTCCTATCATCTCGAGGACAGCGTGCTCCAGGCATCCGCCTTCGAGGACACGCTGGTGAGTTTTTTGGCCGAAGGCGTCTTGCAAAAATTTCCCGGCACCAAATTGGTGCTGATGGAATCCGGCTTCGCCTGGCTGCCGACGCTGTTGTGGCGCACCAATCGCAGCTGGCGCGGCGTGCGCACCGAGGTGCCGTGGATCGATCGGGCGCCTGCCGAGATCGTGCGCGATCACGTGCGTTTTACCTTGCAGCCGCTCGACGTGCCGAACGGCGACGTGCTCGATCGCATTATGGACCATGTGCGCTCCGACGCGTTGATCCTGTTCTCGACCGACTACCCGCATTGGCAGTTTGACGGCGAGGACGCGTTGCCGGATGGACTGTCTGAAGCGATGCTGCGCAAGATTCTGATCGACAATCCGCTTTCGACCTATCCGCGTTTGCGCGCGGCGGCCGACGCGGGCGAGCAAAGAATTCCGATGCGCGAGGAGAT
>Ga0210398_10003564_pt1 | contig 14884 bp, 12 predicted proteins | sample IncBWC4OmetaG_FD_161047 | JGI IMG/M metagenome (GOLD analysis project Ga0210398, IMG submission 161047) | Forest soil microbial communities from Barre Woods Harvard Forest LTER site, Petersham, Massachusetts, United States - Inc-BW-C-4-O | ecosystem: Environmental > Terrestrial > Soil >...
ACAAGACGCCAGCGACGACATCGTAACGCTTTATCGCCGAGAGATCGACACCATCATCCGTTTCGACGGCATACCCATTCTGTTTCAGACATCTCGCTTGCACGGCAAGGCTCCCGCGGAAATTGCTGAGGCCTATCAACACATATGCCGGGACTATCCACAGGTGCTGGCGTTCGAATTGGGGCCGATGTTTGCTGCCAGCGGGGAAATCTACGACTCGGAGACAATCCGGCGCTTGATGGACATTCCGGAAATCAAGGGAATGAAGCACTCTTCTCTGGACCGACTTCTGGAACTTGAACGACTTGCCTTGCGTGAGGCACACCGGCCAGACTTTCGTATCTACACTGGGAACGACCTGGGAATCAACATGATCGAGTATGGGTCGGACTACTTGCTGGGACTGGCCGCCTTTGCGCCGGAGAGATTCGCAGAGCGGGACCGCCTCTGGGAGGCCGGAGACCCTCAGTACTACGCTCTCTCGGACGCCCTGCAGTACTTGGGAAACGTGGCCTTTCGCGCTTCCGTTCCAGCGTATAAACATTCGGCTGCTGTGTTTCTACACCTGATCGGACGAATTCCCAGCGATCGGACGCACCCCAATAATCCACAGCGTCCCGCGTGGGAGGCAGAAATCATGGCCGATTGCGCACGCCGGTTGTCTCTGCTCTGACCTTGCCCTGATGACAGCGCGGCATCCAGTAACTGGTTGGGCGGAGTCGTGTTTATCAGGTTTTGCTGACGGGCTTACCCCGAAAAAGGGCGACCGTCTCAGGCTGAGCCAGTTTGCACAGAATCGGTGGAAGGCCGCGCGCAATCAGTTCGGCATCTGCAACGACCATCTTCCCGATCCCTTTAATCGTCGCTGCCATTGCTCCGGCCTGATGCGCGCAGAGAATAACATTTTCCGCACGCCGCACCCGGTGTGAGCCAGGCAGCGGTTCTTCTGGAAAAACGTCGGTCGCGACGCGGATGCGCCCTTTCGCGGCGAAATCGAGCATCGCGTCAAAATCCACGACTGCTGCACGACTGACCAGGACTAAGGCGGCCCCCATCTGCATTGAGGAGAACTGTTCTGCGCCCAGAAATCCCTGATTCTCCGAAGTGGCCCCCGCGACCACGAAAATAAGGCGCGAACTCTGCAGGACCTCATCCAGGGAAGAGGCTCCACATCCGAAGGATTGGATGTATTCCGCTGGTAGCCACGGATCGTAGGCGCGAATGCGGCAACCGAACGGGCGAAGCAATGGCAAGATCGCACGGCCCAGGTCGCCTAGTCCGATAAAACCTATCGCCTGGCGGAAGAGAGAGAACGCCTCGATGTTCGCGGACAACCCATACTGCTCGGTACCTCGGCGGAAATGGCGATCGGATCGGGTGATGCCGCGGGCCAGGTCAATGGCCATACCCAACGCGGCCTCGGCAACAGGCTCCGCGAATACCGGACTTATATTGAGCACACGTATGCCGTGTTGAAAACAGTAAGCGTAGTCAATGTTGGGAAGAAAATTGCCCTCCACATTGAACACCGCCCTGAGCGATGTGGCGCGCCTCAGCCGCGATTCGGGCAGGTCAATCTGGCCGATGATGATGTCAGCTCTCGCGGCGCTCTCTTCAAAGATTGCATCTGTGACGAGGCCACCTTCGTGAATCACCACATCGCCAAGGGCGCGCAATCGAAGCAGGTTGTCCTCATCAAAAATGTCGGCAACGATCCGTGGCGAGGGGGCAAGGAATATGCATTTCGACTTACTCTGTGGCATGAGGTCTCCTGGACATACGGTTACAGACCGGCGTCGAAGGGCGCTCCTGTTCTTGTCGCTCAGGTGGTCGGCACAATCGGAAGAATCAGCGCCGAAGGATGCTCGACGTCGTGATAGACCGTATTCGTAGCCGGCACTGGCTTTCCGCCGACAGAAGCGTTCTCACCTGTGTTCAGGTTCTTATCGAAACGGGGAAAATTGCTGCTGCCGACCTCCAGTCGCAACGTGTGTCCTTTGCGGAAGACGTTGGCTGTTGCCCATAAGTCCACAGTGAATTTGTAAATCTGGCCAGGGTTCATGAGTTCTGATTTTTCCTGCGAATTACGATACCGGGCGCGCACTATTCCCTCCGTGAGGTTCTGCGCGAATCCGTCTGGCCAGACGTCAAGCAACTTGGCTGTAAAGTCGGTGTCAACGGCGGAGGACTTAGCAAAGAGTTCGAGTTGAACAGGCCCCGTTACTTCCAGATCCTGCTCGAGCGGAGGCGTCGAGTAGACCAGGACATCTGAGCGAGTTTCCACCGGTCGCTGATCGCGGGGCCCGGGTCCGAGGTGCGCGGAGTCGCAACATAAAGGACCACCGACCGTGGGGGCGGGATTTGCAGGATCGTAGACGTACTGGTCAGGCTTGTCCGACCGAGGAGTTGCTGTGACCAGCGCTCCGTCGCCGAGTGCTGAGTTGGCTTTTCCCTCCGAATGCAGGAAGTATCTTGTGCCGCGCGTACGCGCGAGGGGCCAGTCATCCTCCTCACGCCATTGGTTAGTGCCCATCACGAAGAGTTTTACGGTCTGGGGATGCGAGAACGTGTTGGCGACGTTTTTGAATAGATAGTCGTACCAGCTCAAAGTAGTTTCGTCCTCATCAAACGGGGCGGCGGGACCGAAATCAACATCGCCAATCTTACGGCTGGAACCGGCGTGGCCGCCAATCGTGACCAGGAGGCGTTGTCCTCGGCGCGCGGCGTCGTCCTTGCCGTGCAACTTCACTCCAATGTAGTTCCGTAGTGATCCGCCCAGAAAAATGTCATACCAGGCAGCGACGGTCAGCGAAGGTACGCTGATGTCGGCATAGTGATCCTCAATGGACCACCTCTTCCAATATTCGTCATAACCGGGGTGAGCCAACCAGTCGAGAAAGTAAGGAGCCAGAGAATGCAGCAGGTCTCGATCGGAGGATCCCTGAGGTAGTTCGAAAAGCGGGTATTGAGTGAGAGGAAGCTTCGCGATGCCGTTCAAGGCATTTGTATGACTTCGCACAAAGCGGTTCAGAGTATCCTGAGCCAGACCTGAGGTCCACGATTCGTTGAACCACTGTTCAAAAGCGCCGCCCTGGTAGGTCCACCCATCGTGATAGTTGCTCGCGGTCACGACCGGACAAATTCCCGCGAGATGCGGCGGATGGGCAATCGCCGCCAACATCTGGGTGGCTCCAACATACGAGCCTCCATACATTCCAACTCTGCCATCGGAATAAGGCAACGCCGCCGCCCATTCGACGGTGTCGTAGCCGTCGTCCGATTCGTGCAGAAAGGGATACCAGTCGCCGTCCGATGTGTAGCGCCCGCGAACATCCTGGTTGATTACGATGTAACCGCGGGCCGCTCCCTTATGGCCAAAATCGACATCGCCGTCGCTGTTTTTATCATAGGGGGTTCGCGTGAGAAGGACTGGGAATCTTCCTAGAGCCATCGGCCGATAAATATCGGCACGAAGCACGGTGCCATCGCGCATGGTCACCACGACGGCGTGTTCAACGATCACGGCATAGGGATCTGCTGCGAGAGTAAATTGCGGAACCAGAGGCAGAATTGCGAATGTGCCGAGCCGGACAACTCTGTTGATAGTCCACATATGCGAGTGATTCACTCCTTCTCCGCAAGCTTTTCCGCCAACCGCATCAAACCAAAACGTTCAGGAACGTGAAAGGAATCTTTCATTGGAGGCTGCCAGGTTACGGCTTGCTGATGCGAAGGCGGCCCCTGACTCCGAAACAGGTTGATGCGCAGGGTGTTTCCGACGACCGGGGGACGCGCGTCGATTGCCGCCAGGGGAATGCGCATCGCTCCATACCAGGTGTGCGTGCCTTCATCAATGCGCGCCTTCACTTCGAAGCCGGAGTTCCAGGTCCAGCCGTCTTCGTGGTGCGGCTTGCTCAGATCAATATCGAGATCAACCCATTCTCCCTGTGGAGAGACTTCAAACTCCTTATAGCGCTTGATATTCGTAAAATCAGAGCCGATAAAAACTTCGGCGACGTCCCAGTTCCATAGTTCGTTGGTTTCTTTCTGAGTATTTGGCGCAGGCTTAAGGTGCAGTTCCTCGTACGGGCAGACGAACAGAAAGTAGAGATTGTCCTTCGTCCAGCGCGTGCGAACTTCGGTGCGATACCGGGAAACAACCCTCCCGAAACCATCTTTCTCCATGTACACGGGCCGTGAGCCACGCCAGAATTCTGACGTGGGATCGAGATGCAGAGGAACATCTCGAGTTGCGAGGACGCTCTCAATCACCGCTTGGTCCGACCCTCCCGTCATGACCGAGACAAACAGAATCAGCAACCCGATATTAGCGAAGCCATTCATCAAGATGCTCCTGTACGAACGCGTCATCCTGAAGATGCGGATAGGCGCGGCATACGCGATCGAGTTCCACACTCTGACCTGGAGAAAGTTCTTCTTTAGGATCGAGACACCAGCGCCCTTCGAGCAAGCCCTGACGCCGTAATATCTCATGAATGCCCGGAATACATCCCCGAAAATTGTGCGCCGGGTCGAAGATGGCGCTATTCGCATCCGTGATTTGCTGCGCCAGTGTCAGCAGTTCGCCGGGAACGGGATCGGAGTGTTGCTTGGCGAGGGCGAGATGAGAAACGGCAGTCTTTGTCCACACCGCCCAGTGTCCCAGCAAGCCGCCGGCTATGCGGAGCGGCTGAGTGCCGAAGTCAAACCTGGTGAGCAGGTCGCTCAGAATGTTGTCATCGTTTCCGGTGTACAGAGCGACTTCCTGGGCGCGGCCTGACTGCGCCAGGGCGCGAACAACGTCAAGCGTTTGATAGCGGTTAAACGGCGCGATCTTAATCGCGACGACGTTTTCAATCTCTACAAACTGGCGCCAGAACTCGTAGGACAACAGACGCCCTCCAACGGCGGGCTGCAAGTAGAAACCGATAATCGGGAGGACGCTGGCAATGGCGCGAGCGTGTTCCAAAAGCTGCGGAATGGTGTCGTGCGTCAGATCGGCAAGACTCAACAGGGCGGCATCGTAGCCCAGCCTGGCGGCGAGGTCCGCTTCGGCTAGCGCCTGCTTGCGCTTGCCGCAAACTCCAGCAATCTTGACCGTGTCACGGCTTTCTTCGGCGGCCAATGTAAGCAGGGGTTCCAACAATCCAACGTTGGGATCGCGAATGGCGAACTGGGTGGTATGAACTCCTACCGCGATGCCCCCTGCGCCGGCGGCCAGGTAGTACCGAGTCATAGCGCGTTGGCGGCGTTCGTCCAATTGGCGCTGCGAGTTCAGGGCCAGAGGATGGGCGGGAATTACCAGGCCCGAAAGCAGTTTCGCGCGCAACTGCATCAGAATTTCCCGTCCCGCGTTTGAAAATGGGTTGGCTTATTGAGCATTGACCCGCCGTCGCGAATCCAGTTTGCAATCCATTCGATCATTTCCTTCGGTTGCACCGTGGGACTCCCGAAAAGGCCGCGCGCCTTTCTGGCGTCGCTTAGCAGGGCGGTGTGGCCTTCCCCAGAGGAAACAAAGGTGGGTTCGACGCCAAAGTGTTGGCCAAATTCGAGTGCGAGTTCCCGCACCGAAAGCGTTTCGGGGCCCGTGATGTTCAAGACCAAGGGTGGTGACTGGCAGTGAGCAAAGGACCGCAGGCACCACGAGTTCGCATCGCGCTGCCAGATCACATTCACGCGTGGCATGCCGAGGTCGATGGGACGGCGTTCGAATACAGAGCGTCCAATATCCACGAGCACTCCGTAACGCAACTCGACTGCATAGTTCAGGCGCAGGATGACGACTGGCGTGTGCCATCGCGTCGATCCATATTCGAACATGCGCTCGCGGCCCAGAGCCGACTGCGCGTACTCACCAACGGGAGCCACCGCTGTCGTCTCCACCGCTCCACCATCCACCAGCTGGCGTAGCGGGTAAACATTGCCGGTCGAAAAGGTCACTATTCTGGAGTTGCGGTAGCGTTCGGCGACCAATCCGGGCAAATAGGTGTTCATAGCCCACGTCAGATGTTCTTCGCCGGAGGTGCCGAATTTTCGGGCAGCCATGAAGATGACGTTCTCAATGTCGGGAAGCTGGTCGAGCGAGCCACGATCGAGCAGATCACTGGCGATCGCTTCGATCCCCTGCGCGGCGAATTCGGAGAGCAGTCTGTCATTCGTGAACCGGGCCACTGCGATCACGCGCTTCTTGACGCCCGCCTGGTCGATAGCGCGCCGCGCAAGACGGGCCAGGCTTGGACCCATCTTGCCACTGGCGCCGAGGATGAGAAGGTCGCCGTCCAACGCCGCAATTGCCGAGGCGGTGGCTTCGTCCGGGCGTGACAACAAGTCTTCCAATTCTGATTCGGTTTTGATCTTCACGGTTATCCGAGTTCAAATCCTGCGATCGCGTAGATCGAATTTTCTTTTTCGCGCAATTCCTTCCCACGAGCCATGCGGACGAGATGCCGTTTTGGAGAAAATCCCAGATCGCGAGCCAGCGCCACCGCGTCCTGATTCCGCGGGAACAGGTCCCATGACCAGGCACACCCGGCATTCAGTACGCACTCCCCGATTAAGTACCGAGCCTGTCTTGGATCTGGGCTGACGCATGGTCCCAGGTATGCCGTCACGCGGCCGGGCCTGGTAAACAAATACGATTGCGAAATTGATCTCGGGGGGGTGAACTGCGCCAGCCTTTCGAGAAGTTGTGAACGATCAGTTCCGAACACCAGCGAATCCAAATCGCGCCACGGTTCCTCCATCGATCGGTGGCTGGCTGGTAGTTGTTCGTTCCGGCCTGGCCGCGACCAGCGTTCAATTTCCTGCTCGCTTCGAAATCCGAGGCTCTCGTAGAGCGGTTCGCCCTGATCGGTGGCATCGAGTTTTATGGTTGCGATTCCCATCGTATCTGCATTCTCTAACACGTGTGCCAGCAGCCTTCTGGCAAAGCCGCGTCGCTGATATTCTGCCTTGGTCAAAACCATCCCGATCCACGCCAGCCTGCGCCCATAACAAAGCAGAGTCGTGGTCGCAGCCAGATGGCCATCCACTTCGATTGCCAGACAGCCTTGCGGACTAAGTTCGAGCAGGGTCCGCCAGTCGTCCTCGGTCTGGTTCCATCCCGCCTGCGCTGATAAGCGGGCTGCGGCCGGAATATCTTCGGCACTCAACCTGCGCAGTTTCTCGCTGCCACCTTCAGTCATGCGTAGTTCTTCCGAAACCAGCGCGCGAAGTGCGGAAGAGCAATATTGGCGTCTGCAATCTCTGGGTGCCACTTCTTTTCCCACTCGAAAGAAAGGAAGCGGTCGTATTGGAGTTCCTGCAGAACCGCTTTCAACTCAAGCAAGGGGAAATCTCCCTCGCCAGGCAGGACATAGCTCCACCCATCACGATCGCGCCGCAAGTCCTTGACGTGAACATGGCGAATTGCCACTCCCAATCGCGCCGCACCGTCCGCGGGGCGCTCTTGGGTTGTAACAAAACTGTTTACCGGGTCCCAAACCACTCCAGCTTTGGGAGAGGCCGTTTGCTGGAGGATTGCCGCGGTCTCGCCCGTGCCTGCAAAGTCACCATGATTCTCGATCCAGATCTCCACCCCTGTCGCGGCGGCGATTTCCGCCAATTCCCGAATGGACTCGGCGATCCAGCTTTGCGTGGAGGCGCGGTCCGCTCCAGGCTGGATCGTGTCACCGAAAACTCGCAAGCCCGGCGCACCCAGTTCCGCAGCCAGATCCGCCATCCGTTTTCCTTCGCTGATCCAACGTTGGCGCTCGGCTGCGTCGGGCGAATGAAATCGGCAACTTGTATCCAGACACGAGATGGTCAAAGCGTGATCCGCTAATGCACGTTTGGTGGATGCCAGTTCCTTTCCTGAAAACACCGGCAAGCTCCACAGCGAGTCCTCGCCCTGCACGAAACGCAACTCTATGCCGTCATAGCCTTCGCCTTCAGCCATCGCGATGATTTGTGGCATCGTCCAGTCCGGGCAGGCCAGCGTTGAGAATGAAGCTCTCATGCTCATGTCATCCGGTCCAGCATGGAGGGTTTCACCCGATTTTTAACTCTCTTGCCGCTGAAAAATCTTTCCAGGTCATCCAATACCACGCGCGCGATGCCTTCCCTGACTCCACGTCCGCTCCCCGCGATGTGCGGGGTGACGATCGCACCTGGCATGGTCCGCAGGAGATCTCCCGCGGGAAGTGGTTCGAGCGGATCGGTCACGTCGAGAGCACAGCGCAGTCGCCCCCGCTGCACTTCTTTCCTAAGAGCATCCAGATTGATCAGCCCCCCGCGGGCAATGTTGATGACCCAGGCGCCGTCCGGAAGGCGTGCTAGATTCTGCCGACCCAGCAGGCCCCGGGTTTGTTCGGTCAATGCCGCTGTCAGGACTAGCAAGTGCGCCTCGGCCAGCAACTTCTGTAAGCCAACGAAGCGCACGCGATACCGCCGCGACAAAGAGCGCGGGGCGTAGGGGTCATGAACCAACCACTGGATGTCGAAGCCTCGCAACAAGTCCACCAGCGCGCGGCCGATCCGGCCAAACCCGATCATGGCGACCGTCTGCCCGATCAGTGACGCAGAACTACCGTGGAGGTGTACCTCGTCATAGATCCGGTTCGACTGCTTTCGCAGTTCGGAACGATAGAAGTCCACATTGCGGGCGCAGTAGAGGACCAGAGCAGCACCCAGCTCAGCGGTAGCGCGTGCCATGGGAGCTGGAGCGTTGGTGATGGTCAGGCGTTTGAAGAGGGTTCGCGAGAAGCGCGATTTCACTTCTCCTCCGCAGTGCGCAATCATGCGCAGTTGCGGGGCCAGAAGCGGCAGATCGTCGCCGAAATGAGGGCTGTCCCAGGTAGTTACCAGGGCCTGTGCGGTACTCAAGCGCTGCCTGAAATCCGCTGTGAACTTGCTGGTTGCTTGCCGTTCCCACCGAAATAGACGGCTCAAGCGCTGTTGCTCCTGCCGCGAAAAAAATGACGTAAACAGTTCTTCTCCAGAACTGATCAGAAGGGAAGGGTGAGGCATCGCGGGACCGAGTATAGCATTGGCATAGCGACGAGCTCTTTCTTTTGTTATTTTTTGGCTTCTATTTCAATGGAAAACAAAGTATAAGGAACCCTGGCTCCTCTTCCTATGGCAGGCGCAAACTTCGTAGATTACGCGGTCATCGCCCTCTACGCGCTCCTGATGGTGCGTGTGGGCTTTTATGTTCTGCGCTTCAACCGGGGTGCGGCCGAATATTTTCGAGGCGGGAACCGCATTCCCTGGCTGGTCGCCGGTCTGAGTTGTTTCATGGCCGGCTTCAGCGCCTGGACGTTCACCGGGGCAGCCGGGGTCGCCTATCGCTCCGGTGTCGCAGCCATCGGGCTCTACATCGGGAACGCCTTAAGTTTCCTGCTCGGCTACTTCATCTTCGCTAAGCGCTGGCGGCGCACCCGCATCACCACGGTGATGGAGTATCTTTCGGGGCGTTTCAATCCGGCTACTCACCAAGTTTTTTCCTGGACCATGATCGTGTTCCAGTTGTTTACCAGCGCCAGCACTCTGTTTGGTCTGAGCCTCTTCGTATCTTCTGCCTGCGGCTTTCCTGTGACCTGGACGATTCTCGGCGCGGGCGCGCTGATTGTTTTCTATTGCGTGCTGGGCGGCTTGTGGGCCGTCGTCGTCACCGATTTTCTGCAAGCCTCCATCCTCATGCCGTTTTGCATGGTTCTTGTCGTCCTGTCTCTCGCCCGCGTGGGCGGAGTGAGCGGCCTGGTGCATTCGCTGCCGCCGGAAATGAAAACGCTGCATGTTTCGGGAGAGTTTGGCTGGCTCTACATCGCCGCGTGGACGATCATGGTCGCCTTCGGCTACAACACCAGTGCCATGGCACAGCGCTACTTCAGCGTGGACGACGAGCGTTCAGCGCGCAAGATCGCGTTGCTGTGCTGCGGACTGTTTTTCGCCGGAGCTTTCTTGTGGTTTATTCCGCCTATGGCGATGCGCGTGGTTTATCCGGAACTCCCCCATATGGGTCTGCCCAACGCCAGCGAAGCGGCTTACGCGGTCGCCAGCCTGACGTTGCTGCCGCATGGCCTCATCGGAGTCATGTTGGCGGCCATGTTCAGCGCCACCATGGCGAACCTTTCGGCCCAGTTCAACGTGAAATCCGCGATTCTCACCAAGGATGTATATCAGTCGTTGTTCCGAAAGAGTGCGGGAGAACACGAACTGCTGGTCGTGGGTTGGGTCACGACATTTTTTATCGGGGGAGCGACGACGGTGATCGCCGTGATTATGGCCGCAAGTGGGCAGAGCGTCTTCCAGATCATGCTCACATTCAACACCCTGATGTCGCTGGCCTACGGGCCTCCCGCGTTACTGGGGCTGGTGGTACGCCGGACGCCTCCGTGGTCTGGGCTGGCTTCATTCGCTACCGGGCTGATTCTGGGCATGCTGGGTGCCTTCGTTTATCACTGGTCGCTCATTCAGCAGGTCGCAATTATTATTCCTGCCTCCTTCGGAGTTTTTTTCCTGACCATGCCGTTCGACCGGGGAGATACGCCCGGGCGGGCGCTGCTGTTCAGGAACCTGAATACGCCCATCAATGTTGCCACGGAATTGAAGGATTCCGCGGACTACACCGTCCCCGTATTCCGCTTTCTGAGCCGCACGATTTCCTTCATTGGGTTGTTGAGCCTGGTGTTGCTGTTCACCGTGCCGCCCAATCAGCGGATCACGGTTGTCTGGTTTGCCGGGCTCACGCTTGCGGTGGGAGGGTCTCTGTGGTTTGTGCGCGGAACGGCGAATGTCGCAAGACCAATGCCAGACAACAATGGATCGCCCGTTCCGGCCCGGCTTGAGTAATTCTCGAATTGTGATCGCCGAACATTGTAACGTCGAACTATGATTCGCCTTGGATTGATCGGCTGCGGAGCACATTCCGAGAGTGGGCATGCGATCCCGCTTGCGCGATACGAAGCCGCGCATCCTGACGAACTTTTGCTGGCTGCGGTTTGCGATCTGCAGATGGAGCGCGCGAGGGACTTCAGCAGAAAATACGGCTTTCTGGCGCCTTATCGCGACGTCGACGAAATGTTGAGGCAGGAGAACCTCGACGGCTGCATCGCCGTCGTGCCGCCGAAACACATTTCTCAACTCGGAATCAAACTGCTAAGCCTGGGTATTCCCTGTCTGGTGGAAAAACCTCTCGGCGCATCGCTGGCCGAAGCGGTGGCGCTCAGAGACTGCGCCGCCCTAACCAAGACCCCGAATATGGTTTCCGTGAACCGGCGGTTCATGCCGCTGCTCAAGCGAGCGATCGAGTGGACCCGAGATACCGGCCCTCTTCGTTACGTGCACTGCACTCTCGCCAGGCGCTCCCGCCAGGAACCGGAGTTCCTGTGGGCGACAGCGGTCCACGCGGTGGATACTCTGCGCCACATCGCGGGGCAGGTTATCGCATTTGACCTCCGCCCGTTGAAGGCACCCTCCGGAGCAACAGCGTGGTATGCCCTTGACCTGCAATTCGAGGACGGAATCTCTGGACGTGTCGATGTGCTGCCTACGGCGGGAATGTTGGAGGAAACCTATGACCTGTTCGGCGACGGCTTTCGCGCGTCGGTTACTTGCCCCTTCGGTCCGCAACTCGGGTGGCGCTGCTTCCGGGACGGCCGACTGGTCGAGGCGGAAAACGTACTCGCTGAGACGCCGGAAGACGTCGTGAATGGTTGCTACAACGAAGCCGCCGCGTTTCTTGAAGTCCTAAGCGGAGGGGCTCCAAAGCCGTCGATTGCCGAAGTTTTTCCGTCGGTCGAACTTTGCTTCGCGATCGCTCGGACGGCAAACGAGGGCGCAACTCGCTAACGGAGGCCTGGGGCGAATTCGATTGGTAAGCGACAGCGTCAAACGCCTTTTCGCCAACCGCGATCATTCTCCCCTTTGAGTTCCACGGTGACCGAGCCGTCTGGATTGACCGGCTGTTCACATACCCAGGCGATCGGCTTTTTCACACCGCTGCGAATCTCAAGCTGGGCAGAAAGATTGACCTTGCCGCGGTAGCCCTTAGGAAGCAGAAAGGATGCCTGCCGGAGGCCGCCGCCGCGAGGATGGCCGGCGTCGAGTGCTCCTTGCAAATTGACTGTTCCGTCGGGACTTTCTAGCTGCAGCCAAAGCACTCCCGGAACCCCAGCCACCCCGCGGTTGCTGACGCAGACGATCACTTCAAAAGTGTCATATCTCTTTCGCTGCCATACCCAGGAAGGCCGCAGACGGTATCCCATACTGGTGCGGAGACGTTCGAAGCCGCGAGGGTACATCTCGTTGTAGCGCGCCAGATTGTCAGCTTCGGTCCACAAGGCCCAGTAATTCGCCCGCAAATCCAGAACATGCAGCATGTAATTCTCCAGCACGTTGATTCCGGTTGCGTCTGGTTTGAGTGCCTGCGTGTCGTACTGGCGGAAGGAACCATCCTCGAGGATGGCCGCGGTCCAGGGCGGGCGATTGGCCAGCTCATCGATCTGAATCGGTTCCTCGACGATAATGCTGTCCGATCGCATCCACGCGCCTGCCCGCACGGCCATGTCCATCACGGTGCGGTTGCCGACGTTGCTGATATCCGGCTGCGTATTGACCGCAAGGGGCGTTTTCTTCCAGGTGTCGAGTTGACGCGCCGTCATGTTCACGAAAGTTCGCTCCGCAGTGACATAGTCCGGAAAAGGATTGGGAAAGTTGCTGGTGTGTCCTTCGCCCCAGAAGCCGTACTGCATCAGATCCATCCATTCGATGAGCGGATTGCCCTCAAACTCGGCCGCCAATAAATCGTTCAACTCCGCGAATGCTTTCTGAAATTCAGCATGGTCATAACGCGGCTCTCGAAATGATGCATCGCTCGGGCCAGGGATGCGTCCGATTTTCACCAGCGGAATTCGCTCGCGCAAAAATGGAGGAAGGGCAACCTGCTCTGGCTGGAAAGAATAATTCGACAACTGAATTCGAAACGCGACGCGCAGGCCTTTGCGCTTGGCCGCGTCCATCGTCAGCGCCCAAACCGGATCGAGATCGAGCCGTCCAGGGCGAGATTGCACGTTGCGCCAATCGCAGCGAATGTAGAGAACATCCACGAATGGCAGGCTGGAGATCTTCTCCACGTGCTGCTCCATTGTTTCCCGTCCGGCCCGCGCGGCCAGCGACGGCCCACTTTCCTCCCAGCTGTAGCCGACCAATCCAAGTCCAGGATTCCGGACAGGCCGCTCGGATGGCGTCGTAAACAGCACGGTTTGCCAGCCCTGATCTTGGTCGATATCAAACGGACCCTGATTCAGACGCTCTGTGACGGCCGGACCGAAGTTGAGGTCGCAGCTTTGACCAAGGGGAGTCGAACCGCCGGCGCGGGCAAAGGCCGGCAACAGTACTGCACCTTTCAGCAGATCTCGGCGACGCATTTCTGGGTTTCCTTCCGGGAGGAATTTTGTCAAAAGGCGAGAACAAAATCCTGGGGCAAACTGTAGAGCACCCGTTCTCATTAATTATCTACGCGCGTGCCGTTGAGCGTTAGGGTCAACCCCGCGGAGTTGTGCGCGACGGCTACATCGGTGCAGTTATTCAAGATGAAATCGGCACCCGCGCACCGTAGCTCTGCCTCCGCGACGGTGGTGCGGAAAGCGATGACTCTCGCTCCAGCCGCCTTGCCGGCGCGGATCCCCGCGGGAACATCTTCCACGACAACGCACTCAGAGGCGGTGAATCCCAACTTTGCAGCGGCCTTCAGAAACGGTTCCGGATGGGGCTTGCCCAGGGTTACATCGGTAGAGGTCACGATCCGCTCTGGAACCGGCAAACCCGCCGCGCGCAGTCGGACTTCGGCCAACGGCCGGGTGCAGGAAGTCGCGATCGTCCAGCGTTCCGCGGGAAGCTGCAGCAGCAGTTCGCGGGCTCCGGGAAGGGTAATGATTCCGTCCGCATCCTGCATCTCGCGACGCTCAATCTCGCGATTTTCCGCCGCGTGATCAGCGTGCGGCAAATATTCCTGTACCGTGGTTAAACTGGGCCGGCCGTGGACACGAGCAACAACCTCCTCGGGATCAAAGCCGTGCTCCAGGGCCCATTGCCGCCAAACTCGTGTAACCGCCGGGGTCGAATCGATCAAGACACCGTCCAAGTCAAACAGAAGACCGCTGCAGCGAATTTCAGTCATTTCCGGGCCTTGTGCGGGGAAGTCCACCACCTAGATCCTGATACGCAAGCATTTCCATTGTCATTTTACTTTCGTTTACTGTACCATGCGTTTCTAATTCTTTCTTATTTGCCTCGAGAAAGGTTGGCCCCGTCTGATCTCGGTTACTTCCGTCCCAGCTGAGTGGTTGCAAACACTCTGCAAATCTCAACCGATCGCAGCCGAGATGCGGGCGCGAAGCCCCGAAGAGCAGCCACCGGCTGGGCTATTTCCACAAGCTGCGCGAAATCTGCCAGCAGCCTTCGAGGTGGATAGCTAGGAGTGCGTGGATGCGGCAATCGGTGCCCGCGTTATCCGGGGTGGTTGATCGGGGAATGGCCGAACACTTTTGCTTTGGTTTCTTCATTTTTCTTCATTTACTATTCTTTGTTTACTTTTGGTATGCAATGTGATAGAAAGCTTCGCAATAGAAACTCACCGCAATTCTTGGGGGATAACTTATGACGTCGGTGAAGTGCTTTGCGTTACTTCTCACCCTGCTGACAGCGTTGGGCGCCGCCAATCCAGTGTTCGGGCAAGGAACTGACCTGGGGACGATCCGAGGGACCGTGAAGGATTCATCTGGGGCGGTGATTGCCAAGGCGAAAGTGACTGCCACCGACCTCGGTACCAACACTTCGCGGCTGGCCAACTCGAACGGAACGGGCGATTTTGAGATCTTCGGTTTGAAGTCCGGCCGCTATAAGG
>Ga0210398_10003565_pt1 | contig 14883 bp, 11 predicted proteins | sample IncBWC4OmetaG_FD_161047 | JGI IMG/M metagenome (GOLD analysis project Ga0210398, IMG submission 161047) | Forest soil microbial communities from Barre Woods Harvard Forest LTER site, Petersham, Massachusetts, United States - Inc-BW-C-4-O | ecosystem: Environmental > Terrestrial > Soil >...
CGAGCGTCTGCCCTTTTCGCTGAAGATACTGCTCGAGAATCTGTTGCGCTTCGAGGACGGCGTCAATGTCACGAAGGCCGATATCGAGGCGCTGCTCAAGTGGGAGCCGAAGGCGCCGCCGAGTCATGAGATCGCCTTCACGCCTGCGCGGGTCATCATGCAGGACTTCACCGGCGTACCCTGCATCGTGGATCTCGCCGCCATGCGCGAAGCGATTGTGAAGCTCGGCGGCGATCCGCAGAAGGTCAACCCGCTGGCGCCCGCTGAGTTGGTCATCGATCACTCGGTGCAAGTGGACGAATACGGCGCCGCCAATTCACTGCAGCACAACAATGAGATCGAGTTCAAGCGCAACGGCGAACGCTATATGTTCCTGCGTTGGGGGCAAACCGCGTTCAGCAATTTCAAGGTGGTGCCGCCGAACACCGGCATCGTGCACCAGGTCAATATCGAACGGCTCGCCCGAGTTATTTTCTCGGATGAGTCCGGCACCAAGAAGTCGGCCTATCCGGACACCCTGGTCGGCACCGATTCGCATACCACCATGGTCAATGGATTGGGCGTCTTGGGCTGGGGCGTCGGTGGCATCGAGGCCGAAGCGGCGATGCTGGGACAGCCCGTGACCATGCTGATACCGCAAGTCATCGGATTCAAGCTCACCGGCGCGTTGCCCGCGGGCACGACCGCGACCGATCTGGTGCTGACCGTAACCGAGATATTGCGCAAGAAGGGCGTGGTCGATAAGTTCGTCGAATTCTTCGGCGATGGGCTCAAAGGGTTGCCGCTCGCCGACCGGGCAACCATTGCCAATATGTCGCCGGAGTTCGGTTCCACCTGCGCGATTTTTCCCATTGACGAAGAAACCATCCGCTACCTGGAATTGACGGGCCGGCCTGCCGAGCAAATTGCGCTGGTTGAGGCCTATGCGAAGGCTCAGGGGCTATGGCGTGTCAACGGTGCGCCGGCAGCGGACTACACCGATGTCGTTGAATTGGACCTGTCGACGGTTGAACCCTCACTCGCGGGACCGAAGCGCCCGCAAGACCGGGTGCCGCTGACCAAGGCGAAGAGCGTCTATCAGAGCAGTGTTAAAAAAATGGCTGAGGAGCGTGCGCAGAAAAACCCCAAGGCCACGGGGAGCGCGCCGGCCAAAGTGGGCGACGCCAGTTTCGAGGTCAAAGATGGCGCGGTGCTGATCGCGGCGATCACGAGCTGCACCAATACGTCGAATCCGGCCGTGCTCGTGGCCGCGGGACTGCTGGCACGCAATGCCCTGAAGCAGGGTCTGACCGTCAGGCCCTGGGTGAAAACCTCTCTTGCGCCGGGATCGCGTGTCGTAACGGATTATCTGGCCAAAGCCGGTCTCTTGCATGATTTGGAGCAGCTCGGCTTTTACACGGTGGGCTACGGATGTACTACGTGTATCGGTAACTCCGGCCCCTTGAAGCCCGAGATCTCCGAAGCGGTCAGAGTGGGCGACGTGGTCGCCTGCGCTGTGCTGTCCGGGAATCGCAATTTCGAGGGCCGCGTGCATCCCGAAATCAAGATGAATTTTCTAGCCTCACCGCCTTTGGTGGTCGCTTATGCGCTCGCGGGCAGTCTAAATATCGACATCACCACCGAGTCTTTTGGCACCGGCAAAGATGGCAAGCCGGTATACCTGAAGGACATTTGGCCGAGCGCGAAGGATGTGGCCGCAGCCGTCAGCTCATCGGTTGACTCAGCCATGTTCAAGAAGGGCTATGCCAATGTATTTTTGGGCGATGCCAACTGGGCTGCAATCAAAACCCCGGCGGGAAAGATTTATTCCTGGGATGGAAAATCCACTTACGTGAAGAATCCGCCCTACTTCGAGGGCATGACGATGACACCGGCACCGATGGTCGACATCAAGGGCGCACGTGCGCTCGCGGTGCTGGGCGATTCGGTCACCACGGATCACATTTCTCCGGCCGGCAACATCTCGAAAAGCAGCCCCGCCGCCAAATACCTCATGGCCCAAGGGGTCCAAGCCGCGGATTTCAACTCCTATGGCGCACGCCGCGGCAATCACGAAGTCATGATGCGCGGCACCTTCGCCAATATCCGCCTGCGCAACTTGCTGTTGCCCGGCACCGAAGGCGGCGTCACGTTGCACATTCCCAGCGGCGAGCAGATGTCGATTTTCGATGCCGCGATGAAATACAAGACGGCCAACACGCCGCTGGTAATACTGGCCGGCAAGGAATATGGTACCGGCAGCTCGCGCGATTGGGCTGCCAAGGGCACGATGCTATTGGGCGTGAAGGCGGTGATCGCGGAAAGTTTCGAGCGAATTCACCGCTCGAATTTGATCGGCATGGGGGTCCTGCCGCTGCAATTCAAAGACGGACAGAACGCGCAGAGCTTAGGCTTAAGCGGCAAAGAATCCTTCGAGATCGTGGGGCTGAACCGCGGCGCCGCGAAAACCGTCAAGGTTATCGCCAAGACTGATGCCGGCAAAACCAGCGAGTTCGAGGCGCGTCTGCGCATCGACACGCCGAAGGAACTCGACTACTACCAGCACGGCGGGATTCTGCAGTACGTGTTGCGGCAGCTCGCGGCGCCGGGTAAGGCGGCCTAGGCGGGTGTTGGGTGCCCGACCAACGGTATCATCCGAATCTCGTCCTCCAGCACCGTGAGTTTGAGCGTCGACCTTGAAAAGCCTGGGGGCATGGGATGCTTCGAGGCACTGTGACTTCCGTGCCTCGAAGCATCCCATGCCCCCAGCCATACAGGCCCGATCAAACTCACAGTGCCGAAGCACTAGTTGGCTTTTGGTTGGGCCGACTTCGCCGCCGCCGGCACGCTCCCGGCCTCAACCAGGACCATTGCGCTCGGATTGATGTGCGTCTTGATCGCGGCGTTGACCTGATCGCGGGTCAACGCCTTCACGGCCTTCGGGTAGGCGTCGAGCCAGCTGGGATCAAACCCTCGCTGCGCATTCGCCAAAATGGTCTCGGCTAGTCCTAGGGTCGTTGACAGGCTCACGAAGTAGCCGCCGATCACGCCCTGTTTGCGTGCCGCCAATTCCTGCTCGGTGACGCCATCCTTCCACCACCTGTTCACCTCGCGGCGAGTCGATTCCACACCTTTGCCCAACAGCGCCGGTGCGAAACTCGCGGAAATTTCCCATACCCCATCAACGATGCTGTCATCGCCCATGCTCGCCCCGATGTTGTAGGTCAGTCCTTCCTTGTCGCGCACGGTGCTCATCAGTCTTCCGGTAAAGCCGCGCCCCAGAATCGCTGTGCCGACGCGCAACGGCAAGTTATCCGGATCGCTATAGCGAAGCCCGCTGGCCTGACCGAATAGCACGTTCACGCTGGGTTTATCCGCGAGAGGCACTGTGATCTCACTCGCGGCAGCAGCTGCGGCCGGTTTCGCGGCGCGAAGGTAATCTTGGCCACCCGACCAACCGGAGAACGCCTTGGCGACCTCAGCTTGCGTGTCCGCATCGGTCACATCGCCAACTACCACTAAGGTCATGTGCGCCGGCCCGTAATATTTTGCCTGGAATGCCTTGAGCTCTTCGAGGTTCGCGCTTTTCGCCGCCGCAATGTATTCATTCAAGGTGTGCGGCCGATTCGGATGACCCTCTGGAAATACCGCGCGCTCAAAAGCCTCGGAGGCCAAGGCACTGCTGTCTTGCACCGAAGCCTCGAGCTCACCGATGAATTGCTCCTTGGCTTTGTTGAACTCACCCACCAACAGCGCAGGTGTACGCAACTCCGCCGCCATCGTGTCGATGATCAAGGGCAAATCCTTCCTTAAGCATTTGGCGCGAACTTCGAGCGATTGCGCGCCGACGGTAAAGCTGATCTCGGCGCCGACGTTTTCCAATTTCTCGGCGATCGAAAACTTGTCGAGCGACTTGGTGCCGCGGTCGAGCATCATCCCCGACAGAGTCGGAATGGCGATGTTGCCCGACTCCACCATGGCATCGCCCGCGGGCAGCACGCCAATGATGATGACCACATCTTTGACATTGCTGCGATAAGTGATCAGATCGATTCCAGCGACTTTTGATCGATGTGCCTGATCCGCCATGTTGGCCGCAGCGGGCGCAGTGATCGCAAGCAGCGCCAGCATCACAGAAAATCGAATCACGGGCCCTTCTCCGTTTTTGGCGCCACCGGTACAAACCATCCGATTGTGCTCTGGTCCGCGCCGAAATATTGCTTTGCGACCCGCTGCACATCCGCGGGCGTGACCTGCTGGACTCTTTGCGGAAAGGTAATGTACAAGGTCCAATCGCCGACGCCGATCCATTCGCTGAGTTCGCTGGCGACGGCGGCGGTGCCGTCGCGCTTGTACGCATCCTCAGCAATGTATTGCTGCTTGACGCTGGCGACTTCCGCCGGCGTGACGCCGCTGATCTTGATCTTGTTCAACTCCGCCACCAGCGCCCTCTCAATTTGCTCGTGCGTGGTACCGGGAGTCAGCGCCGCGTACAAAGTATGCAGCGACAGGTCACGAAGCACATCGGTCCCGGAGCCGGCGCTCAAGGCCAGTCCTTGGTCGACGAGCGAGCGATAAAGGCGCGCATTTTTACCCGAACTCAGAATGGCATCGAGCATTTCGAGCGCCGCTTGATCGGCGTCCCGGCCGTTCGGAACTTTGTGAGCGATGATGATCGCGCCCAACTCGCCCGGACGCTTGACGACGACTCGCCGCTCGCCGCTCTGCGCCGGTTCCTCGGTGTAGATCGATGGAATGGGCGCGGGCGAATGGGGGTAGCCGCCGTAGTACTTCTTGATCAGCCCGAGCACCGCATCGGTCTCGATGTCGCCCACCACGGTGAGGGTGGCATTGTTCGGCCAATAGAACGTATCGTAGAACTCGCGCAGCTTAGGCTGTGGCACGTGCTCAATATCGCTCTTCCAGCCGATGGTCGGATGGTGATACGGCAGTGCCACGTACGCTGCCGCCATGACCTCCTCCAGCAGCACGTTTTCGGGATCATTCTTGCCGCGCTCATATTCATTGCGAACTACGGTCATTTCCGCCTGCCGGTCGGTTTCGTGCAGCCAAAGATGGCGCATGCGATCGGCCTCGATAGCGATGTAACCCTCCAGGTTTTCCCGACCGACGGTCGCGAAGTAATTGGTGCGATCGAAGGAGGTGCTCGCATTGAACTCCCCGCCCACCCGCTCCAGCATCTGCTTGATGCTGTTGCCCTTTGCGTCGTTGAAAGCCTCGCTGCCCTTGAACATCATATGTTCCAGGATGTGCGTCGCGCCGGTCGTGCCGGTCACTTCATTGCGTGAGCCGACCTGATAAGTCACCTCGAAAGTGACCACGGGCGCTGAATGATCGGGCACCAACAGCACCGTTAGGCCATTGCTGTCGAGCCGATATTCGTCGATGCCGCCGAGCGATTTGACGTGCGAAAAACCCGCGGAACCCTGGGCGGCAACGGATACGAGCGTGCTCTTGTCCGGCGCGGCTTGAACGGCGGCGCTCCCCAGCGCGAAGACGGCGAGGCTCGTCCACCTCGTCGTGCGCGAATTCCTCCAGCCCCTCTCGAACATGCTGTAGCCCACCGTCTAAATTCGATATAAGCTATCTATCTTAATGTATTTAAAGGAAAATATCTGCTGAAACAATCAGCCTCCAGCGTCGCGACCAAGCCTTGGATAGCCCTCTTCGATCTGGACGGCACGCTTACCTGGCGCGATACGCTGTTGCCGTTCTTGATGGGATTCGTGCGTCGACGGCCTTACCGCGCGATTGGTCTTTGGCGTGCGCCGCTTGCACTCTTCCGCTATTGGCAGGACCGCGACCGCGGCGCGCTCAAATCCAGCGTCATTCGCATGCTGATGCGCGGCGAAAGGCGAGCAGTGCTCGATGCCTGGGCGCAAGACTTCGTTGCGCAGCTCAAACCCAAACATCAATTTCGACCTCTCGCGCTTGCCGTTTTGGAGGCACATCGCGCGGCGGGAGACCATTTAGTGTTGCTGTCGGCAAGTCCGGATCTCTATGTTCCGCGGATCGGCCAGACGCTCGGCTTCGAGCGCACGCTATGCACGGAGATCGAATGGCAAGATGAGCGCCTCGACGGCCGTCTCAAAACCCCTAACCGCCGCGGTGAGGAAAAACTTCACTGCCTGACGTGGTTGCGCGAGCAATATCCGGGTTCACCGGTGATCGCGTATGGCAACTCCGCCTCCGATCTCGATCATTTGCGCCACGCCGATCGCGCGCTGTTGGTCAACGGGAACAACGCCGCGCGACGCTTGGCCGCCAAATGGAATATTGCGGTGTCGTACTGGGGTTAGTGCCCTCGGCGTCGTGATATTGATCGGGCTTGGCACACGTCAGGGAGCGTAGGAAGAGTCAAGGCACGAAGGCAGCAGTGCCTTGACTCTTCTTACGCTCCCTGTCGAGAACTCGAGGCCGGTCAATATCACGCGCCGAGGATACCGACCGGTTGCGACACCTGATCTCCCAACTTACGAGCGCGCTGCTCAAGTCCGAGTAGCGACACCCTCAAGCGCATGGTGCATCTTGAGCAACAAGCTCTCGGTCGTCGCCCAGTCGATGCAGGGATCAGTAATCGACATTCCGTATTCGAGCTTGCTCAAGTCCTTGGGAATCGATTGGCTACCCGCTTTGAGGTGACTTTCTAGCATGAGACCGACAATGGAATGATTGCCGTCAACGATCTGCGTCACGCAATTCTCGGCCACGAGAGGCTGAAGGTCCGCGTCCTTGTTTGAATTGCCGTGGCTGCAATCCACCACAATCGTGGCCGGCAACCCCGCCGACTTCAGCTCCCGTTCTGCCACGGCAATGCTGACGGCGTCGTAGTTGACGCGACCGCCGCCGCCGCGCAGAACGATATGCGCGTGCCGGTTTCCCGTCGTACGAAACACGGCCGACTGACCTTGCTGCGTGATGCCGAGGAAATGGTGCGGATGCCGCACCGATTGCAGCGCATTGATGGACGCGGCCAGTGCCCCGTCCGTGCCGTTCTTGAACCCCACGGGAGTCGACAATCCGCTCGCCATCTCACGATGCGTTTGCGACTCGGTGGTGCGGGCGCCGATGGCTGTCCAGGTTATCAACTCCGAGAGATATTGCGGCATGATCGGATCAAGTGCCTCGGTCCCGGCGGGCAGACCCAACTCCGCCACGAACAGCAGCAATTCCCGCGCGAGCAATATGCCCTTCTCGATGTGGAAAGAATCATCCAAATCCGGATCGTTGATCAATCCTTTCCAGCCGACGGTGGTGCGCGGCTTCTCGAAGTACACGCGCATGATCAACAGCAGCGTGGAACTGACGCGTTGCGCCAGAGCATTCAGGCGCGCCGCGTACTCACGCGCCGCCGTCACATCGTGAATCGAACAGGGCCCCACCACCACAAATAGACGCGGATCGCGGCGCTCCAAGATTGCCCTGACCGCCTCGCGCGACTTGAGCACCGTGTCCGCGGCCTTGGCGGTCAGCGGCAGACGCCGTTTGACTTCTTCCGGCGTCGCCAAGAGGTCGCTGGAGGCGACATTGACGTTTTGCAATTGATCTTGAATGTTGGTCACTTTCAGCTACATGGAGGTGCGGATGGTCCAAAGTTCCGGAAAGAACTTCAGTTCGAGGGCTTTGGTCAAATACGACACGCCGCCCGTGCCGCCGGTTCCGCGTTTGTAGCCGATGATCCGCTCCACGGTTTTCACATGTGCAAATCGCCAGAGCTGAAACTTATAGTCCAGATCGACCAGCCGCTCCGCCAATTCGTATAAGTCCCATTCCTTCACGGAGTTGTGATAGACGCTGAGCCACGCCGCGGCAACTTGCTTGCTGGCTTGGTAGGGCTGCGTGAAATCCCGATCGATGGCCTCCGGCGGCACGTCCAGCCCGCGCCGGCTCAGGAGCCGCAACACCTCGTCGTATAGACTGGGTGCGCGCAAAGCGCGTTCGAGCGTCTCGAACATCGGAGGATCGTTGCGGAAGACCTTGATCAAATCGGCGTTCTTGTTGCCGATCATAAACTCCAGCAGCCGATACTGAGGCGACTGAAATCCCGAGGATTTCCCCAAGGTATTGCGAAACGCCGAATAATCGTGCGGAGTGATGGTAGCCAGCACGTCCCATGACTGCAGCAGCTGTTGCTGGATGGTCGACACCCGCGCCAGCATCTTAAAAGTCGGGCCCAGATCGTCGCGGCGCACGCAATCGACCGTCGCACTGAGCTCGTGCAAGCAAAGCTTCATCCACAATTCGGACACCTGGTGGATGATGATGAACAGCATCTCGTCATGCTGATAGGACAAGGGATGCTGCGCATCCAGCAATTTGTCGAGATTGAGGTATTGCGAGTAGCTTAAGGCCTCGCGCAAGTCCCAGTGGACCTCCTCGTCGCTCAAGTCCACGAAGGGTTTAACCCGCGGTGGCGTTTCGTTCATTAGTTCTTGAACACCCAAGCCGGTACCGTGCGCCAACCGGCCAAGAGCTCCCGGTCGAGGCGACGATAGTCGGGTTCGAGCTTTTCCACCAAGCGCCAAAAGTTCGCGGAGTGATTCATGTGCTTGGTATGCGCGAGTTCATGGATAAATAAGTAGCGCACCACGTCCGGACGCAGAAACACGAGCGAGCAGTTGAGGCTCACCGTGCCGCGCGTCGAGCAACTTCCCCACCGGGTTTGCTGGCAGCGAATGCTCACCCGCGACACGGAATACTTGAGTTCCGCGGCGAGGTTTAGCAATTGCGGCACCAGCCTCTCCTGCGCGGCACTTTTCAGCCAGCCCTGCAGCAACTCCCTGGCCGCCGCATCGTCGGGTGCCTGCACGATGATGCGGTCGCTGTGCTGCTCGATTCTGCGCACAACACCGCGGCGCCACTGCACAGCCAAGTATTCCCCCGTCAATCCGAACTCAATAGAGGGCGGCACCGGTTCCATCGGTGCGACGAAACAGCGCATCGCGGCGACTTTGCGGTTTATCCAGGGTGTGAAGCGCTGTACAAAATCGCGCACGGCATGGGCATTGACGCCAACCGGCACGACGATTTCGACGCGGCCACCCACGTGCACCCGCGCCGTGAGGCGGCGCGCGCGCGGGCTGACGCGGACCGCAAACGGGTCGCTGGAACTGCGCGTCTCGAACAAGGAGAGCTGCTGCGTGCCTTGTGGCTTCATCGCTGCGAATGATACCAGGTTAGCAACGCCACGGACCGCGTCGCTTGAGGCTCGCACAGGTCCCTACGGCTTAGACAATAATGCGAGCTGACGCTGCGCCGTCTTGAAATCCGGTGCCGCGATCAGGGCCTTCTCAATCCAGTTGCGCGCGCCCAAATGATCGCCACGGATCTGCAACTCACGGCCCAGAGCCAGATAGGCTTCCGCGTGTCCCCAACCCGGCGCATCGTCGCTCGTTCCGGATGACTGCTCGAACAATTCCGCCGCGGTACGCAATTCGGCGAAGCCGCGCTGGCCTTCGGGCGAGCCGGGTTTCGCATGGCGCAGGTCCTGCATCGCCGACAGCAGCGCTGCGCGCGGATTGTGCGGCTGCAGCTTAAGCGCGGAATTGAGGCGGTCCGCGGCGCGCGACCGCAACAGCACTGCCTCCAGGGACTTCAAGTCGGCGAGGCCCGAATAACAGGCAGACTGCAGCACCATGCTCTCCGCCGATTTAACATCTTTGTCGATCGCGGGCTTGAGTTCGTCGATGCAATCTGAAAATGCCGCCTCGGCGGCGTGCGCATGGCGCTCGCCGGACAATTGGCCAAAGCGGTATTGGGCATGCGCCAAGTGATAGCGCAACGAAATATCGGCCGAATTATCCTTGACCCGGTTCGTCAGGCTCTGGATCAGGTTCGTGAGCCGGTTGCCGTCTTCCGTTTGATAGGCATAGTCGATCTGCGCCTGGGTGTCGCCGCCTTCCTGAGCCATGACACCGGCCGCGGTCAGAAGCATGAGGGTTAACAGAATGTTTCTGATCTGCATCTGGAGCTCGCGCTTACAATGACAATCGAAGATATCACAACGAGGTTTCGAACCTTGGGCCTGGACTTGATTGACATTGGGTCGAACCTCACGCATGACAGTTTTGCGGCAGACCGTGACGCGGTCATGGCGCGCGCATTGCAGGCCGGCGTGCGCCGGCAAATCATCACCGGCTCCGATCTGGCAAGTTCGCATCGGGCAGCAACGCTTGCCGCCCAGCACCCGGCGCGTCTGTGGTGTACCGCCGGCGTGCATCCGCATCATGCGCAATCCCTTTCAGGCTCGCAACACCAGGAACTGATAGAGCTGCTGCGTCTCGGGCAGGTGGTTGCCGTCGGCGAGTGCGGGCTCGACTATTTTCGCAATCTCGCGCCGCCCGACGCGCAACGGCATGCCTTCATCGCCCAGTTGGAAATCGCCGCTCAGGTCCGCAAGCCGGTGTTCCTGCATCAACGCGACGCGCATGGCGATTTTGCCGCCATCTTGCGAGATTTCGCCGGCAAGCTGCACGGCGGCGTCGCGCATTGCTTTACCGGCGGTGAGGCTGAACTGGAGGCGTACCTGGAGCTCGGACTCTACATCGGCATCACCGGTTGGGCCTGCGATGAGCGCCGGGGGCTCGAGCTTCGGCGCAGCGTGCCGCAAATCCCGCTCGATAAGCTGCTCATCGAGACGGATGCGCCCTATCTTTTGCCCCGGGACCTGAGTCCGAAACCTAAGTCGCGGCGCAACGAACCCGCTTATCTTCCGCATATCGCGCAAACGGTGGCAGGCCTGCGCGGCGAAGCGCTGGAAACAATCGGCGCGGCCACCACGCGCAATGCGGTCGCGCTATTCGCCCTTACAGATTCGTAAACAGGTGCGGGCTCGGCCGCAGCTGGGCGGCCAGCCTATCCCAAGCCTCTTGATATTCCTCGGATGGGGCGAAGGTCTGGCCGCGGTCGACCACGGGAAATTCCACTTCGATGCCATCGAGCATCAGCACCCACTTCGGAATTCCCTTGGTGAATTTTCCAACGTTGGAGAACAGCAGTCGACCCTCGACCGGCACGTCGCCGACAATGGCCTTGACGGCGGCGATGCGGTCATACAGGGCCGGTTGCGGATTATCAAACGTATAACGATGCCCGCGGCCCATGACGGTCCAATCACTCATTTGATCGCCGCCGAAGATCAGCCCCGCGACGCGGCGGGTATCGAGGACCAATATTCCGCGCGGCGTCAGCAATAAATGATCGATGTGAATGAATCCGCCCATGCCATCGGGGACCAGCACCTGGTGGGCAGCGGCCGATGCGACCCGTTCCAGCCGTCCCAACAGAGACTTTCGCCGAGCTCGGCGCGCGTAGGCGCGCAGTCCAAAAAACGCCAGCGCGGCCAGCAGCAAGATCGCCGCGCCGAGCCCAATCCACTGCGGCTCGATACGAATGCCGCTCATTCGAGCGCCGCGCTCAATGCCGCGAGCGTGGGCGGCATGTCCGCGCGATGCTCGGGCTGGCGCAGAAGATCGGCCAGACTCTCGGGAACGGCGATCGGCCTGCCGATAATCGGCTCCACGATTTCATTGAACTTCGCCGGATGCGCGGTGGCGACCACCACCCAGGGCTGATCGCGCTTATCCGCTGTGCTCAAGCGATCGTAGACTTCCGCGGCGGTCGCGGTGTGCGGGCACCATTCGCGTCCGAATTGCATGAAGTCCCCTCCGATACGAGAACGAATTGTAGCGTCATCGACGCTCTCTGCGCTCAAATGTTCGCGCATTGTCGCCCAGATGGGATAGAGCGAACGAATGCGCTCCATGTTGCTGGGATCTCCTACATCCATGGCCGACGCCAGCGTTGCGATGCTGGGCCTGGGCTGCCACCTGCCTGTCGCTAGGAAATCCGGAACCGCGCGATTCAGGTTGTGCGCCAGAATGATGCGCGCCAGCGGGAATCCCATGGCGCGTGCCCACAGCGCCGCGCAGGCGTTGCCCAAATTGCCCGCGGGAATGATGTAGGAAGGTTTCTTCCCCGTGCTCGCGGCGACCTGAAGGCTCGACGCCATGTAATAAACCATCTGCGGCAACAAACGGCCGATATTGATGCTGTTGGCCGAGCTGAAGCGATGCGTTCGGCTCAAAACAGGATCGCGGAATGCCGTCTTGACCAATCCTTGACAATTGTCGAAGGTGCCATCGACACGCAGCGACAGGACATTGTCGCCCCAGCAGGTCAACTGGCGCTCCTGCCGCGGACTCACGAGTCCGCCGGGGTAGAGGATGACCACCCTCGCCCATGCACGCCGGTAAAATGCGGCGGCGACCGCGCCCCCGGTGTCTCCCGAGGTGGCGACCAGTATGGTCAGCGGCTGCGCAGGGACGGGTGACTGAAGCCGCTGCTGACACTCCGCCAGAAATCGCGCCCCGAAGTCCTTGAATGCCGCGGTCGGGCCGTGATAAAGCTCCAGCACAAAGAGTGGATCGCGGGCGCCCGCGACAGGCGTGGTCGGAGCGGGAAAATTCAGCGCGGCATGGCTGATCGCCGCCAGCTCGTCGCGCAAGCTGTCCCCCGCGAAGAATCCGGCGAGACTTAAGCGCGCGATTTCCGGTACGGCGCGAGCCGACAGAGCTTGCACATCGATCGCCGGCATCTCGCAGGGGACGTACAGACCCCCATCCGGAGCGAGACCTTGGGATATGGCCTGACTCAAGCTCACCAGCGGCGCGGCGCCGCGCGAGCTCGCAAACCTCATGTCAGACATCAGGCCTTTACCACTCGAGCACCATAGTTCTGCATGAGGGATACCCAGGAATCGGACTGCAGCCGATGCGCGGCGAAGGCGGCGACCATGGCACCGCGCACCGCCTCGGCATGCTGAATCGCGGACCAGGCGAAGATGGCCGGCCCCGCGCCGGAGATCGAACAACCGAGCGCGCCGGCGGACATGGCCGCGCGCTGAACATCCTTGAATCCTGGGATCAATGAGTGGCGTTGCGGCTCGATGATGACATCATTGAACGACTCACGGATCATTTCCAAATCGTTCGAGTAGCAGCCGCTGATGAAACCGGCGAGATTCGCGCTTTGCCATACAAAATCCGACCGGCTGACATTGATATTGAGGATGGCGCGCGCCTCGCGCGTCCCCAAATACATATGCGGATGCACCAGAACGCAGCGTAGTCCGCGTGGCACGGGTATCTGCTTCACGCGGGGATTGTCGATGCCGACGGTCAGCGTCAAGCCGCCGTACAGACAGGGCGCAATATTATCGATGTGCGCGGAGCCGCTCGCGACAATCTCCCCCTCCATCGCGAACTTGAGGAGCTGAATCTGCGGCGCGGGCGCATGCAGCAGCGCGTTGGCCGCGACTACCGCGGCCACTGCGGAAGCCGCCGAGCCGCCCATGCCCGATCCCAACGGAATGCCTTTTTCAATATCCAGTTCAAAGCCAAAGCCCGGCGCCATGACCTCGTGCATCGCCTGCACCGCGCGCCCGGCGGTATTGTGCTGTGGCTCGACCGGCAACTCGCCGGCAATGCCGGTGATCGAGCGGATTCGAACTACATTCTCCTCAATTCGCCGTATCCGGACCCGGTCGCCCACTTCATCGACCGCGTGGCCCAAGATATCGAAGCCGATGCCGACATTGGCAACCGTGGCGGGGGCGAAGGCGGTGACGTCGGTGAGCACAGGTCCTCGCTGCTAAATGTGAGCGCCAAGATAGGCGGACAATCGCAACAGATCGGAAAATACGCCCGCGGCGGTGACCTCAGGTCCCGCTCCCGGGCCCTGCACGATCAGCGGATTGTCGCAGTAGCGGCGGGTCGCGAAACGCACCACGTTGTCGGTGAGCGCGATGTTCGCAAAGGCATGCTTGGCCTCGAGGCGCATGAGACCCACGGTCGCCTTGCCGGACGCATCGATACGCCCGACGTAGCGCAGCACTTGATTCTTCCTGCGCGCATCCGCGAGTGCCGCCGCCATGGCGGCATCGGACTCCGGTAATCGCGTCATGAATTCCTCGACACTGCACTGGGTGAGCGCCTCGGGCACCAGACCTTCCACCTGAACATCGGCTATTTCCAAGGTGAGACCCATTTCGCGACCGAGAATGATGAGCTTGCGCGCGACGTCGATTCCCGACAGGTCGTCGCGCGGATCCGGCTCGGTATAACCCTTCGCTTTGGCGGCGCGAACAATGGATGAAAACGATTCGCTGCCGTCGAACACGTTGAACAAATACGCCAGGGTGCCGGAGAAGATACCTTCAATCTGCACAATGTCATCGCCGGTTCCGCGCAGGTCGCGCAACGTTTGAATGATCGGCAACCCGGCCCCCACCGTGGCCTCATATAAATAGTGAGTGCCGGCGTCCCGTTTGGCGTCCTGCAAGGAGCGGTAATAAGGCAGCGTACCGCTGTTGGCCTTTTTGTTCGGCGTCACGATGTGAATCCCGCGCGCCAACCAGTCGCGATACTGATCCGCCACCGCCGCGCTCGCCGTGCAGTCGATCACCACCGTGTGCGGCACATAGTCCGCCTGAATGTGGTTGATGAATTTCTCGATATTCAAAGGCTCCCCGGACTCGGCCATGCGCTCCGCCCAGCGGCCCAAATCCACGCTGGTTTCCTCGAGCAGCATGCGCTTCGAGCTGGCGATGCCTCGAACGCGCAAATCAAGATTCAACTCCCGTAACCGATCGATCTGCGTCGCGATCTGAGCCAGCAGCACGCGCCCTACGGTGCCCGGTCCAATCAAGCCGATTGATAATGTATTGGGGGACAGATAAAAGGCCGCATGCACCGCGCGCAGCGCCCGTGCCGCGGCCCTGCCTTCGACCACCACCGAGATATTGCGCTCGGAGGCCCCCTGGGCAATCGCCCGCACGCTGATGGCGGCATCGCCCAGCGAATTGAAGACCTTCGCGGCGACACC
>Ga0210398_10003566_pt1 | contig 14881 bp, 7 predicted proteins | sample IncBWC4OmetaG_FD_161047 | JGI IMG/M metagenome (GOLD analysis project Ga0210398, IMG submission 161047) | Forest soil microbial communities from Barre Woods Harvard Forest LTER site, Petersham, Massachusetts, United States - Inc-BW-C-4-O | ecosystem: Environmental > Terrestrial > Soil >...
AGATTGTGTCCGATGCCGATGGTTAAATTCCCTTTGAGCATTGCCCCTTTGCCCAGAGTTAATCCCGTGGCGTCGTCGTATGCGAACTGGCGCTCCTCTTCGTCGCGGCGGAGCTGGTCTTTAAGATTTGTGATTGCCATAGGGTCTTCCTTCCCCGGCCCGAACAGGTCATTGACGCGGGATAGGCACTACTGCCAAAATTCCCCGCTGGAGGTTACAAGCGTGAAACCAACCCTGGGCCTTCTCTCGCTACTCGTCTTCGCCTTCACCTTCGCAAGCTACTCAACCGCGCAAGCCCCAACCGCTCCCGCTTACTGTCATCCATGCTTGTTCTATGGGGGAGACATGGACGCGGAAAATCCAACCACCGGATATATCGGGAACATGAACGCCGTTCATCCGAACCAGGCCGTCTACATCCCGTTTCGCGTACCGCCGAATCAAAGCTGGGAAGTGATCGGACTCTTCGTCAATGAATTAGCGAATGTTTCGCAGAACGAACCGAACACGATGAACTGGTCGATCTCGAAGGGCATCGGCGACGGTCGCAAAGGGCAGCTCATCGCCGGCGGGACCATTCGCGATACGATGACGCCCACGGGGCGGTCCTTCAACGGGGAGACCGAGTACACCGTACTTGGCTACCTGACTCCTGCAACTGTTGTGAATCTAAGTTCCGGCGTCTACTGGATGACCGCCGTTCCGAATTGCACCGTCGAGGGCGGCGTCTGCAACGGCGACAATCCTGTCGCTGGACTGTGGCTCACCACCGTTGAGGACGTTCCGCCGCCGAATGCTGTCGGGGTCGAGCCTTGGGACGAGTCCTTCACGCTCTGGCCCGACGGCGGCGAATTCTATGCTCCGGTATGGGGATCGAACGATATGTGTGAGTTCTACGAAAGCTGCGATCGATTCTCCGCTGGCCTACTGGGTGTTGCCTCGGCGAGCGAGTGATTTACTGAAATTGTCCTGTCCCTCCGGCGTGTCCCGTGCCGCCAGCCACGCTGACTTGCATAGGCAGACCGATGGCTGCATTTTGAATTGCGGCGGCGTAAGCAGCGACGGTCGAGGGATGAGAAGCCGCGTAACTTCCCGTGCATGGGGTAAGGAACGCGGCTTCAATTTCGCACGGTCCTAATTCGATCTGGTTCGCGCCGTGCTGCAAGGCAAGCACGAGAACCTGTTGCAACTCCAGATCATTGTTCGGCTGTGTCGCGCCTGGGCAAGCGCCGCTGTTGTTATCGCTGGTGGAGCAGATCGCGTTCGGCGTTGATCCCGAGGGACTGGCCGCGTTCGAAGTGTTACCTTCCTGCATCGAGACCAGTTGGAAACTTCCCACAGTAAAGGGCCGCTGTGAGCACCAGTTGTTCGAGCAGAAAGAAGTTCCATAGCAGCCCGTCGGCGTGGAGACCGAGCAGAACGGCGTCAGGATATTGTTCAAATCCTTGGTGGACAGCCCGTTCGAGCCATAGCCGAAAAATGCCGGATAGAGTGTGGCCACGTTGCGCACGTAAGCGTTCGCCGGTGACATGTCCGTTCCGCCGCCGCTGGAGAGGGAAGTCATTCCATTGACCAACTCTTCCATGTGCCAGATCGGCGAATTCAGATACCAGGCGTTCGCCATGTTCTGTTCTTTTTCTTCGACCGCGTAAATCCACAGCGTCTCCATCTGGAGATCGTTGAGCGCCGTCACGCTCCAATTGGCTTCCATTGCCGCGATCGCGTGCGTCGATTGCTCTTCGCCGGTACCCCCGCCGGCGCGGACCAGCGAGAGTGCAGTGAGCGCGTAATTCGCCACGCCCGCGGAATAGTAAGCATCCTGGAAGTAGCGCCAGGTGGTTTCCCAGATCAAGGGAATGCCGGTCATGAAATAAGGCACGTTGGGCGTGACGTTGGTATCGGTCGCGCTGTTGAAGGTGCTGGTGCTCGCATTCATGATGGCGGTCTTTGTCGGGGTATAGACCACTCCGCCAGAATCGGTGCACGTTCCTGAGGTGCAGGTGGGCGCGCTGCCCGCGCTGGTTCCTGCGGTCGTGACTTTGTAAAAGAAATTGTTCGCGCAGCCCACGCCGCCAGCGTTCTTGGTCCCGCAGATATAGGTTCCGAGGGTGTAGGCTTGTCCGCTGGCCCATGCCGGCGCGTCCCCGTAGCTTGCCTCAAAGCCAAAATCCTGCAGCGGCGCGTTACTTGTGCCGGCATCCGTAATCGCGCAAGTTCCGGAAGTTGTGGCTCCCCCAACCGGCGTCAGGCTTCCACTTGTGCAACTCCCATTCGTATTCGGATTGTTGATCTGAAAATAATGGCTCGATGCGTAGAAGCATTGCCCCACGTAGTAAGTGCTGGTTGGCTGAAAGACGTTTTTCTGGCACGCATAATTTGCCGCCGGTTGTGTTCCCATGTACGACGGCGCCGAAGAGTTCGCCGAACCGTTGGTCACGCTCTTCATGTTCAGCCCGACCAGACAGGGGCTGCCGCTCGTACCGCGCAGAACCGAAGCGCATCCCGTAGAGCCGAGGCTCGACCAGTTTGTGATGTAGGTCGTTGGCGTCGTCCAGGAATAACTGAAGGTGCAGTTGAGCGAAGGGCTTGAGGTGCAAGTCGTGTTATCGACGGCCGACTGAATTGCCGGCACGATGGCGCCGTCGACTCCGGAAGCAATCGACGTGGGCGCCGCCGTCGAGGTCAGGTAGCCGTAGATCGGCACGTAGCGCGGGGTCGTAGTGCTCGCCAGATTTCCGAGCTGAGTGATGAAGACGTCAGAGCGGCAGGCGTTCGTCGCGTTCTGCGAGTTGATGTTCGTCCAGGTACATCCCCCGGTTCCGCCATTGTCATTGGATGTGCCGCTGACCGTTTGATTCCAGGGATTCGGTTCGGTTCCTCCGCTGGTGCAGGCCGCCGAGACTTGATAGGAATAGCCTCCGGCATTATTCGTCAGGGGCGTGATGATGCCGCCGTTCGCCGGGAAGCTGCTCGCATAAGGGCTGGATGCGTAAGCCGTGCCTGTGGCCCAGTCTGGGCCATTGGGAACGCAACTCGCCGCTCCCGTCGATCCACTGCTCGCCGTTCCTCCGAGGGTATTGCCCCAGTCGGAGGTCCACATGAAATAGTTGCCGGTTTGCGAAATGCTTCCGATGGCATACTGTGCGTCGAAGTAGGGGCTGAGATTGGTCGAGAAGGTGCTGGCTTCGCGATATTGCAATCCGCTTGCTACCGGCTGGAAGCCGACGACTTCGCTGTCCCAGGCGTGCGTATTGGGAGTGCCGGTGTAGCGCGAAAAGGTGCCGAAGAAAGGATCCGCATCGTTCAACTGATTCCAGCCGAAGTGCGAGTCCATCGGCGTGGTCGACGGGAAGGTGGGTACGATGCCGGTTGCAGTGAGTGTGCTCTGCGGCCGCACTACGACATAGTCGGGATTGGCGTCTCCCGCGACGTTGGCGATTAAGTTGATGCCTTCGGTGAAGTGGCCGCCGGCAAAGGTCGTCGCTTGCGTGGTCAGGCTTCCCGTCAACGTCGCCGAGGAATAATTCCACAGCCATTGCTGATTGTTGGCACCGCCTGCCGAGCATCCCGCGGAAGGGCTGGTGACCGACCAGATCAGCCAGCCATTCGAGCCTCCGCCCTTCATGATCTTGATGTTGTGAATCGTTCCGGTGCAGGGCGTGCCTGAAATTGTTCCCGTCGGACCCCAGTCTCCAGTGACCGCGTCGGTCGAAGTGTTCAGAACCCTACATCCTGAGCCATTGCGCCAGACCGCGATCTGGACTCCGGTTCCTTGGCCGCCGCTGTTCGAGAAGCCCACGGCAAAATCGGTGTCCGATTGATCGCTCTCGCCGAAAACATTCCAGGTCTCGGTATAGCCTGAGCCTAAGCAATTTGCGGAGCTGGTGAAGTTGTAGAGATTGACTTCTGACGGCGGGGTTCCGCCTGGGCTATTGCCGGTGAAGTCGTAATAGCCGAGCTGCGTCCCGTTCACCACAAATAATCGATGCGCATCCGTCGGGCACTCATGGCCCCAGGCTGCCGATGTGGTCGATCCGTTGATCGCGAGCCCGTTCGTGCTGCTCAGGGTCGTCGCGTACATCTTCGTCGGCGGGCTGGCCACTCCGAAGAAGTTCATGGGGAAAAGCCACGAGCCGGTGTTGGCGGTGTAAATCATCGAATCGTCGCAGGAGAAGTGGTTGTTGTCGCCCGATCCGCCGTTGTCGACGATGTTGGCCTGATAGAGAATTCCGGTTTTTCCCGTCGTTGAATCGGTCGCCCGCATCACGTTGGTGCCGAAGTTGGGATCGGTGAAGACGGTTCCCGCTCCGGTCAAATTGCCGCACGTCCACGGGGTTGTCGCCGAGCAGGTATTCGGCCCCACTTGTGGAGGCAGCGCAGGATAAGTGGGCGCGGTCAAATCGGTGCGCGCGCAAGGATAGGTTGAGCCTAGATTGCAGTTGGTCGAAAACGCAGCCGTCACGCTTTCGTTGGCCGAGAGTGTGATGGTGCAGGGATAGCGATTCGAGGGAGAGGCCGGGCAGCCGCCGCCGGTGAAGCCGGTGAAGATGTAGGTGTTTACCGTTGTGGCGGTGAGAGTGTCGACGGTCCCGCTGGCATAGCTGGCTGTGCAGGTTCCACTGATGGCCTTGCAGTTGACGATGCCGCCTTGCGAATCGGAGACCGAACCGGACCCCGTGACGGTGATCGTAAGAGAAAAATTCGAAGTGGCCGGGTTCAGCGCGCCGATCGTGAATGCCGCGTTGGTCCGAGCGTTTCCGGCTTCGTCGGAACAGCCCGCTCCCAATCCAGGAGTCACCGGACTTGCGCAGCCGAACGTCGTCCACAGATTCGCACCGTTGCCGATCAGCGGCGAGCCGGGATTGGGTATATAGCTGGAGTTCAGGTTGGGATTAGCGACCGCCGAATGCGAGTCGCATCCGTTGCATCCCGACGCGCCTTTCCATGTGGCGAACGTGTTGGTGGAGGTTGTGAGCCAGGTCCAGCTTGGCGAGGAGTAGTAATCGTTCCAATCGACGGTCGATAGATTGGTTGCCTGAAAGTACATCACTTCCATGCTCGGCCCGTCGATCACGTTGTTCTCAAACGTCAGGCCCGTCGAATTGTCGTTGTAATCGAGGCCATTGTCTCCCGGACAGGAGCTGACGAAAGTGTTATTCGCCACCGTCCAAGTTCCGACTTCATAAAGCGAGACGAAGCCGTTGGCCCAGCAGTGGGTCGCCGAAGTGTTCACCAGAATATTGTTGAAGACATAAGCGGCCGAAGTGGCCTGCACTCCGGGGAACGAGAAGACTCCGCCATTGGCATTCGCCCCGATATCCCCAGAGGCGCTGTTGTTGTAGAGATAAAAATTCGTGAAGCGCGTGGCGTCGCTGTTCGAGCTGTGGTGCCACCAGTCGTGGTGATTGTTATCGGCGGTGTTGTCCCAGTTCGCCATCGAACCGAAATTGTTTCCGTAGATGTAGTAGTTCGACATGACCGCGCCGATATAGATCGGCTTGTTCGTTGTGTTTACAGTGGTGGAAGCATTCGCGCTCAGGGTGACCTGGTTGGCGCTCTGGTAGCTCAGGACCGTGGTGCAGAGTTCGCCGCCCGCCGGCCCTGCGTTGGCGACGCAGATCGGGTAGCCGGCATCGGTCGAAAGGAAGGGGTTGTCGGACGAAGTCAGGACGGCGGAGCCACTCGAAATGTGGACGGTCGCGGAGTTGGAGTTGATCTGCCCGGTGCTGGAATCCCCGTCGAACCAGCCGTGATCCATGTTGTATTCGGTGTTGTTGGTGACGGTGAGATTCGAATAAGTGTTGCGGACCTGATAGGAGTTGCGAATCGCCCACTTCACGTCGTGAATCGTGTTGTTCTGAATCACCAGGTTGGAGGTGTTCCAGATGTCGATGCCGTAAGTATCCTCGCCGCCATTGTCGGAGACCGAAGAGTCCACGTAGAGATTTGCGCAGGTGAAATTTTCGACGGTGACGTTGGTCGCGTTGCCCGCGGGCGAACCATTCCCAACGCATTCGCCGTAGTCGAAGGAAAGAGTACCGCTGGTGGTGCTGGCTCCGAGTCCGCTGGTTCCGCTGGAAGTCGCGGTCATCGTCGTGCCGCCCGATCCTCCGCCGGTTACGGTCCAGTTGACGTTATAGCCGCCGGTGCAACTCGCGCCGATGCAGAAGCCGTTGCCGCTGAAGACCGCGCCATTCACAAAATAAGAAGAAAAAGTTCCGCTGGTGCAGTGGAATGCGGCCGTCGCGCCCGACATGGTGGCGCTTGCGGTAACGCAGGATTGTGCCGTACCGTTCGCCGAAGCCTGGATGGTTCCGCTCGTCCCGCCATTGAGGAGGACATAGCTGTTGCCTTCGATGTTGATGGCTTCGCCGCCCCAGTAGCTCGCGGTGAGGCTGGCGCCGGTGTCGAAGATCAGTGAGATGAGATTGCCGGAGGTTCCGCTCTGGCCGATGGTGATGTAATTGGCCGAGCCGGCGGGCGCGGTGAGAGTGCCGCAAAGATAAGTCGTGTCGCCGGGGCTGAGAGTGAGGCCGTCAAACGTGGCGACGGTGATTGCCGTTTGCCCGTTGCACGCCGATCCGCCCGGGAAGGTGCCAGCGGTTTGCGCGACATAGCGTGTCGTCCCGAAGGCAGGCAGACAGAGCGCAACCAGCACGAAGAGAACTTTATGAAGTTGTAGGGATTTCATTTTCCGAGGTGCAACTGGACGAGGACGAGCGTCGTGCTCATGGCGGTCGCGGCCGTGGAGTTGCCCGACATCGTGGTGATCGTGCCGGAGTCGGCGATGATCACGCCAATCGAAGTACCTGCCGTTCCGCAGGCCGCCACGCCGCCGCTGTCATGCGCGAGGCCATCGGTCGTGGTCCCCATGCAGACCGTGTCGCCGATCGCGGTGAGGGCGCCGTCGAGCTTTACAAGAGCCTGGCCGCTCGCGACGACCCCGATGGGATTCGTGGTGCTGTTGGCAATGCCCACGATATTGACCGCAGGCCCGGTGTGCGAGCAGTCAGTGACCGTGAATGCTGTAGTAGTTCCGCACACCACATCTCCGAAGTTGGCGACCGCGGTGCCTTTCAGAAATCCCGATCCGACCTGGATTGCGCCTTCGAGCGCCGCTCCGTTGGGGCTGGTCGCGGTCAGCATTCCCGCGCGAAAAAGTCCGTTTCCTGCCTTCGCTCCCGAACCGGTATTCGAATTATCCGAACCTTGCGCCAAGGCGCCGCCGGTCGATGCCGTCGAACTTCCCGAACACAGGCCGCCGCAAAAAGAGGTCGAGATCGTGGCCGCCGTGGCTTCGAAGTTTCCGCCGGTGGTCCGATAGTTGCCAGAGGCATCAATCAAAAATTCGTTAGTCGCTCCGCCGGTCCCGCCCTGTCCGCTGATGAAGCTTGATCCCGCCCCGGTCGAAGTATTGGTGATTGCCAGATTGATGAGCGTGCCGACGAGAGAGGCATTATTCCAGGTGGCCGCGATGTTCAGTCCGGGGACGTTGGTTGCGCCGGTGTTGGAGCCCTGCGAGATGTTCACCGCCGCGGTGGGGAAGACGGTGGAGATCGCGCCCTCAGAAATATTCAGCGGGGTCGAGGTCGAGTTGGCCGCCGTCGAGATCGTTACACCGCTATTGCCGCTGCCTCCAGTGGCCGCCGAAGTTTCGCCGATGGTCAGGCAGCTTTGTGTGTTCGTCGTCTGCGCACAGTTGATGGTCGTCGGGTTATTTCCGTTAGCGATGGCGGCTATCGCACCCGTCGCACTGACCACATCGTTGAAGGGGATTCCCGTGAGCCAGGAGCCTGCGTAATTTCCATTGCCGTCGGCGGTTCCCGACACACTGAGAAAATCGTTGCCTGATGGGGGAACCGCGCTGGGTAAGAGAACCAGATAGGACGTTGCGATGGTGGTCGCTCCGCCCCATCCGGCAGAGTTCAAAATTCCTTTGGTGGTTAAATTCGGATCGCTGCCTTGCCCGTAAGCGTAGAACCCAGCGCCGGTCCCGGTTGTAGCCCCGCTCGGCATAACCAGACTTCCGCCGCCGCTCGATCCCGACTGCGCGAAAACCAAATTGCATGGCTGATTCGTTCCCGAAATGCACTGCTGCTGCGCCGTCCACGTATTCTGCGACGAGCTTCCTGAGTAGTAGTTCGAAGCGAAGGCCAGAATCGGGGAGTTGAAGTTTGCCAAACTGGTGGCCGTGGTGGGATTCGTTACCGTGAGATCCCCGGCGCCGTCGAGGGCTGCGACAATCGCACCCGCTCCGCAGCCTGTATCGCTTCCGGTGGCGCCGGCGCACACTGACCATGCCTTCCATGCCGAACTGGCCGCCGTCTGGTTGATGAAGGCCTGCATCGTGCCGGTGTCGGAGGCCGAGTTTTGGTAGATTCTCTGCTCGGTGTGTCCGGCGGTGTTTGACATCACCACGGATTTGGCAAAGGGCGACTGGTTGATCGAAGCCGCTGCGACGGCGTTTCCGATCACAATTTCCCCTTGCGGCCCCGGCTGCCAATAGACTCCGAATTCCGCTACGTTCTGAATGCTTACGGCCAGAGGGTTGTGCCGCGAGCTGGAGCCGGTGTTGAAAAAGGCGTTCGTCGAGGTGTCGGTGGCGGACGTCGCTGAGTCCGTCGTGGTGTAGAACCCCGCGATCGGAGACGCGCCCTGATCGGGGACGGTATCGGTGATTTGCCCGGTCGTGAAATTTGCCAGAGTGTTCGGAATGCCACCGAAAGTGGTGTTGTTCCCCTGGAGCTGGCCCACGGAGCCGCCGGGGGAGCCGCCGGGAGAAGAGAACACCCATGCCGAGCCATTCCAGTTCAGATAGCCGGTGGAAAGACTCGGCAGGGCGTTGTTTTTAATTCCGACGACTTGCTGGGACGTGGAAGAGCCGGAAAGATCGCCAGAGGCGACAAATGAACTGGAGCCGCTGGTAATCGCTCGGGCCGAAGTGGGGGTGGCATTGATACCCACCTGCACCGGTCCGGAGCTGAAGCTCGAGGCGCGCGCCCGGATATGGTCGAGCGCCCCAACATTGAACTGCCAAGCCCCAGGGGCAGTGGCAGAAGTCACATTGCAGACTCCGGCAAGCGTGCACCCGCCGACGGGATACCAGGTGACCTGGCCGTCGGCGGAACCTTCGAACTGCACCGTTGCCGTGAAGGTATTGCTCGGCCCGTTGAGCGTAATGGAGGCCTGTCCCGAGGTCGAACTGACAACCCCAATGACGCAGCCTCCGGACGCGTTCGCGGTCGTAGAACAGGTCGACGTTGAGGTGATGAGATTACCCGTGGTCTGCTGGCTATGAGCCAGAGGCGGCCCGAGAGCGCAGCAGGAAAAAACTAGGCAGAACACAAAAATGCGAAAACGCATTTGCGAAACTCCTTTCAAGGGCTTTGGGAAATGGAAGTGGATTTACGGGGAAATCAGGGAACGAAGCTAGGGAACGATCGTCGCTGGCATGGTGATCGTCATCGGACCAACCAGCGCGTGCCCAGGCGCGGCCACGGCGCTAAAAACGGCATTTACCAGAAGACTCGAGTTCACGGTGGTCGCGCAGGCACCGGTCCCCGAACAGCCTCCACCGCTCCACCCTGAAAAACTTGCTCCTCCGCTCGGCGTAGCGGTGAGCGTGACTACGGTGCCCATGGCATAGCTCGCGCTGCATGTCGATGGGCAGGAGATACCAGAAGGCGAACTGGAAACGGAGCCGGCTCCGGAAACCGCCACCGTCAAGGTCGCGAAAGATTGAGATACCGCCGGCGAGAGCGCATTCTGAATCAGCGGCTGGCCGACCATATAGACCCATGCCGATTCTCCGGGCGCAAGCGAAGGTGCGGCATAGCTCGTCGCCGTCGGAGAAATCCCAGAAGCGTAAAGCGTCGTCGGCGAGGAGGTGCCGGTATAAATCTGGAAGCTGTTAATGGTTGAAGTCGATGCGTAGGTCGCGTCGCTTTTGTCGAGCGACCAACTCAGAGTACTGCCGGAGATTACCGGCTGGTTGATGGTGATGCAGTTATTGACGCCGGTTTCGACTTCGGTCGATTCTTCGTAGTCGTTCCAGGTGGCAACCAGGGCGTATTGCAATTGACTCGAGGAGTTGTAGCCGGCGCTCGCGATTTCTCCGGCCGTGAAGCCGAGAACCTGCCCGCACTGCTGCGCGGTGACGCGATTCGTTCCCCAGCTCGCGTTGTAATCGTTGAACCCCTTGGAGAGCGAGCCCATTGCGATCTTTGAGGAGTTGGCGCGGGCCGTAGAGTAAAAATTTGCCAGGTAATTAAAGCTGCATGGGCTGCCTTCCCAGCAGAACTGATTGCTCGAGCTGTAAGTATTCGGCTGGGGCCAGGCGAATCCGCCGGCGATACCGGATTCTGAAAAAGCTCCCGCGTTCTCATCGACGAAGTCAACCGTCGCAGAATAGGTACACCCGGATCCGCAGGAGTTTCCCGCGGTGGCATGCGCCGCGATCGCGGAATAGACAGTCGTGAAATTCGTGTCCGGCCAATTCCCCTTGGTGATGAAGTAGAGAACGATGGGGTGGCCATTGTTGGCGTTCGTCTCGTAGTAGGACTGGAAGAGCCAGTTTTTGGCTGCATAATCGATCTGCGTCTCGATCGCCGATTCGAGGCATGCGCTTTGATCGCCCGACGCCGGAGGGCACTGTCCCGTTCCGGTGGAGTTGATCGCGCCCTGGTCGAGCATGATCATGAATTTCGGAGTCGCCGAAGGGTTGCCGCTGATGGCCCCGGCCAGCGCCGCCGTGACCGACAGGTTGTAGGCTTGCGCCGAACTTTGCCCGCAGGAGCTCGAGCAGCCGTACCAGTCTTCGACGACAACGTCCCCGCCTAACGTCTTCATCCATTCCGCTTGCTCCAGAGCTTGCGCGAAGTTTGATTCCTGCATACCGATCACGTCATGGCCGTTGCAGGGATCTGAGGTGTTGCAGAAATAGGGGACGTGCAAAAATGCCAGCCGCGTCGTTGCGCCTGAATAAAGCAGAGACTTCACGCTCAGTGTCGAGGTATTGACGGGAAGGGGATCGAGCACCGAGGTTTGCAGGCCGGTATCGGAAGGGTTGCCGAGATAGGGCATGTTGCCCACGCCGTTGCAGCCGGCCGTGGGCGCGCCATTCGCCGAGCAGGCCGAAGTGTTATTCGCCGTCGACTGCCCGAACGCAAAGCTCGCCGCGAGCAGGACCGCGCAGGAAAGAATTAGTGATTTCACGGGAAAGATTTTTAGGGAGTGCAGGGCGGGTGATTCGCCTGTGCGGTTCCGGTCAGAGTGCCGTTTATCGCGTTGCCACTTAGATCGGGTTCAATGGAGGAACCACTTGCGCCCCACAGCGGCCAGTAACCGACCGGCGGTGGGAACCCAGCCCGTCGCGCTGAATAGCCTACCGGGCAAACCTTGTAAAGCGCCTCTGCCTGAGCGTCGGCAAGTATTACATTCCACACCACGTCTTCCCCCACAATGCCTGGGAGATAGCAGCAGGAAACTCCAGAGCGCTGGCCTCCGATGTTCAGATTGCCGCCACTGGTCACGATGCTGCCGGTCGATCCCACTCCCGTGTCTGTTGCGCAGTGCACGCCATCGAGAAACATGTGCATCGTATTGTTGTTCTGGTAGGTAAAGACGACGTTGTGCCAAGTGTTGAGCAGGGTGCCGGGCGTGCAGCCCAGAAAATGCAGGTGGTTCGACGGAATGCTGATGTACAGATACACCCCGAACTGATTTGGGGTGTTGGAATTGTTGTAATTGATCATGTAGCCACCGTTGCCGGCAGCGGCCCATTTGTTGAGACAATCCACTTCGCCGGACGGCGTGGAAGTTAGATAAAACCAGCACGACGCGGACATCTGCGAACCTACGAGATCAATCGCGTTACCCGTGCCCGGAATTACGATCTGCGAACTTGTGCCGTTGAACGAACGCCCCGCCCAGAGCGGCAGAGCGACGAACAGCGCGAGAATGAAGGCGAAGCGTTTCATAAAACGAAGTGGGGATAGACCAGTAAATTCGCCGTGGGGGCGGTTCCCGAGGGCGCGACGCCGATTTTCACCAGCAGAATCGAGCCATTCGAAAGCGTCGATTGTACGTTGAAGGTCAGCGAGACGCGGTTGTAAGCCGTCGAACTTGTGGTGAAGGTTTGGGGACTCGCACAAGTCAGAGCCGAGGCGACATTCAGCGTTCCCGAATTCACTACTTCGTCACAGGTGGTGAAGCTGGCCGTATGTCCCGCAGTGTTATCGCTGGTCGCAATGTCGAGAACCAGGGTCGCACCGGTCTGCGCGGTCGGAACATAGATTGTGCAGTTGAAATAGGTCGTTGTATTGAAGACGAACTGCCATCCCGCATAAAAATAATTAGTGAGCGAAACCACCGAGTAGAAGCTGTTCCCGCTCTGGTCCGGCGTACAGTTGTCGAGGGTGGGATTTCCACCACCGCCAGAGCTTCCACTACCGCACGCCGCTTCCGCTGCTCCGTTGATGGAGCAGAGCAGTTGCGTGGAACTGAACCGCTGCGTATTTTGTCCGGACGTCGGAGTAACCGATCCGGTGCTGGTCGCGGTCGCAATACACCCCGTCGCCGTCCCACAGGCACTTGGTGGAGAGCCTCCCACCGTCACGGAGCCATTCGGGAAATTCGAGGTGTTGCCCGAGAAGGTAAGGTTCGGTTGTCCCGAGACCGCCGTTCCCGAAGCGGCATAGTAAGCGGCTTGCCCTGCAGTTCCCGTGTTGACCGTGCCGCTGCCTCCGCCAGAGCCGCCGAGGGTGACGGTGTACGGCCCATAACAGGTTGAAGTGTTCTGAATGCAGACGGTGTAATCGTATTGCCCGGCAGGTGCCCAGAATCCGATGTTGCCGAAAGCATCTCCGGTCGATTGACACGAAGAGGGTTGTGGATCGGGAGTGTCTTGCGCGCCATTGGGACACGCCACGCCGGACTCGGTGTAGGTCGTCGCGTAATTCGTGCAGGCCAGTCCGGGACCGTTATTCGCCGGAGAGTTGCAGACTGACAGCACCGGAGAGTTTGGTGGAACATTCGCCATCAGTAGCGGCGAGTATGAAGGCGAGAGGGAAGGGAACTCGGTCGAGTAGCGCGCGTTCTGAGCGCAGAGCGGCCATGCGCAGAGAAGCGCCAATGAGAGAAAAAATAGTTTTCGCATGGAAGTGATTACTGGAAGTGACAGTAGGAAACGCCTTTGATGGTGATGCCGGTGGCGGTAGCCGATGCCGCCTGAATCACGACATTGCCAGCGTTGGCGCCGTTCGCGAGGCCCATGTGCAGGTGGACTCCGCCGGCCTCGCCCGCCCACGGAGCCAGGGCCAACGTCGTGCCGAAAGCGCTAGCGCCGAGATTGTCGTAGGCAAAGGCTGTGCTGCTGGTCCCGTTGTACCCGTCGATGGTGTAGAACACTTCTGTTGGGGACGCAGGGCCGGTGAGCGCAAACTGAATCGCGGTGGCGCTGCTGCCGCCCCCGTTGACAAAAAACATCTCGCAGTCGAGCGTATAAGCGGTATTCGCCGCGACGGGAAAGGTAAGGCCGGGAACCGCAGCCAATGATGTCGTTGCTGCGTAATCCGTGAAAGTTGTAAGAAACGTTTTTGGATTCGCCCATGCCGACCCGGTTCCCGTCGATGTCAGCACCTGCCCGGCCGCTCCATAGCTCCCGTTGATCTGGTAGCCCACCGAAGAAACCAGATCGGCGATCACGTCATTCGACGCGAACAGATTGCTCACCGCCACATTCAACCCAACTTCACTTCCCCCGGCGAAGGTGCAGGGCGAAATAGCCGTGGCATTCGTCCCGTTCCATACGAAGGTTTGCGTGGTGACGACGTTCGCTCCCGGCTCCGGGAAATAACACCCTCCGATCACATTCGACGGCCATGCGAAGGTGTATCCTCCGGTCGCGTTCTCTGCGATCTGAAAAGTCACATAGGCCGGTGCCGATACTCCAGTCACCGAAAGAGGAAGAGAGACGGCATTTCCAGAGAGCGTGAACGAGATCAGCTCATTCTGTGCGGTCAGGGTGAAGGTGGGCGTGGGCGAATAAGGAATCACCACGGAGAGCGTCGAAGCTCCGCCGCCGATGCCGTTGACCGTATACTGCGTCGAGCCTGCGGAGCAGTTGAATCCGCCGTTCGACTTCACGCTAAAGGTGTAAGCCTGCCCGGACTGAATCCAGATGTTCGCTGTTCCGCCAGCCGTCAGAATTACAGGATTGGCGTTTTGCGTGACTCCGGTGGAATCGGTGTAGGTGGCCAGCGGGGTAGTGGTCCCTGAAGCGTAGGTGAAGACGCAGCCGAAGACATTGGGAGTTCCATTCTGCAAGTAGGAAGAGAACTGCGGGATCGGGGCCAGCAGGACCGAGGTCTGGGAGTGGGCGAAGGAGGCGCAGAGGAGCAGCGCCGCGGCAAAAATAAGGACAGGAATGCGGTTGGAGTCTTTGGGCTTCATAGGATTTGGTATGTTGGCTTGGGAGTTACTTGCGGAACGAGGGGCTTTGAGGGATGCTTAGGCCGTGATTCTTCTGTTCGCTTTCAAACTGATCGTCGCAGCCGTGTTGGTGTTGTTCTTCGCTGGGATCGGCATCGGGCTTATCTCCTGGGCCGTCGCCGAAATAAAACTTCGCCGCCATGATCGCGAACAGGCCGACCGCTGGAAGCCGAACGCCGATCCCTTTATGGGCGCGCCTTAGCCTGCGCGAGCGATTGCTGCAAAATTCCCGTTAAATCATCGGATGGCGCTGGCACGCTGGCGATTGCCTTGGCGGTTCGCGTGAGCTTCGCTGCGGGGATTTTCAGGTCGGGGAAATAAGTTTGCAGACTCATCGTCTTCCACGCCTCGGGTCCGATATCTCCAAACGCGTGACGGAAGCGGGAATTTT
>Ga0210398_10003567_pt1 | contig 14877 bp, 8 predicted proteins | sample IncBWC4OmetaG_FD_161047 | JGI IMG/M metagenome (GOLD analysis project Ga0210398, IMG submission 161047) | Forest soil microbial communities from Barre Woods Harvard Forest LTER site, Petersham, Massachusetts, United States - Inc-BW-C-4-O | ecosystem: Environmental > Terrestrial > Soil >...
CTCCATCATTCATGATAAGGTGCGGGAGTCTCTGGCGCGCTACTCCGATGCTTGTGGGTTAGCGCTTCGTGGATGACCGAGGATCCACGCCTATGGGCGCAACTGTCGATCGATCCGGGGAGCCCCTTGGCCTCCGCCGCACGCTGAAGCTTCGCCACCTGATTCTTTACGGCATCATCATCATTCAACCCACGGCGCCTATGAGTATCTACGGCGTGGTAAGCAATGCCGCGCGGGGACACGTGGTCACCACTATCCTCATCGCGATGGTGGCCATGCTGTTTACTGCTGTGAGTTACGGCAGAATGGCGCGCGTGTATCCCAGCGCCGGGTCGGCCTACACCTATGTCGGCAAGGAGATTCACCCGCTGGCTGGCTATGTGGTGGGCTGGTCCATGCTGATGGATTACATGCTCAATCCCATCATCTGCGCAATTTGGTGCAGCGCGGCGGCCCAGAATATTCTTCCCCAAATTCCCTATGCCGCCTGGGCCGTTGCATTTGTTTTGGTCTTCACCGGACTGAACCTGCGCGGCGTGCAAACGTCGAGCCGCGTGAATGCTCTGCTGGCGTTGGGGATGAGCATTGTCGTGGTGGTCTTCATCGCGTATGCCATACGCTACATTGCGCTGGTGGCGCGTCCCGTGGGTGGGCAATGGCTGCTGCCGTTTTATGATCCAGCTACCTTCGCTCCCGGGCTACTGTTTCATGGCGCATCGATTGCGGTGCTGACCTATATCGGCTTCGATGGTATCTCCACGATGTCAGAGGAAGTCGAGAACCCACGGCGCAACATCTTGCTGGCCACGGTCATCACCTGCTTCGCGATTGGCGTCCTGTCCGCGATCGAAGTGTACCTTGCGCAGCTTGCTTGGCCGGCACGCATTCCATTCCCGGCCTCCATGGTCGACACTGCTTACGTGCAGGTCGCCCTTCGCGTCGGCGGCAAGTTTCTTTTTCAATTACTGAATGCGACGCTCTTGATCGCCAATATGGGCTCAGGTATCGCTGCGCAATTCGGCGCCGCGCGTCTGCTCTATGGAATGGGACGCACCGATGCGCTGCCAAAGCGATTCTTCGGCGTACTAAATGCGAAGACGAGAATCCCGCGCAACAACGTGCTGCTGCTGGGCGCCATCACGCTGGCCGGTACGTTTCTGTTGACCTTTGAAAAGGGCGCGGAACTGCTTAACTTCGGCGCATTCATCGCGTTCATTGGCGTAAATGCGGCGGCGCTTATTCACTACAAGTTCCGCTCCCAGGAAAAGGTAGCTTTCGCGGCATTGTCGCCGCTCTGCGGTCTTCTTGTTTGCACGTTCATTTGGCTGAATCTCAATCTTGACGCTAAACTCCTGGGAGCCGCATGGGTTGGAGTCGGGCTGTTTCTCTACTTCGTGATGAAAGGAAACAAGCCGCTGGCAGAGGTGGAATGGTCGGATCCCGCCTAATTCCGACTGACCAGCGCGGCCGCATGATTCAGCAGTTCCGGCACGCGTTCACAGCTGGATCCGCCTAAAGCGGATCATCTCAATAAATTCCTGGCATACATCTCCGCGCACGTTTCGAATTGCTCCATTTTCGAAAATGCGAAGAAGTAATCAACGTATGCGCAATAAAACGAAATATACAGAAGAATATCTTTTTCGTGGGTAGGAGGCGTGGACGGGGTCGCCACCGCCATTTCGGCAAGCTGGCTAGGTCCTCAGCACGTACATCTCCGCTGTCGGGAGGCTTGAGTAGCGCGCTGCTCTCAGCCAAATAGTGGGGACATAGCTTTTCTCTACCGCGCCGAAACAACGGCGACAGTGGCAACGCATCATACCCGGAAATGAATCACCCTACCATTAATGTGTTTTTTCTTCTTGACATTCGCAGCCGATAAAACGTAAAAGAACAGACATGATCGAAACATTTCACAATCTAATGAAAACAAAGATTGTGTAGATAGATCCTCGCAAAAGCGAGGAGTAGTTAGCATTTCTACCAGGCCAAATATTTCAGATGAGTGAGGGACAGCAGGGATGAGACCCATTGATGAAAGCCCGAATACAGGGCGTCGACTCTTTAACGGCGTGCGGTTCAAACCAGCTGTTATCTTTTCTTCCCTGTTCTTTCTATTGCTAGCGGCCACTACGGCCTTTGGCCAATACACTACGGCGCGTCTGAGCGGCACGGTTCAGGACAACTCCGGCGCGGCGGTTCCAGGCGCGTCGGTGACTGTCGAACAAACAGCAACTGGATACCAGCAGCAAGTGAAAACCGGAACCGCAGGAGAGTACCTGTTTCCGAGTTTGCCCGTTGGCGACTATCAGTTGACGGTTAGCGTTGCTGGCTTCAACACCTACGTGCAAAAGGGAATTGGATTGACTGTGGGGCAGGCTGCTAGCCAGAAGGTGGTCCTGACGATTGGGGCGATAACCCAACAAGTCACAGTGGACGCCAACTCCAACCAGGTGACCACAGACGATGCGGCGATCACGCAGGTTATCGGCCAGGAGAGCATAGAGAGCTTGCCGATGAATGGTCGCCAGGCCCAGCAGCTTGTCTTTCTTGTTCCCGGCGCAGTGGATGTGACAGCGCAGAACTGCGGCGTTGGTTGTGAAGGGGGCATTCTTCCCGGCGAGCAATATGCAAAGGTCAACGGTGGCGGTGCCAACGGCGTTTACTACCTGTTGGACGGCGTGGACTACAACGACTTTTACATCAACGCCAATTTGCCCTTCCCCAGTCCGGACGCGCTGCAGGAATTCAATGTGCAAACCGATAACATGAGCGCCGCTTACGGAAACGCCACCGGCGGTGTCGCCAATGTTATTACCAAGTCTGGAACAGACCAGATTCACGGCGATGTCTTTGAGTACCTGCGCAACTACGCAATGGATGCCAGGAACTACTTTGCGGACTCTCCCAATCCGTTGAAGCAAAATCAATTTGGAGGAACCATCGGCGGACCTATCTTGAAAGGGAAGCTATTTTATTTTGGCTCCTATCAAGGCACTCGCCAGAACACTGCTATCAATGGCCTCAATTCGCAGGTGCCAACCCAGGCCGAGCGTAACGGAGACTTCTCGGCGCTTCTCCCGGATACGGTGTTGACGAACCCCAACCCGCTTTCGCCTTACCAGTTCAACAGCAACAACCAGATCAATCCCGCGGCGTTTGACCCGACGGCGCTCTATTTGATGAATCACATTCCTCTTCCCAACGCCCCGCAGTTGGGGCCGAACTTTTTGGTTTACAACGGTGCCCCGTCCATCCAGAATACCGATGAGTACCTTGCCAAAATCGACTTCAACATTGGTAAGCATCATCTCAGCGGACACTATTTTCAACTCAACTACACCGTCCCTATCATCCTTCCGCCGACAAGCAACATTCTTGAAGGCAATTCAGAAGCCCCGCAGAAGCTGGGACTAAAGAACGTCAGCGTTGTCGACATCTACGCGATCTCGCCCACAATTGTTCTCAATAGCTATTTCGGATGGAGCAGCAAGACCGGCCTAACCCAGTCGGCGGCGCCTTTCAGCATTGCGGACGCGGGTGCGAATATTGCCCAACCCACCAATTTCCCGGCAACGCTCAACGTCGATGTATCTGGCGGGTTCACCGTAGGAGATCAACCCGCCACGGGAACGTGGGACAGCAGCCAGATTTCCGATCGTGAAGTCCTCAACTACATCAAGGGAAAAAATGAAATCCAGGTCGGCGGCGAATGGGAGCATATTCACATGCCCATGGGAAATAGCTACCAGGCGGACGGCAATTACAGCTTTGGTGGCAATCTGAGCGGAGACAACCTTGCAGATTTTCTGCTTGGAGCTGCATCCAGCTTTACGCAGGCAGGCGGGCTGTATTTGGACTTCAGCGGAAACGAGTGGAGCGCCTTCTTTCAGGACACCTGGCATGCGACTTCACGGCTTACCGTGAGCGCCGGTATTCGTTGGGATCCGTTCGCTCCTTATACAGATAGCGAGGGCCGCGTAGGATGTTTCGTCCCTGGAGCGCAATCGGCGCGCTATCCCAACTCACCAGCAGGACTGATCTTCGGCGGAAGCGATCACGATCCTGGCTGTCCGGAATCTTCGATCTACAACAACTTCGGCAATATAGGTCCCCGCTTTGGCTTTGCCTATCAGTTGACATCCGATGCCAAGACAAGCCTCCGTGGTGGAGTAGGGTATTACTATCAGGCGCCTAACGGCGTAGCCTTTGAAGATGTGGTCGGCATTCCTCCTTTTGCACCAATCGTGAATATCACCAACACGAATTTTACGAATCCTTACACCGCCGCGGGTGTAGCAAATCCTTTTCCAGGATCATTCGGACCAATCAATCCAGGCCCATCGGCAACATTCCCTCAGAACATCTCCTTCACAGAGATCTTCGATCGGCACTTCCGGCTTCCGCAGATCCTCTCGTATAACTTGACGCTCGAACGTCAGTTTGCCTCCAACTGGTTCATGCGTCTGGAATATGTGGGAAACAAAGGAACTCATCTGGGTGGTACCGGAGATCAGGAGTCAGGGTTGCTGCAACTAAATCCCTCGGTCTACATTCCAGGCCAGTCGACGGAGGATAATATTCAGCAACGTCGTATCTATCCGAACTTCGGCTTTATCGGTTCAATCAACTCCGGAGTGATCAGTAACTACAATGCCGGCCAGATTGAAGTGGAGAAGCGCTTGAGCTATGGCCTCTCATTCCAAACCAACTACACGTGGTCGCACGCACTGAATAACTTCGGTCCTAATGGACAGGAGTATCTGTTTGGGATCGGCGGCATCAATACATGCGGCTGCGGCCGTTCTCTTGACTACGGCCCAGATGCCGGTGACGCTGCCAACATCTTTAGATTGTCGGGACTTTATGCCTTTCACCATGTTCCAGTCAACGGCTTCACGAACCAGGTGGTCAACGGATGGAACCTGAGCTTTATCACAAACTGGCAATCAGGTTTTCCGTTTACCTCATTCGCAGAGGACGATAACTCGTTCAGCGCCATGGGCAATGATCGTCCTGACATCACCGTGGCAAACATTTCGCAGACCAAGTTGAGTACCAGGCGCTCCCACGCTGAGTTGATCAACGAGTGGTTCAACACTGCGGATTTTGTCCCCAATGCTATCGGCACCTACGGAAACATAGGCAAGAATTCTTTGCGCGGTCCGAGACTTTTCACCACGGACTTAGCACTGCTCAAAACCGGAAAGGTAGGAGAACGGGTCAACTACGAATTTCGAGCGGAGTTCTACAACGTCTTCAACAATGTAAATTTTGGCAATCCCGACTTCGGACTGACAGACAGCAATTTCGGTCAGATCTCCTCTGCCGGCGATCCTCGGATTCTGCAGATGGCGCTGAAACTGAAGTTTTAGCAAACCTCTGACGAAACCAGGTGTCTGAGAGAAATGTGGGTTGGCGACAATGACTCTGCATTTCCTCAGACACCAAGTCTGGCGAAACTTTCACCTCATCCGAAAATTGCCGCCAAAACTTTCAAATTATCCGGGCAATTGCTTTCATCGAAAGTAAAGGTCGCTGTCGCAAGTTGTTGACTCAAAATGGCCGAAACCTTCATTTTTGTCGGCAACGCACACAGGTACGATTGCGCTCCTTAAGGAGGGGGCTCTGCCCTTCAGGCTGCCGGCAAAATAGATTTGTGGAATAAGGTTGTTGCTCTACAAGCGCAACTTATCGATATGCAGCTAGAAGCGCAGAGCCGAGAGGAAAAGCTTAAGGCGCTCTCCATCGAACTTTCAATCACGAAGGAGAAGCTTGAATTCGCAGGTACGTTAGCCTTCCACGGCTGTTGGTACATCTGCGACGGAGACCCTCACCCGTTCTGTATGACCTGCTGGGAAACAAAAAAGCTTGCTGTACATCTACATGATGTAGGCGAAGTAGGGAGCGGTTATAGGAAAGACTGCCTGACTTGTAAGAATATTTTCATAGACAAAATGTAAGTTCATCTCGGAAATCCTCTGATTTAACTAGGTACACGGGAAGGTAATGCCGGGAGTTTTGATAGCTGTACTCGGCGCAGAAGCTTTAATTTACTGTGATTCCACCTAAAATTTTAGAAAACAACAAACTGCTAAAGTTTTTAGCGGCTTTGATTTGTTTTGCATTGCTTTTTGGCGAGATCAAGCTAATCCGACATGACCGAGAAGAAAGCTCAAATCAACACGAACTAGAAATGCGAGAAATTTCGGTCGGTTTGGTGGATTGCATCAGGACATGCTCGCTTTACAGAAAAATGTCCCAGTGACGCAACAGAGCCGCCTCTTACCCGCTGACAGCCTAAAGCGTAGGGCCTCGATTTATCAAACGAGATGTTGGAATACTTGATAAGCAGAGCCAAAAAGGTCTTCAGCGGGGAGACGCAAAGTCTATTCGCAGCATGTAGTAGGAATTAACTCAACTACCGACAAATTATTCTCCAGTATTCGTGACGAGTTGAAAATTAGTGTCGACGCCGTAGGGGACGAACATGAAGCCTAGAGAACGGTTAGCCGGGTGCCCCATTCATGCAGTTTCATCGCATGAGTGGGCATTCGAGCGAAGCACGGTTCTCCAGGACGATCAATGAAAAAAGCAGTACCCTGAATGAGAGCAAAGCGGAGGAGACCATGCCTCTATCATCGCGGGAGTTACTGGAAAAAGAGTTGGAGTCCGTCGTGCGAGATATCGATGCGATCGAGTACCAGATCGCAAGCGATCCTCCCGACACCACCGGCGAACTGCTCCGCCTGCGAGAGATCCAACGCACCTATCGCGGTATTGCTGCAAACCTCAAGAAGGCCATTGCTTTGGAAGACCGTCTTCGCTCCAGTTGAGAGCGAGCGGCTAGAGCGTCTCTCCTGTGGGTGAGGAGCGATGCTCTCATGTCCGTTTTCTCTCAAAGAAAATGGCACTGCGACCATACTTCCACTTCGCATCAACAGGAGAAATGCTCTAAACCCCTTCAACAATCCGAAAGTCTCTCTCCGCACCAGAACCAAGCGCAGCCAACGCCTTCTTATAATCCGCACTCTCATACGCCGCTAAAGCGATCTCGTAGCTATCGAACTCAACCACGACCGTCGCCTGCTTCAACCCAGCCTCGTGAGCCGTCACCACGCTCGTCGGGGGCACCAGCGTGCGCGCCCCAAACTTCACCAGCGCCTCGACGGCCAGCGGGACATAATTCTTCATCGCCACCCCATCACGGACCGACCGGTACGCAACCACCCAATAACCCTTCTTCATATCGCTTCCTCTCTCAAAATGCCTTCAACCGCCGACAACTGACGCCCAACGCCCAACGACCAAACGCCTTCACACCCGATGCGCCTTTCGATCGTAGACGAATCACTCCCTCTCACCAACGCGCATTCCCAAAACGGGAAACCTTAAAAATAAAGCCCGAATCCGTGTCACATCTTTCATGGCCAAAGATATGACCGCCAAATGACCACATTCACCACGCAAAACACCACAAACTCACCACAAAAACACCACGTCCTGCAGCCAGTTCTACTCAAAAACCCCAGCAAAACACCACAAACCCACCGCCAAAAAAAATCTGCCAAAATGCTGTTCAGAGCGGGGGTACCCGCAAATTATTTTTCTTTACGCGGGACATTCTTGGCCCGTTTCGGAACGGCTGCGCGTCCTGATCTTGTGGATTCTCCGATGAAGTCAGACTGGATTGATTGAAGTTATAGCACGTCGAACAGTGACCCAGGAATGTCTCCCCCCGCATCACCTCAGCTTTCCGAAAAGAATCCTTGACAGCAAATCCTTTGAAAAAGCATAGAATGGCGCGGGATTGAATCAGTTCAAAATATTACGGAATTGATCCTCTTGTTGGAAGACTGGGTTGAGGTGACTTCATTTGTTTGCGCCATTGCAAGCGAAGGAGTTTCTGATCTTGGAAGGATGGTGGAATGTTCATTGTAAATAATTCGGTGGTTGCATTCATATTTTGCGCCATAACCATGATTGGCTGGGGATCCTGGGCAAATACGCAGAAACTGGCTGGAAAGGAACGCTGGCCTTTCGCTCTGTACTACTGGGACTATGCGCTCGGAGTCGCTCTGATGGGGCTGCTCTTTTGTTTCACACTGGGCAGCTTCGGCACGGCTGGAAGCAGCGCGCTCGCGAATTTTTATACAGCATCGACGGGCTTGATGTTACGCGCGTTTGTCAGCGGTGCATTGTTCAACCTCTCTAACATTCTGTTGGTGATCGCTATCGACGCGGCAGGAATTTCGCTCGCCTTCCCGGTGGGCGTAGGCTTGGCTCTTGTGATCGGGACGGTCGCCAGCTACTATCATGCTCCGGAGGGAAACCCCACACTGCTCGGCGCGGGCGTTGTACTGATTATCTTTGCGATGATCATGTCAGCGATAGCCACGCGGCAGGTACAGAAGCAGCGTTCGGTCAACAGCAGCCGGGGCTTGCTGTTTGCTTGCGCCGCAGGATGTTTAATGGGATTTTTCTATCCACAGTTGGCATCCTCTATATCGCCGAACTTCAACCTTGAACCTATACAAGTGGGATACCTAACGCCTTATACTGCGCTGCTGTTATTTGGTTTCGGTTTACTTGCGAGCAATGTCGTGATCAACACACTATTTATGCGTTTCCAGGGGTCGACCTTTCGAGAGTATCGAAAGGCTAAGTTTAGCCTGCATTGGCTTGGCCTACTTGGAGGTGCGATCTGGATGATCGCATTGGGCTTGAATGTCGTTGCATCCGGGGTTGCAGGGCCTGCGGTTTCGTATGCATTGGGGCAGGGAGCAACACTGGTGGCTGCACTGTGGGGTGTGTTTGTCTGGAGAGAGTTTCACGGAGCCTCTGCCGGTACGCGCTCAGTTGTAGCACTAATGTTGATCGGCTACACGGCAGGCCTCATTATGATCGGCACGGCGATCTTGTGATTGCGGGAGATCGATTTTTCCCTGGCACCTCGTTTCGTTGTGCGTTTGCTAATTCGAGGTGTATTTGTCCACCTCTGATCTCTTTGGCATAGAGGGAGCAGTACCATCGCGGGTCACAGAAATTCCTGCCACGATACATCCAAAGCTCGCCGCCTCCTCGATACTCATTCCTTCAGAGATTCCTACGGCAAGGCCACCGTTAAAGGCATCTCCCGCCCCTGTAGTGTCGATCACGGGACCAGCGTCAAAGGCGGCGACATATTTAGTCAGAGTCGGGGTCTTGATGAGAGCGCCACGTGCGCCCAACGTCATAATGACGTTACGGACTCCACGTGAGAGCAACTGTTCGGCTGCTTTTTCTGCGTCGTCCAGAGATCGGACTGAACAGCCTGTAAGTGTTGCGGCTTCGCTTTCGTTTGGCGTCAGATAGTCGCACAGAACGAGCGTGGCGTCGTTGAGGGCGCAGGCTGGAGCTGGGTTGAGGATGGTCGGGACACCAAGCTCGCGTGCGGTCTTCAAGCCATGCACAACGACTGAAACAGGGAGTTCGAGCTGCGTCATGAAGACGGCCGAGCCACGGATTTGTTCACGTGCTAGGTCGATCTCCTGCAGTGTAAGAGCGTTTGCTGCTCCTGGAGTGATCACGATTGCATTTTCGCCGGAAGACTCGTCGATGATGATTGCAGCGGCGCCGGTCGTGTCGTCGTTCGATGAGATGAGAAACTTTGTGTCGACGCCCTCGACCTCGTAGGTTTTTCGGGCGATCTCGGAGAAGTTATCGGCGCCCACTTTGCTGATGAAGTAAACCTTTGCGCCCAGACGTGCGGCTGCAACCGATTGATTCGATCCTTTGCCTCCGGGGCCGAGCCGAAACTCAGATCCCAGAACAGTCTCCCCCCACACTGGAAGACGTTTTACGCGAAAGGCAAGATCAACGGCAAAGACTCCCATGATGGCAATGGGTTTATTATTCATGTCCGCTCTCCATGGCAGTCGTAGATTGACGAATTATAAGGGCTTATAACTCCATTAAGATTAGTTATTAGTTTATGGCTTTGGCTGCGCCATTTTAGGATCGTTTGCTCCTGGAGTCGAAGAGGACATCAGTTGTACAAAGAATTTTTCAAACTTCGGCCAATCTACGTCCATCTGCACATGAGCTTTTTGGAGATCAAGCGCGGGCTTATCATCGTCCGACCAGACGATTGTGTCGCCATAGCTGATTCCCTTATCCAGGCTGACGTCAATATAGACAAAACGTTCGTTTGTGATGAGGCCAGGATCGAGCCATGCAGCAGCGGCGAGCTCATCCCATAAATAATCGCCGGGCTTATGCGTATAACGCGCGATGTATTGAGCTGCTGGAGCGTTAGCGGCTTTTAGTTGATCGAGCATCTCTTTTGTAAGGTGCGTTTCGATTGAGACATCGACCGGAGTCACTGTGATCTTCGGCCAATGGGCGTGAAAGACGATACTCGCTGCTTCAGGATCGAACCACAGGTTGAATTCGTGACGCGGGCTGTCGACGTACTCCTTATCGTCTGTATGGGGATTGAGGCTGCCTCCCATGATGACGAGCTGCTCTGCTAGCTCTGCAAATTGTGGGTCGATGCTGATGGCCTGAGCTACATTTGTCATCGGTCCTGCAGCATAGATAGTTACTTTGTGAGGATACTTGTGCACCATCCGGATTAGAAAATGCGCAGCATCTTCATCGGACACCTTCGTTGTAGGGTTTCCTTCGGCGAGTGTAGATACCTCGTAGGCTCCATGTTTTGGGCGAAAACTACTCCACGCCCCTTGGTAGACGACCTTGCCATAGATCTGCTCCCAGGCATGAGTCCACTCCTGTGTTCTCACAAGAGGAGTTACTGCTCCTGCCATAACAGGGATGTCGGTGCGGCCCATTAATTCGAGGAGACGCAAGGTGTGGGCAATTTCTTCATCTCGCCATCCATCGCCTGTCAGTACAGTGATTCCGAGGACATTCACGTGAGCGGCTTGCAGGAAGACGAGCATTGAGTTCATGTCTGTGCCTGCGGGTCCTACCGCGTCCTGATCGATGATGACGTAACGCGTGTCCTGGCCGAAGGAGGAGCGAGAAGAGATCACAGTGAATAAAATAAATAAGAGCGACACGCACAAAAGATGACTTTTCCGCGGTTGTTTCAAAACTACCTCCTGAAATTACCCGTTGCTTGCTGTATTGCGGGTGATGCGCCCGATTAGTAGATGAAAGAACTCTTCTGGCCTCACATCTACAGCTACCTTTGTATTCGCTGAAAATGCCTCTTCTGATTTGGTGGAACTCGAACCAATGTTTTCCAGTTCTGCAGCGTAGTTGATAGGGCCGCGCTTCCATCCAATAATTCAACATCTTCTGGGCGATCGCATTGATCCTCGGTTGAGGGATGATGTTTCCTTGGAATTGCGTACGACTTGCGAAACCCGTGACCAGGTCGGTCGTCGTAGTACTTGGATCATAGATCGGAACCTCAGGAAAACCGGGGAAGGATTCAATCGCTAAAAAGGTCTGCCGAGATTGAGAAATACTGTCGTTAGGACAGGAAGCTGGGAGGACGTACTCACGCGGAGCCTAACGAAGAACAGATATTTACCTTCAGACTACCTAGAGGGGGGCAGAGCCGGCTTCGAAACCTGCGGCAATGGATCTGCGAATTGCTCATAAATAATCAACAACCGAGGTATCCGTGCGCAGCCACCGTTCCAGCGAGAAAAGAGTTCCGATTCTGGATGAGTTGCTGTTTGCTGACATGGGGAATCTTGTGACCTCTTTCGTTCCGCGGAATCAGAAAGGATGACTCTATTCACTATGGAACACCGTCATCGGAGCTATCGGGTACGAACCAATCTATGGTTGGGTAAATATATCCGTTTGAGCGACTTACGTTGTAATCGACTGATCAAAAGGGAGTATATGATACCCCTAAAGCCTAATTGTCAATATGGAATAATGAGGGGTTGATGCTGGTCCGCCGGACCTATGCCGTCATCGGTTCTCAGTTTCCAATTCGTCGAGCTGGATGCAGTGCCCGTCGCCAAACCAGAAAACGGGAAGAAAATCAGCAGAACCCACAATGCCATTATTGCCACAATCCGAAAAAGAGACGAATGGACACAGTCTGGCGCCACATATCAGCACCGTCCTGGATCAGCTGAAGCGACTCCTTGCACATCCGCTATTCGCAAACAGCAAGCGCTATCCCGTATTTCTGGCTTACACGGTCGAGCAAACGCTGCTTGGCAATGCGAGCGAATTAAAGGAGCGGACGATAGGTGTGGAGGCCTTTGGACGTGAGCCAAACTACGATGTGAACCTCGATCCAGTTGTTCGCACGACTGCGGCCGAAGTTCGTAAGAGGTTGATTCAGTACTACTACAACACGGATCATGTCGGAGAGTTGATAATCGAACTCCCGGTAGGCTCATACGTTCCTTCATTTCGGGATCCTTCGGTCTCCGTGAACCTCGAGTCCGGATCGCAGATCTCCCAGAGGAACGGCGCGACATCTCAGGACTACCCCATAATGGAGTCCAGATCAGCCGAGGTCGCTCTACCTCCAGCAGCGCTGGCCGAGCATCGATGGATATGGGTCGCAATATTATTGTTGCTGGCACTTGTCACAGGATTTGGAGCGTGGCGTATCCAAATTTCCCGAAAACCGTCGAATCAGGAGCGCTTCTGGCAACCGGTTACAGCGACTTCGAGCAAGGTCACATACTGTCTTGGGCAACCGATAGATGCGGTCGATCGAGAACGCACAACGGCAAACGGAATGCCCCTTTATGGCCGTCTCGATGTCTCGGACGTAATCACGTTGGCGCGGTCTATCGTTCCTCTTGTCCCAAAGGGCGGCGATTTTCGAGTTGTTTCCGATTCAGAAATCGGTTATACCCAGCTGCGCGAAGGCCCGGTCGTGCTCATTGGCGCCTTCGATAACGTTTGGACCATGCGCATTACACAAGATTTACCTTTTGGGTTCGAGTACGATTCGCAGGTTCGAAGGCTCGTAGACCGCAAGAGTCCCCAGAAGAGGTTTTGGACCCTCCAATGGCAGGTGCCGTACACAAAGTTGGCAAAGGACTATGCCATCATCGCCAGGATTCATGACAGCATAACGGGCCAGCCGGTCATTATCTTTGCAGGAATTTTAGGGGAAGGCACCGAAGCTGCCAGCGAAGTCGTCTTTAAGCCTGCGTATCTCGATGAGATGTTGAAGAAGGCCCCTAAGAACTGGGACCAGCTCAATCTGGAAGCCGTGATCGAGACGAATGTCATCGAAGGACACGCTGGCCCTCCCATCATTCTCGCTGTCGAGACCTGGCGATAGGTCTCCTAGCGATTCCTAGCTATTCATCGATAACGCCTATGACTCCATGGTTGGCTGGGTCGATCCCTCGGGGTGGATCCCAGATTTAGCCGTATGATACATGCCCAAAGACGGTCGACCGCTCCCACGGCAACTTCAAGCAAAATAGACAGTTATTGGAAAAGCGCCATGCTCCTACCCGTTGGAGCTTTTGCATCACCTTATTCATATTAGATTCTGGAATCGTAGTCACCTTTCCGCACTGCTGCGATTTTCTTCCGGCCTTGATTCTCGCCATCGCAGCATCGCCGGGCGACCTGGAGACACGATTGCTACACAAGCAGCTACCTCTATCGAGTGGACAGCACACATGGGAACAGTCTGGCATTGTTTAATCAGATGGGACTCCCAGCGAACCTTACGAGGGATCAAATCTCAAGAATGCTGGCATAACGCCATCACCGGAAAACCTAATCTTCAAGGATGCCGACGGCATCACTATGCCTTCCTGCGGGCTGGTAGTACTGGTAATCCACAGACATTATTAGCGACGAAGGCGGGTGGCGTATAGGTTGCCACTGACAAATCTTCTCGATGCCGATGCCGGACAGATGTCCTGCGCTAACGATTCATATCAGTCAAGTTGGAGTCCGAAAGATAAGGAGACCTCTCGAATGAACGACGTATCAACTCTGGGTCAGACGGGTAGTGCGGTTCGAGCTGACCGGACAAGCACCGGGAAAGAACACTTTGAAGTGCTGGATGGATTGAGAGGGAGCGCGGCCATCCTGATTGTTATCTTTCACGTCTTCAATTACTCATTCGGCTGGGACACTCCTCTGAGTCTGATGCACCACGCCTATCTGGCCGTCGATTTCTTCTTCGGGCTTTCCGGTTTTGTCGTCGCCTATGCCTACGATGACCGATGGACTCGAATGTCTACCCTCCAATTCTTTCGGATCCGGCTCATTCGGCTTCATCCGCTGGTGCTGGTGGGCGCGACCTTTGGCCTTCTCGGCTATCTTCTCGACCCCTTCGGCAAGGGGATAAACCAGACCTCAACGCCGATGTTACTGCTGGCCTATATGACTTCACTTCTCCTCTTGCCTTCTCCGCCAGTAGGGGGCCGACAGAACGAAAGCCAGGCACTCAATGGGCCAGCGTGGTCCCTCATGCAGGAGTATCTCGGAAATATCGCGTACGCTCTGATTCTCCGCCGGCTGCGTGCGCTCACGCTTGGAATCATCTTCGGAGTCTCCGGGCTGCTGCTCATTTGGGTCGCTAATGTGAAAGGTTCGCTGGATGGAGGCTGGGGATACCCGGAAATCTGGATGGCCCCCCTGCGGTTGACCGTCTCTTTTGTGATGGGCCTTTGGCTGTACCGTATTCAGGGTCGCATCCGCCGTCCCAAAATCGGACTCCTCGTACTCTCCATTCTTCTCGTGATCATCTTTCAGGCGCCGAAGTTCCCAAATGCAGCCGGGCTTTCTTTCAATGGTCTCTATGATGCTGCATGCGTGCTGTTCTTATTCCCCCTTATCATTATTTGTGGCGCGCACTCTGATGCTGGTGCAGGCATGATGAGGCTCTGCAAGTTCAGCGGCAGTTTTTCCTATCCTCTT
>Ga0210398_10003568_pt1 | contig 14873 bp, 16 predicted proteins | sample IncBWC4OmetaG_FD_161047 | JGI IMG/M metagenome (GOLD analysis project Ga0210398, IMG submission 161047) | Forest soil microbial communities from Barre Woods Harvard Forest LTER site, Petersham, Massachusetts, United States - Inc-BW-C-4-O | ecosystem: Environmental > Terrestrial > Soil >...
CGACTCCTGCCGATGCGGCGAAGGGTACGGCCGCCGATTATGGAGACACAAAGACGCAGGCGTTGAGCGCGTTGAATAAGATCCAGACTCTTTTGAAAGAGCAGGGGCTGGATATGAAGGATGTGGTGAAGATGACCGTGTTTCTTGCGGGCGACCCGGCCAATGGCGGCAAGTTGGATTTTGCCGGGCTGCAAGCCTCCTATACGCAGTTTTTCGGGACAAAGGACCAACCCAACAAGCCGGCAAGGAGCGCGATGCAGGTGGCTGCGCTGGCCGCTCCGTGGGCGCTGGTTGAGATTGAAGTGATTGCTGTGAAAGGCAAGTAAATTTTTCTGTTTTCCTGAGGAGCAGGGCCAGAATGAGGCGTTGCGAAGGGCCCCGGTGATTGTCGGGGCCTTTTGTTTTGTGTGGGTGCGTCCGCTGTTTGCGGCTCGGAATGTTTGGGGTTGGCGAACTATCTTTCGGTGGATACGTGTGGTAGAAAAGTGGTTCGTGAACTGACCACTTTCTGTACGTAGCTGGGTAGAAAGTCACGGTTTGGCGACACCTCTGAAAGGGTCGCTCTGGAGATTAAGATGGCAGAAGGAACTTGCGATATCGGTTTGATCGGTCTGGCGGTGATGGGCCAGAACCTTGTGCTTAACATGAACGACCACGGATACAAGGTCGCGGTGTTCAACCGGACTACTTCAAAGGTCGACGAGTTTCTTGCTGATGAGGCCAAGGGGACGCAGGTGGTGGGGACGCACTCGGCGAAGGAGCTTTGCACGGCGCTGAAGCTGCCGCGCAGGGTGATGTTGATGGTGAAGGCGGGAGAGGTCGTCGACCAGACGATTGAGCATGTGCTGCCATATCTGGAGAAGGGCGATATTTTGATTGATGGCGGGAACTCTTTGTTCACCGATACGAACCGGCGGACGAAGGACCTGGCGGAGAAGGGGATACTGTTTATCGGGACCGGTGTTTCGGGTGGAGAAGAGGGTGCGCGGTTCGGCCCGTCGATTATGCCGGGGGGAAATCCGGCGGCTTGGCCGCATGTGAAGGAGATCTTTCAGGCGATTGCGGCGAAGGTGGAGGGCGGCATTCCTTGTTGCGACTGGGTGGGTGAAGACGGGGCCGGCCACTATGTAAAGATGGTCCACAATGGGATCGAGTATGGCGATATTCAGCTAATCTGCGAGGCATATCAGTTGTTGAAGGACGGATTGGGTCTGACGCCTGACGAACTTCATGAGGTGTTTGCAGAGTGGAACAAGGGTGAGCTGGATAGCTACCTGATTGAGATTACGGCTACGATCTTCGCGAAGAAGGACGAGGACGGAACGCCGATGGTGGACAAGATCCTCGACACGGCAGGGCAGAAGGGGACCGGGAAGTGGACGGCCATCTCTGCGCTGGATCTTGGGATGCCGGTGACATTGATTGGGGAGAGCGTGTTTGCACGCTGCCTGTCGGCGCTGAAGGAGGAGCGGGTCGCGGCCTCGAAAGTGTTGAAGGGGCCAAAGAAGGTCCTAACGATTTCGGAGAAGAAGGAGTTCATCGAGGACGTTCGGCGGGCGCTGTATTGCTCAAAGATGATCAGCTATGCGCAGGGGTATATGCTGCTGCGGGCGGTGGAGAAAGAGCAGAAATGGAACCTGAATATGGGCGGCATCGCACTGATGTGGCGCGGGGGGTGCATTATTAGGAGCGTGTTCCTGGGGAACATCAAAGCGGCGTTCGATAAGGACCCGAAGCTGCAGAACCTGCTGATGGACGACTTCTTCTCGAGTGCGTTGAACAAGTATCAGGCGTCGTGGCGGAAGGCGATCATCCATGCGATCGAGATTGGGGTGCCGATGCCTGCATTTTCTACGGCGCTGGCGTTCTATGACGGGTATCGGTGCGAGCGGCTGCCGGCGAACCTTCTGCAGGCGCAGCGGGACTTCTTTGGCGCGCATACCTATGAGCGGGTGGACAAGCCGCGGGGCGAGTTCTTCCACACTAACTGGACAGGACGCGGCGGGAAGGTGTCTTCTTCGACCTATAACGCCTAATATTGCGTGTAACGACAAAGAGCCAGAGGCCCTTGGCCTCTGGCTCTTTGCTTGCTGTCACTGGCTTGGCTCAGGAGAAGTCTTCGCGGGGGTCTACTTCAGGTGCTGCCAGGCATCGTAGGTGAAGATACCGATGATCCCGGCGGTCATGACGGCCGAAGCGACGCCAAAGATGCGGACAAATGGCTGAATTTTCGTGACCTTGCGAACGATTTCGGATTGGAGTTGCTGCTCGTGGGTGACATTTTCGGTGAGGAAGAGTTGGTCCTCCTCATATCGGGTCAGCTGTCCCTTATATGCGAGCAGGCCGAGAAAGCAGGCTGCAATTGCTGCCCAGACTACGAGCAGAACGGGTATAGCGTCCATAGCGGTCATAGCGGTTCCTCCGCCCTATGACAGGGCCGGCAATTTTCGGAAATGTCCCGTACCTGGTGGGCCCTTGCATGTGCTCAGTAGGTAACGGGGACATCCGCCGCAATCATACGCCAACCAAGGAAGGGTGAGACAGCCTTTTTCAAGGGGAGAGCGCAGGTCGTAACAGGGGGTAAATTTCAGTGTTGGGAGGCCAAGTGGATGGCCAGGATTGCAATCGTAGCGACGGCGGCGAGTACGGCCACGAGCATGATGAAGATGAACCATGCGGCCCGGTTTGCGGCCTGGGGTGAGGGCTGGGTTATCCCCATGGTGTTGATAAAGGCGTTCGAGATGAACAGGATAAACTTCATGGCGTTTTGATAACGGCCTGGAGGAGAATGGTAGCAGGAATTGTTTCTGGACGCGTTTGTATGAATCGGACGGGCGGGGTCCGCATCTAACAACGGAAAGGCTTGCCGGAGAGGTGGCAGGCGCATACACTTAAGAGTGTCTGAACGAGACGAGGAGATTAACGATGTCTACTGCTGCTGTCACCCCTGAGGTCGTTGTTGGCGCGCCTGCTTCGACTACGCCTGTAACCCTAACGCCTGCTGCAATTAATAAGGTCCGGGAGATCATGGCAACGCAGACTCCGGTTCCTGCAGGGTTGCGAATTGGTGTGGTTGGCGGTGGATGCTCGGGTTTCCAGTACTCGATGTCCTTCGAGAACCAGAGCGGCATGATGGACAAGGTCTATAAGTTCGAGGACCTAAAGGTGTTTGTGGACGCGACCTCGGCGATGTACCTGCAGAACTGTACGGTGGACTACGTCGAGACGCTCGAAGCCGCCGGGTTCAAGTTTGAGAACGCCGCGGTAAAGAGCACCTGCGGTTGCGGATCCAGTTTCAGCGTTTAATTATTTTGAGGTTTTGCAAGAAAAAGCCCTGGCCGATGCTGCCGGGGCTTTTTGTTGTTTTGCGGGCGTTTTTGAAGGGGGTTTTGGGAAATAGGTGTTTTTTGGGCCGGTTTTTGTGGTGAAAGTTGTGGTGGATTCGTGGTGAATTTGTGGTGCTTTGGAGCCTCTTAAAGGGAGGGTGAAATCATGCCACGAGTTCGAGATTTATTTTTGGGGGGACTCCGGAGGTCTCGCCGAAGGTTTTGAGGGAGGTTTCGTGAGATCGAAGATGAAGTCGAGGAAGGCCCGGAGTTTGGCGGGTGGAAGGTGGCGGGAAGGGTAGAGGGCGTAGAGGGGGAACCTCTCGTCGGGCCAGTCTGGGAAGAGGTCGATTAGATCGCCGCGGTCGAGGTGGTCCTTGACGGAGAGGGCCAGGAGTTGGGCGACGCCAACGCCGGCGAGGCAACTGCCGACTAATGTGCGGGCGTCGGTAAGTAGGAGACGGCCCGTGGTCTTGACGGGGACGGTCTTGTTACCGCGATGGAACTCCCACTCGAAGGGTTGGCCCGTCGCTGGATTGCGGAACTGGAGGCAATGGTGGCTGCCGAGGTCAACGGGTTTTGCCGGGCGGCCGTGTTTTTTCAGGTACGACGGGGCGGCGACGGTGACGACACGGGTTTCAAGCAGCTTGCGGGCGACGAGGGGGGAGGAAGGGGACGGATCGATGAAGCGGACGGCGAGATCGAAGCCTTCGCCGGCCAGGTCGCCAAGTTCGGTGCGGGTGAGGAGTTCGAGGGAGATTTCTGGGTAGCGGTCGAGGAAGCGGCCAAGGTGAGGGGCGAGGAGGAGGCTTGAGAAGAGCGGATCCATGTTGACTCGCAGGCGGCCGCGGACGATTGTGGAGGAGCCGGAGGCGATGTTGACGGCTTCGCCGATGCCGGAGAGCAAGGGGCTGATCTCTTCGTAGAGGCGACGGCCCTCGGCGGTGAGGACGAGGGAGCGTGTGGTCCGGTCGAGGAGGCGGACTCCGATGCGGGACTCGAGGCGGGCGATGGATCGGCTGACGGCGGGTTGGGTGACGCCGAGGGCGGTGGCGGCGCGGACGAAGCTGCCGCCTTCGACGACGGCAGCAAGTACGCTGATGCCATTGAGAAGGCGGTCGTCGAGGCTGATGTGGGGACGATGATGTCTGGTCATTAATTCGTGCTCCCTGGTAATGAGTATATGTCTATTCATGTATGAATTGCATGAATGGTAGACGCATCCTATCTTCGGTTCTAATTTTGGTTCCACAAGGAGACGACGATGTTTGCGATTACTGGAATTACCGGGAATGTTGGAGGTGAGGTGGCACGGGCCCTGCTGGCGGCGAGGCGGCCAGTGCGGGCGGTGGTGCGTGATGCGCGCAAAGGTGCTGAGTGGGCAGGGTATGGCTGCGAGGTCGCGATTGCCGACATCGAGGACGTTGCGGCGTTGACTGCTGCGTTCGAGGGGGCGGAGGGCGTGTTTGTGATGGTGCCGCCAAACTTTGATCCAATGCCTGGGTTTCCTGAGGCGCGGAGAACGGCGGCGACTCTAAAGGCGGCGCTCGATGCGGCACGGCCGGGACGAGTGATCTATTTGTCGACGATTGGTGCACAGGCAACGCGGGAGAATTTGCTGTCGCAGCACACGATTATTGAAGGAGTGCTGCGCGAATCGACCGTCCCGATTACGTTTTTGCGACCGGGATGGTTCATGGAGAACGCTGGTTGGGACGTTACTCCGGCGAAGGCGAAGGGCGTGGTGCCGAGCTTTCTGCAGCCACTGGATAAACCGGTGCCGATGGTTTCTACCGTGGACATTGGGCATGTGGCGGCGGGGCTGATTCAAGAGACCTGGATTGGGCACAGAGTGGTTGAGTTGGAAGGGCCTCGGCGGGTTACGCCGATTGAGGTTGCAGAGAGCTTCGGTAAGCTGCTGGGCCGTCCGGTGCGGATGGAGGAGGTGCCGAGGGAGACGTGGGAGACACTGTTTCGTTCGCAGGGGATGAAGAATCCTATGCCCCGTATGCAGATGCTTGATGGGTTTAACGAGGGTTGGATCGAGTTTGAGAACCGTGAGCGGGTCTTGAAGGGGAGCGTTGAGGTGGAGGTGGTGTTGAAGGGTTTGCTGGAGCGGGACGGTCAGTAAGGTGGCCCGCGCCAGGTCCCAAAAGCAAGGGAAGAGATTAGGACAAAAAGCAGGTCCTCCGCCTTCGGCGAAGGATGACAACCAAAAAGGCAAGGGCAAAAGCAACAGCAAAAGCAACAGCAAAAGCAACAGCAAAAGCAACGGCAAAAGCAACGGCAAAAGCAACGGCAAAAGCAAAAGCGACCGCAGATTCCTCCGCTGCGCTGCGGAATGACAACCAGAGAAACAACGGCAAACGCAAATGCAAAAGCAAAGGCAAACGCAAAGACAAAGGCAAAGACAAAGGCAAAGGCAAAAGCAGATCCTTCGACTCCCGCCTCTCGCGATAAGACTGCGAGAGGCTCTTGGTGAGGAGGACACTCTTGTGGTTTTTGTGGCGGTAAGGTGGTTGACGAGGGTCCAGTGGGTGAATCGCCGGCCCTGCCCTGAGGGACGCGAGAGAAAAATGCATCCTTGTTATGAACTAAATAGCGTTTGCCGTTGTGAACCAAATAGCGTTTGCCGGAGTCGGTCGGGTGGGGAGTTTGGGGTGCATAAGGAACTACCCGGGAGTTGTAGCGGACGAATCTGAGAGGGAGAACGTCTAAGATGGACGGAGTCCCTTCATGTTGATTGGTGGGTGCGTTCGAGGACTATGACTGAGTTTGTAATCAAGCTGGCGGACGAGCGGGGCAGAGTGCAGGAGCAGAGCCATGCGGCGGCGACTGCGGAGGAGCTGCGTGCACGGTTCACCCAGGCGGGGTACTACGTCTACTCGGTGAAGGCGAAGAGCGTGCTGGGGGGGAGTAAGAAGAAGGTCAAGCTGGAGACCTTCCTGATCTTCAACCAGCAATTCCTGACCCTGATTAAGGCCGGATTGCCGATTCTTGGGTCGCTGGAGCTGCTGGCCCGGAGGCAGAAGCTGCCGCATTTTCGCGCGCAGTTGGAGGACGTTGCGGCGAGGGTGAAGACGGGTGAGTCGATCTCGCAGGCGTTCGAGGCGCAGGGCGGGTTTCCAATTGTGTATACGACGACGCTGCTGGCGGGGGAGCGGTCGGGAAATCTGGAAGAGGTGTTGCAACGGTTTCTGGACTTTCAGCGGGTGTCGCTGACGTTTCGAAAGAAGCTGAAGGCGAGCCTGATCTATCCGGCGCTACTGGTGGTGATGGTGATCGGGCTGTTCACTTTTATGATCACGTTTGTGGTGCCAAAGTTTGCGGAGTTGTATGACCAACTGGGGACGAAGCTGCCAGGACTGACGGTGTTCCTGCTGGGTCTTGGCCGGCAGGCCCAACACTACGGCATTTATGCGGCGGTGGTGGTGGGGATTGTTGGATTTCTGCTTTATCGATGGTCGAAGGCGGACGCTGGTGCGAACCTGATCGATAAAGTGCGGATCTCTCTGCCGATCTTCGGGCCGGTGTGGTTGAAGTATCAGGTGGGATTGTTTTCGCGGACGTTGTCGACGCTGCTGACGGGTGGTTTGCCGCTGGTGCCGTCGTTGGAGACGGCAGCGCGGTCGATCGATTCACGGCAGATTGCCGGTGCGGTTTATAGGTCGGTTGAGACGGTGCGGGAGGGGAAGGGGCTATCGGCCAGCCTGGAGTCGACGAAGGTGTTTCCGGAGCTGGCGATCGAGATGATTGAGGTTGGTGAGTCGACAGGAGCGCTGCCACAGATGCTGAACTCGGTCGCAGAGTTCTTTGAAGAGGACGTGCAGACGAACCTGACGGCTGCGATGAGTCTGATTGAGCCGCTGATCCTGATTTTCATGGGAATTGTGGTGGTGACGATCCTGATCGCGTTGTATATGCCGATCTTCAACCTGAGTGGTGGCGCGGTGAGCGGGCAATAGCAGGGAACGGAGACGGAGTTCGCTGCGTATCAGGCTGTGCGGTATGAGCCTCGTATGAGGAGGGCTCGTATGGATGTTAAGGCCCCGGTGCAAGCAATTGGGACAAAAAAAAGCGCTTATCCCGGCTGGCTAAAGGTGGGCTTTTGGATCTGCCTGGTGATCGCGGTCGGTGTGGTGCTGCGTCGAGTCGTGGCACTGGCGCATCCGAATCCGGGCGGGACATCACCTACGGCCGCGCTTGATGCGTTTTTTGCCTCTCATGCTGCTTTGACCCTGGCGCATATTCTGCCGGCGCTGGTTTTCGTTTTGCTGACTCCGGTTGTTGTTTTGCGTCGGTCGGGCGCGTTGTGGGCGAAACGGTCGTTCTTTCCGTTGGGTGCGGTGGTCGGGCTCACCGCGTACGCGATGAGCGTTTATTCGGTGGGCGGATGGGTGGAGCGTTCGGCAGTTCTCTTCTTCAATACTCTCTTTTTGATTTCACTGGCCAGGGCCTATGGGTCCATGCGAAGCGGCGAGGGGGGCGAGGAGATTCGATGGACGTTGCGGGCAGTGGCGATCCTTCTCGGGATCGCGACGACGCGGCCGGTGATGGGTGTGTTTTTTGCCACGAGCCGTCTGACACACCTTGAGCCGAGACAGTTCTTTGGTATCGCGTTCTGGATTGGATTTTCGATCAACACGATCGCTATCGAGCTTTGGCTGCGTTCCAGAGGAGGACAAGCAGCGGATGCAAGGCGGGTGATGCATTCGGGGTCGTAGTTTCCAGTGACGTTTGTGAAGCATAAGCTGAATTGGCGGCAGTTGCAGATGTGCTCTGCCGCGAGGGCCCTTGATATGGATGCGCGGTTGCATTGGGAGCAGGTCTATGCGACGAAGGGCCGGGAGCAGGTGAGCTGGTTTCGCCCGCATCTGGAGCGATCAGTGGAGTTGATTGAACGGGCCGCGCCTGACCGGCTGGCATCGATTGTGGATGTCGGGGCTGGGCAGTCGACGCTGGTTGATGATCTGCTGGGGCTGGGTTATGAGGACCTGACGGTGCTGGAGATTTCACGGGCGGCGATTGACGCTTCGAAGGAGCGTGTGGGGAGATCGCGATCAAAGGTCCAATGGATATGTGCGGACGTGACTGAAGTAGAGCTACCGGAGACTTCTTTTGATTTGTGGCATGACCGGGCCGTCTTCCACTTTTTGGTGGAGGCCTGTCAGCGGCGGCCTTATGTGGAGCGAGTCAAGAGGGCGTTGAAGCCGGGAGGCAGTCTGATTGTGAGTACGTTCGGGCCGTCGGGGCCTGAGAGTTGCAGTGGGCTTGCAACGATGCGTTATGACGCGGCTGCGCTTGGGAGCGAGTTCGGCGATCGATTTCGTCTGATGGAGCGTTCGCTGGAGTTGCATAAGACGCCTTCTGGGGCGGTGCAGCAGTTTCTCTCTTGCTGGTACCAATTGAGCTAGCGGCGCTGATCAGCCGATTTGATTGAGGACGCGTTTGGCGGCGAGGGAGAGCATGAGGCGGGAGACGCCGCTGAAGATCATGCTGATGCCGACGAGCGTGCCGATGACCCAGATGGAGCTGGCGGGCCAGGAGCGCCAGATCATGATGGCGAGAATGAGGGTGATGATGCCGTCGACGATGAGCCAGCCCGCGCCGTGGCGGGGGCGGAGCTGGAAGTACTGGATGAATTCGACGATGGCTTCAAAGAAGAGATAGCAGGCGAGGATGAGGGTCAGGGCGAGGAGCGCGTCGAGCGGATGAATGATGAGGTAGAAGCCGGTGAAGGTATAGATGACGCCGATCAGGAGCTCCCAGAGGCGGCCGCCGGTGGTGTGGGTTTTGAAGGCGAAGATGAAGTGGGTGATGCCGCTGAGGACCATCAGCCAGCCGAAGAAGACGGTGACGGCGACGCCTGAGATGAATGGCAGGAGCAAGGCGATGAGTCCGGCGATGATAAGCAGGACGCTAAGGGCGATGGACCAGTTGATGGCTTTGGGGGCCAGGCCGGAGAGGGTGGCGGGTGTGGTGCTCATGGGAGTCCTCCAGAAGTCGTAGATACTGAGGCAGAGCGATGGGCGGAGAATAGCATAATTCGGCTCTAAAATGGAGAGAGGCGAAGTTTTAGAGCCAGTGCGGAAAAGTGGGGAGGTAGATTGCCAGTTGAGGAGGAAGGGCCATCTGGGCATCATAAGCGGAAACCTGCGCAATACAACTATTTGTTAGGGTTACGGAATAGGGTTAAAGGAGTCTTAGAAGTATGGCAATGGCACCGTTGGCAGTACCGATTGAAATGGGGATGGACGAGGTAGAGCGGGCGCAGTTGATTGCGCGGCGCTATCATGCGGACTTTGTCGACCTGAAGAACTTCAAGATCTCGCATGAGCTGTTCAAGAGCGTGCCGGTGGACATGATGTTCCGGTACAACTTTGTTCCGCTGGAGCAGATGGAGGGGCGGCTGGCGATTGCGGTGTCGGACCCTTCGAAGCTGATGGTTCTTGATGAGATCTCGGGGCTGCTGGGTCAGCGTCTGGTGACGCGGGTCGCGACACTGAGCCAGATTACGGAGCTGCTGAAGAAGACGGAGCAGTCGCAGCGTGTTCTGGATGAGGCGAGCGAGGGGCTTGCGTTCGATGTGCTGCATGGCGATGAGAACCAGGACTCGAATATTTCGATTGAGCGGCTGACGAGCGAGGACGACATCTCGCCGATTATCCGACTGGTGGATACGACGATCTTTACGGCGCTGGAACGGCGGGCTTCGGACATACATCTGGAGACGTTTGATGATTCCCTGCTGGTGAAGTACAGAATCGACGGTGTGCTGCAACAGGCGATGGCGCCGATTGCGCGGGAGCACCATCAGACGATCCTTTCGCGTATCAAGGTGATGTCGGAGCTGGACATTGCGGAGCGTCGAGTGCCGCAGGACGGGCGGTTTCGCGTTCGGTATAAAGGGAGGCTGATCGACTTTCGTGTTTCGATTATGCCAACGGTGCATGGCGAGAACGCTGTGTTGCGTGTGCTGGATAAAGAGTCGATGTCGGAGAAGTTCAAGAAGCTGTCGCTGGACGTTGTGGGGTTTGCGGAGAAGGACCTGACGCGGTTTCGGCGGTACATCAAAGAGCCGTACGGGATGGTGCTGGTGACGGGGCCCACGGGATCCGGTAAGACGACGACTTTGTATGCGGCATTGAATGAGATCAAGTCTGAGGAAGACAAGATCATCACGATTGAAGATCCGGTCGAATATCAGATTCGTGGGATTACACAGATTCCGGTGAATGAGAAGAAGGGGCTGACATTTGCTCGCGGGTTGCGGTCGATTTTGCGGCATGACCCGGACAAGATTCTGGTCGGTGAGATCCGCGATGCAGAGACGGCGCAGATTGCGATCAACTCGGCGCTGACCGGACATCTTGTGTTCACGACAGTTCACGCGAATAACGTGGTCGATGTGCTGGGGCGGTTTTTGAATATGGGCGTTGAGCCGTACAACTTCGTTTCGGCGCTGAACTGTATTCTGGCGCAGCGGCTGGTGCGACAGGTGTGCGAGTTTTGTGTGAAGGACGTGCATTACTCCGAGCGTGATTTGCTGGCGAGCGGGCTCGATCCGGCGGAGTGGCTCAACTTCAATTTTCGCGAGGGCGTGGGGTGTATCGAGTGCGGTGGGACGGGGTATCGTGGACGGTCGGCGATCCATGAGCTGCTGGAGCTGGATGACGAGATCCGCGAGATGCTGCTGGCGAAGAAGCCGGGGAGCGAGATTAGGAAGAAGGCGAGAGATAAAGGGATGGCGTTTTTGCGCGACTCGGCGCTGGAGCGGGTAAGGGCAGGGATTACGACGCTGCGGGAGATCAATAAGGTCACATTTATTGAAGCGGGCCGGTAGGCGGCGATGGCGACCCCGGGGAATGTCTCCCCCCTGCGGTATGTGCAGCCGGCCTTTTGGGTGTGTTTCGTGGTCTTCGAGATTTGGAGCGTATGGAGAAGCTGGCAGCAGTTCCACGCCGACAAAGGGTAAGCTAGGACGGAATGGAAATTTTACCGAAGACATTGGGGACGCGACCGCGACTGGCTGTTGAGGTCCGGGTAGAGGGTGTGGTTGCTGCGCGGGCCGAGGACGCGGCGGCCCTGCTGACCGCTGTGGCGCGTGGCGATGTTCCTGACGGCGCAGTGGTGCCAGGGTTGAAGGTCGGCAATATTCTGGACAAGGCGGCCGTGACGGCCGCGGTGCGGAGGGCGCTCGATGCGGTCGCTGGCACAGGCCGGGAACGGTTGCGCGATGTGACGGTGGTGGTGCCGGATTCGGCGATGCGGGTCCTGTTTGTCGACTTCGATCAACTGCCTTCGAAGGCAGCGGAGGCGTTGCCGGTGGTTCGGTTCCGTTTGAAGAAACTGCTGCCATTCGATGCAGACGATGCGATGGTGAGCTACCAGGTGATGTCGAATGAGAAGGGAGCGGTGAAGTTGCTGGCGGCCGCGATGCCGAAGGCCGTGCTGGAGGAGTATGAGGCGGTGGTGCTTGCGGCAGGGTATCTGCCGGGAGCGGTCCTGCCGAGTACGCTGGCTGCGCTGGCGGGGTTGGAGGAGACAGACGCACCGGTGTTAATGGTGAATGCGGGGGTTGGCGCAGTGACCACCGCGATTGTGCAGGGAGAGACGCTGCTGCTGCATCGCTCATTTGACATAAGTGTGAGTGCGCCGATGGCGACGACGGTCGTTCCGCTGGTGGATCGGGAGAGCACGGCGCAGGAGTGGGCGCAGCAGGAGGCCCTGGGCCCGGGTGGATGGGACAGGTTCGAGGCGGAGGCCGCGATGCAGTCTTCAGTAGTGGAGACGGCGGTGGTGCGGGAGACCGAGTTGAGGGCGGCCGCTCGCGAGGTGGCGCAGGCAGTGAGCGTGGCAGTGGCTTATTTTGAGGATTCGCTGCAGCGTTCGCCGGACCAGTTGCTGGTGGCGGGAACGCTGGGTGCGGACACGGTTGCGGCGATGGTGGAAGAGAGCGGAGTGGAGGGTCTGCGGGTGAGGGAGATGGTCGACGCTGGGATGCTGGAGGTCGGAGCGGTGAGGGCAAGTGTGCCGCGGAGCTGGCTGGCCAGTGTCCGGGGAGCGTTGAGGAACTGATGCGGATCTCTGTCAATCTTGCGAACCGTCCTTTTGTTGAATTGCGACCGCTGTTTGCGCGGCTACGGCTGGCGATGGGCGTGCTGGCAGTGCTGGCGGTGGGGTTGGGGTTCGCGCTGCGCTCGCTTGAGGCGAAGGCAAGAGTGGCGCAGGCGCAGATGGATGCGCTGAAGTCGAAGACGCAACTGTATCAACATGAGCGGATGGTGAATGAGGCGAGGATGCACCAGCCGCAGAACATGGCGGTACTGGAGAGGTCGCAGTATTTGAATGCAGTGTTTGCTCGGAAGAGTTTCAGCTGGACGGCCGTGATGATGGACCTGGAGAAGGTGTTGCCGACCGGAGTGCAGGTGACGAGCATCGAGCCAGTGATTACGAAAGAAGGCGATGTGAATATCCGGCTGCGCGTGGGCGGAGACCGGGAGCGGGCGGTGCAGTTGGTGAGAAACCTGGAGACGTCGCAGCGGTTCCTGTCGCCACGGCTGGCTTCGGAGCAGGCGCAGACGCAAGAGGGGGCACGTGGTGCGAATGCGGCGCAGGTGCTGGCGCCGGGGGCGGTGCAGTTCGACATATTGAGTGGGTATAACCCGCTGCCGGCGAAGCCGATTTCGGCGACGAAGGCGGAGGGTGACTCGCCGAAGGTCGGAGTGACGCCGAAGAAGACGACTCCGAAGAGGTCTTTGCCGACGGGCGCAGGGGTCAAGGCGCCTGCGCAGAAGGGTGCGCCGCGATGACGACTACAGCGACGGAAAAACGTACGGCGGCGATGGCGGCGAAGCAGTGGGCGGAGAAGGGGCGCAAACTGGCGACCCTTTTGAACCTGCATATCGCGGGTGTGGTGGCGCTTGGGCTGGTGAACCTTTATCTGCTGGCGCATATGGCGTTCGCGTGGCGCGCGGCGAACAGCGAGAACGCACAGGCACTGGCGGACCAAACGGTGGTGATGAAGACTGCGGAGATTGCGCGACAGCCGCTGGAGGGTCTGGACGAGAAGCTGGCACAGGCGACCAAGGACGCGGACAAGTTTTATCAGCAGCGACTGCCGTTTGCGAACTCGGAGGTGGTGGGAGAGCTTGGCGCGTTGGCGAAGAAGCAAGGGGTGAAGCTGACGCGGGTGCAGTATGCGTACTCGCCTGTGCTTGAGGGGACGACTGGAGAGTTGACGGAGTCCCGTATGGACGCGGGGTTGAGCGGAGACTACCGGCCGCTGGTGCAGTTTGTGAATGCGCTGGAGCGGGACAAGATGTTTTTCCTGATCACCGGAGTGACGTTGACGGGGCAGCAGAGTGGGACGGTGGGGCTGCGATTGCGGTTGACGACGTATCTGCGGTCTCCGGTTGGGACGGAGAATACGGAGAAGAGTGTGGGTGGATCGGATGGAGATGCGGCGGCTGCGGCGGCCAATGGCACGGGGCCTGCTCCTGCTGTGGGAGGCCAGCGATGATGCGGTTGACTCCGGACCAACAGAAGAAGGGTGGATTGATCGCTGCGTTTGCGCTGATTGCGGTGGGGGTTTTGTACTACGATTTTCATGATGACAGCACTCCGCCTCCGGCCGCGCCGGCGGTGACGGCACCGGTGAACTCGCCCTCTTCGGCAAAGACCCCTGTGGTTGCGGTGCCTCCGGGGAATGTGGCGGGTGCGGCGGCGAAGCACCTGGGGACGACGTCGGCACAACTCGACCCGACGCTGCGGATGGAGGCGATGCTGGTGACGGAGTCGCTTGTGTATTCGGGGAGTGGGCGCAATATTTTTTCGGCGAGTTCGGTCCCGATTGATATCCCAAAGCCGATTGCGCCAGCGCGGCCGAAGCCTGGGCCGCCACCACCGCCGCCACCACCACCGGGGCCACCACCTCCTCCGCCGATCGAATTGAAGTTCTTTGGAACGGCGACTGCGCCGAATGGGACGCGGAGGGCGTTTCTGCTGCATGGGGACGATGTGTTTCTGGCGTCGGATGGCGATATTGTGCAGCGGCGGTATAAGGTGGTATCGGTCCTTGCCAACTCCATCGTGGTGGAGGACATGACCAACAATAATCGGCAGACACTTCCGCTGCTGGCGCGGTGAGGTAATTAGGATGAGGATGGGCCACACATCATCGGGCGTGGAGATGGAGCAGAAGAGCGAACAGGGCTTCATGCTGGTGGGTTTGATTGTTGCAATCTTTCTTATTCTGCTGGCACTGAGTGTGGCCGCGCCGAAGGTGGCGCAGGAGCTGCGGCGGGAGCGTGAGGTGGAGGCGATACACCGGGGGGACCAGTATGTGCGGGCGATTCGGCTGTACTACCGCAAGATGAACCACACGTATCCGGGGACGATGGAACAGTTGGAGAAGTCGAACAATGTGCGGTTTCTGAGGCAGCAGTATGTGGATCCGATGACGGGGAAGGCGGACTGGCGGCTGATCCATGTGGGTGAAGCGAAGACGACGGTGAAGGGATTTTTTGGGCAGCCGCTCGCGGGGTT
>Ga0210398_10003571_pt1 | contig 14864 bp, 10 predicted proteins | sample IncBWC4OmetaG_FD_161047 | JGI IMG/M metagenome (GOLD analysis project Ga0210398, IMG submission 161047) | Forest soil microbial communities from Barre Woods Harvard Forest LTER site, Petersham, Massachusetts, United States - Inc-BW-C-4-O | ecosystem: Environmental > Terrestrial > Soil >...
CGGCATAGGAAGGAGGCTGAAAGAACGAGACCTGCCCGTACAACGACGAAGCAACAAGGAAAAAACCCAGGCAATACTGGACCCTGCGTAAGAGTTCGTTTCTCATATGTGCACCTGATTAGCAAAACGGAGAATATCGAACACTCACACTAGAGGTGTCACGGCGTTGTCATTGTTTTGTACAACCATTAGTGCAGCGAGTTCCACGGTGGTCCGCGACGAGTGGTTGCTCATCGGAGATCATTTGTTCTCTCCAGCCGAGCTTAGCCACGCATACCACAGCAACGTTGTTGTCTTTGCCGCCGCCAATAGCTGTCTGACTTTTTGCACTGGGAGAGTCCGAGCAGATTGGTTGCAACATGTAACGGCTCCTGTGTAGATCAAGATCACATTGATGTTCTGAAGCGGCGGAGCGCGGAGGTAAGTATTGCCGTAGCCGTTCTCGGAGACGGAGAGGATGAGCTGAGCCGAATTCCCAAAACGGGAATCCCTCAAAAATTAAACCCTGAAAAGTGGCATGTTTTCCGGGCCCGAATCCTGACCGTCAACTCACCAGCTTCCACCAGCAATCCACCACAAATTCACCATCAAAAAACCACGTTTTACCACCCGTTTTTGTCAAAACCCCCAGCAAAAACAAGGGCCCCGCCACACCAAAAAAAATACTGCAAAAGCGCCCCTCAGCCGCAGTATCTTCGCGTTGATCGACGACCGTGATCGCGCCTATTTCGGACGAGGAGGTCAGGAACAGGACAAGATCGGATTCATTGACGGAAACAGACAGGTGGTCTTCGGTCGTGGCTACGCTGCAGAACCGGATGCTCTCATTGACGAGCTTAGGAAAGACGAGGCGATCACTGAGGCCGATACGCTACTGCCAACGGTTCCAAATCAACTCGGTGTCGCCTACAATGCGCACGTTCTGGAAGCCATTCTGACTACTGTCGCCCCAGCTCTCAGTCGGCGATAAGTCGCCGAGACGAATGACCTCCGTTTACAGACAGCTGAATGAGGCACTTGTCCGAGCTGCCGGCTACACGGCCATATGGAGTGTCCCAAACCCAGATTAGAAAACGCGCTTATGGTCAGTTTGGTGCCATTCTGAGAAACTGTCTGTAGAACGAAGTCCACGACGGCAAATCATTCGGCTTTTTGGCCCTTTGTCCTGCGTTCTGGGTCTCCCGCAAGAGCGCGTAATCGGGTGTGAGCCGATCTTCCGTCTATTGTTTGAGGCTGTATTCCCCAACTCAGCTAACTCTGTCCAAATCTGACGAAAACATTCTCCTGGTCAAGGCAGGTACCTTAGATTTTGTCCAACCATTCAACCACAAGGGGAAGGATCGGCATGAATATGAAAACGATCAGGAGAGTTTTTGTATCGGCATTGCTCATTGAGGCAGTCGTCTGTATGGTGGGATTCGGAGCCGGGACGAGGATCGTGTGAAGCGAAGGGATTTTGTACGGCTTGGATGGGCCACCATGATCGCGACCGGGGCAGGCAAGGTGCGGCCCGCGTTTGGGAGGTCGCCAGGCCTCTATCAGGTTCCGGGGCCGCCACAGCATCTGATGGTGCCGTTGGGATCGAAGCCCAGCGAGCGTGCGGCAGATTTCACCCTGCAAATCGCGCCCATGATGGTCGAGCTGGCCCCGCAGGTTGTAATCAGCACAATCGGCTACAACAATAAAGTCCCCGGCCCCCTCCTACGGATGCGCGAGGGCCAGCCCGTCACCGTCGAGGTTGTGAACGACACAGACGTTCCAGAGTACGTGCATTGGCATGGCCTGTTCGTTCCGTCGGAAGTAGATGGGGCGGAGGAAGAAGGCACCCCCCCGGTCCCACCCCACGGCAGGCGGCGCTATCAATTCGTGGCCAAGCCGGCGGGTTCGCGTTGGTACCACTCGCACACCGCAGCCATGATGGATCTGCATCGAGGGTCCTACACCGGCCAGTTTGGTTTTCTCATGATCGATCCCGCGAATGACCCGGGACACTACGACCAGGAAGTCTTTCTGGCGTTAAGGGGATGGCAATATTTTCTGTCCACGATGGATTCGGACGAGATGGCACCGGATCCCAACGACCCGAAGCCCGAAAGACCCGCCAAACCAGACCTGCGTCAGAACGGGCTCGAAGTCAGCGCACCTCTGTATTCGATTAACGACAAGATGCTGGGCGCGGGAGACCCACTTCGAGTGAAGCCGGGGCAGCGCGTGCTGATGCACCTGCTCAACGCGAGCGCTGCCGAAATTCATCGCGTGGCGTTGCCCGGCCACAAGTTTCAGGTGATCGCTCTCGACGGCAATCCCGTGCCGGCGCCTCAGCTGGTCGATTTGATTGAGATCGCTCCGGGCGAGCGCGTGGATGCGATTGTCGAGATGAATAACCCGGGCGTATGGATTTTAGGGGAGCTCCGTACTTTCGCGCGGCAATCCGGCATGGGCATCGTGGTGGAGTACGCCGATCAACAGCAGCGCCCGCAATGGACTCCGCCTCCGAAGTCGCGTTGGGACTACACAATCTTTGGCACCACCGCGCCGCACCCCGCGCCGGACCAGACCATCGACATGGTCTTTGAAAAAGTGCCTGGCGGACCCAATGGAATCAATCACTGGCTCGTCAACGGCAAAGAATATCCGCATGAACGGGAATTCTTGCTCCGACAAGGAGCCCGCTACCGGCTGGTGTTTCACAACCGCAGTGACGATTCTCACCCTCTGCATATCCACCGGCACCTGTTCGAGCTCGTTGAACTCAACGGCAAGCCGACTGCCGGTATCAAGAAAGACACGGTGATCGTTCCCGCATTTGGACGCGCCACGGTGGATCTGGTCGCCGACCAGCCAGGCCTGACTCTGTTTCACTGCCATATCCAGCAGCACATGGACTTCGGTTTCATGGCGCTGTTTCGTTACGCTTGAGCACGGCATCGCGCGCAAACCGGGCGACGCGCGATTCTACGAACATGCTTGTGCGCACTCGTTCAGCGGCACTGTTTAAACCAGCAGTGTCGTGCATCGACTACGGTCTAGCTTACGGCAAGCCTCTCTCCCGGGTACAAGTAGCACCAAACATATTCCTTGGCGAGCGTTTCCTTGTGGTGCCGAGACTCTCCGGCATCTATGGCGGTTTTTTCACACGTTTGACACACCACCGTAACATCGAACGGATAAAAACCCGGTTGGCAATCATTTCCAAAAAATTTGGGCGGGAGGAAGTGCATGAAGACGATCCAAGGAAGGGTCCGAGCGGCTGTGCTCATGGCCTCGGTGTTGGCATTTGCAGTTGGGGTACCGGCGCAGAATCAAAACTCCAACAACGGCAACGGCAGTCCAAATTCCAACAACAATACGTGGCCTTACGCGACGACGGGCCGCTCAGCGCCTGTGCTCGCGGTGGTCGGCGACGTCGCCTGCCAGCCAGGCGAGACGGAGCCCAGTGGTGAGAAGGCGGGTGAAAACTGCGTCGGGGATTCCGCTCAGAATCTGTTCGCGTCCCAGGCTGCCACGGCGAAACAGATTGAGAATATGAAGCCTGACCTCATCGCACTCGTCGGAGATGAGCAATACCAGGTAGGCCAGTACTCGGACTTTGAGAACTCGTATGAATTGACCTATGGCGCTTTCAAAATGATCACGCGGCCTGCGCCTGGCAACCACGAGTTTTATACCGAGCACGGCGCGGTCGGCGTTGCCGGCTACGGCTACTTCTCCTACTTCAACGGCGTCCAGCACAATGCCGATGGAACCATGATGACGGCTACGATCGCCAACAACCCTGACACCGGCGGTACCTTCACCCAACCGGTGCCGTATTCGGATGGACAGGCGGGGCACTTCGCGCAAACGGGCGGACTTGGAACCACGGTACCGGCGGGGGGCCAAATCGGAGTCGGAAATGGCTGGTATTCCTATAATCTGGGCTCCTGGCACCTTATCTCGCTCAATATAGAGTGCGAGACACAGCCGGGTGGCTGCACGGGCGCCTGGATTGCTTCTGAACTCCAATGGCTGAAAAACGATCTCGCCGCGAATCATTCCGCGTGCACACTCGCCTACTGGCACCAGCCTACGTTCAGTGCTGCCAACAGCATCGCCATACCGGAAGGCACGACCGCTGTGGCCTTTTGGCAACTGCTCTACCAGAACGGGGCCGACCTGGTGCTCAACGGACACGACCACCTCTATGCCCGCTATCGCCCCCTTGATCCCTCCGGGAAATACGATCCGAGGAAGGGTATACGGGAATTCATTGTGGGCACCGGGGGCGAGACACTCGATGCGGTGGTCACAACCAACACAACAACGGCCGATCCTACCGGCAATCCGAACTTCAACAAAGAGAATATCGAGGCGGCAACCGGGGAATTCTGGGGCGTGATGGGCCTGACGCTTAATGAGAACGGCTACGCGTGGGATTTCGAATCGGCACTGAAGGACCCTGCACAGACAACCGGACCGGATTCTTACAGCGACAAGGGTGTCGGCACCTGCCACGGCCCGGTCAATAGGTGGTAGCGACCGGATCGTCTTCGCCACGTTAGGCTTGACCTTGCTTCAGTAGGCAGTTCCCCCTTCGCAAGAAATAGCGAAGGGGGAACTTCTCTTGCTTACAGCGTTCTTCGTAGACTTTTAGTTTCTGCAAGGATGATGGCTGACTTCAGACACAAACCTCTGCCGGGCTCGAGCAGAGGTCAAGTCGACATAGCGGAAGTGATCTGCGATTCTATCTCGGGCTGCCGCGTTGATCCCGCAAATCCAAGTTGCCGTGTAACCGGCTATCCGTTGAAGTGCTTGTGACGTAGTTCATGGCTCCCAACTGTACGAGATGGCGAGTATACGGCCATGTGCTCCGCGTTCATTCTCGATGAGCGCGTTGGCGATTTTGCGTGAAGCGAAAATCTCTTCCGGTGATATGGGCGTTTCTGGAACTTTGTTCTTCCAGTGCTTGCCAGTTCAAAGGCACGCCAGCAGCCCTTACTCTGTTCAGCAACCTACCAGGCCAAGTGCATCAGGGATATGGCTTGCCGCGGTATGCTCGTTGCGATCGACATCCGACCGTTTGTTGTATCGACCCACTGGGGCGACGTAAGAAGCTGCAGTTGGCCTGCGGCCTTCAGGTCGGCGTATTGACTCGTTGTGGGATGCTGCGGCGAACCCATCGCGAGCCACGCAGTGTAGGCATTGCTATGGGCCTCATCGATCCGGTAGTGCTCCAGCAATACCCTGTGTATGCCCGCCGGAATTCCTGTGATCGTCACCGTGGCGGTGGCTGGCTCGGCAGCATCATCCACATCGTGATAATTCCACACCAGTACGGCCGCTTCATGATCGCCGTACGTAGCGAATGCATCGACATCCGGCATCTGCCGAACACCGGTGCTGATCAGCGTCTCCAAGGGGACCCTACCGGAACTGATCGTGCCGACGCGATTGCCGGACATGAGACCGAACATGCGGAAGACGTTCAGAACCGGCTTATCAATGCCGTTCGTGGTCAGCGAGCGAAAGCCTTCAAAGTAATCCTTATCCTCAAATTCGAACGACCAACTCAGCATCGCCAGCAGGTTGACCGCGTGGCGATCCTGAAGCTCGAATAAGGCTTTGAACGCGGCCGCGGTGTACGCGGGGTAGAGCGTGCCGTTGCGATAGTTGTTCGCAGGGTTCATCTTCGCGGAGCAGGCGGCACAGCCCTCGGGATCCGCTTCGCTGAGAATGATAGGCAGCTTTCTGAACCGCGGATACGAGGTGATCAGCGCGAAGCCCCGATCGGCGTCATGGAGCTCGCTGTGAATGCCCATGGTGACCTTGCCGGCGTCGATTCTCGGCGAGCCCTTGCAGTGAAAGGAGATGAAGTCAATCGGGATGGGTTTGCCATCCGCGGCGCTCCTGTCTGAGTTCACATGTTCGAGGAAGTTCTGAAGAAACGAATATGCTTTCGTATTTCCCGGCCCGGTCGAAGCCGGTCCGCCGACCTTTGCACCGGGAAGCGCCGCCCTCACGCCCGCTACAGCGTAGTCATACAGCTTCCAATACTCCTGCGGCGTGGCGTGCCAGTAATCGATGTCCGGCTCATTCCAGACTTCGAAATACCATTGCAAAACCTCATTCTTGCCGTATCGCTCGACCAGGTGGGCGGTGACGGCGCGCGCAAGCTCTCCCCATCTGGCATAGTCCTTCGGCGGATTGTTGCTCTTACCGGAGACCGTCGATTGCGGAAAGTGAACCTGGTACGGCTCATGCCGGTTCGGAAGGTCCGCAGCCAGGGCCCTGGGCATAAACCCAAGCTCGACCACTGGCCTGACCCCGGCCGCCTGATACGCGTCGAAGATGCCGTCGAGAATCTTAAAGTCATAGATCGGTTTGCCGTTTGCGTCTTCCGAGTAGACGTTCGTCGAACTGAACTTCAGCTCCGCTTTGCCGTCGCCCGAGGTTAGCAGATGATGTGTGCGGATGTAGACGGGCACCGGACTTAGGTCATGTAACTCGCCCAAGAGCTCTTTGCCGTGAGGCATGGTCGTATAGTTCGCTTCGTCGTAACCGAACCAGCGGTAGATGGGCTTGTACACGCCGACGGGTTTGGTCATGTCGACCTGAATCGTGACCTCGGGCCCATGTGAGATTGGAGCGGGATCAGGCACTATGCCCTGAGCAGCCAGCGGAGTGGTCAGCGACACCGTCAATGCAACCTTGAGAATCGCGGACGCGATCTCGAGTCGCTTGTGGAACCATTTGGAAAGCTGCGCCATCGTACATCGCCTCTGCTCTATGGTACGCATGAGCGGATGATAGGAACCGGCGAGTCGGCCAGGGTCCGGGAATCCTCTTGGCAAAGTTCCAGGTCAAGAATGTTTCTAAGGCGGCTTAAGCACAACCGTTCACGAAGTTCTGGTTGAAACCGCTTTCTTTGTGCCCGGGGACTTGGCGGCGCCGTTCGGTGATATTTCGACGAAAGTCGCGGCTCTCAGTTGAACGACTTGCGTTGCGGTTAATGAGAGCAACGGAAGTTCTATTCGGAAGGTTGTGCCTCTTCCGTCGATACTCTCCACGAAGGCTTCTCCTTCATGAACATCGCAAATGGCTTTGACGATTGAAAGGCCGAGCCCCGTACCTCCGGATTCTCGCGATCGGGCTTGGTCAGCCCGGTAAAAGCGGTTGAAGACTAAAGGAAGGGACACCGCTGGTATTCCGATGCCGGTGTCGCTCACTTTCAATATTGCTTTCTTTTGTTCTGCTGTAACGGAGACACCTACATCACCGCCATCTGGGGTGTATTTGATCGCATTGTCGATGAGGTTGACCACGATTTGCTTCAATCGCATCGAATCTCCCGTCACGTAAATCGGTGCACCAGCATCAAAGCGTAGGGATATGTGTTTTTCCTCCGCCAGTAAGCTCATGTGGTCGAGGGTTACTGCGACGACTTCGACAAGGTCCACAGGGGCGTGTTCGATCTGCTCCCCTCCACAGTCCAGCCGTGAGATCGTCATCAGGCTATTTACGATCTTGGCCATGCGGTTACTTTCCTCAAGCGCGCTACCGATACCCTCCATGACGACAGTGGGAAGAGACGGCATCTGTATCAGGGATTCAAGCTCACCACGAATGATCGTCAAAGGGGTGCGCAGTTCATGTGATGCGTCGGCCGAGAAACGATGATTATGAGTCAGAGCTGTTTCAAGCCGTTCGATCATGCGGTTCAACGCAAGCGAGAGGCGCTCCAATTCATCTCCTGTTGGAATGATGGGAAGCCTTTCTCCAAGCTCTTTACGACCCACATGCTCCGCCTGCTCGGTCAGCACGACGACGGGCCGCAACGGCCGCGACATTAGCAGATATCCACCGATAGCGGCGGCGACCAAAATGATAGGCGTCGCGAGGCACAGTATCAACAGAAGGCTGCGGAGCACATGTCGAATGGGTTCGATCGTCGACCCAGTCTCGACAAATATGATCGATCCGTCCGGAGCTTGATACGGGACCGTGTACAACACTATCCGTTGTCCGCTCGTCGCGGTTTCGCGATGAAACGTGTTGAACCATTTTTGATTCCAGGGCAGAGGTACCTTCGACGTGCTCACAAAGGGGTCCCGCATATCTCCGGATTGATAAAGGATTCTCGGTCCCTTTGATACCCGAACGAAAGCTTCGCTGTAGCCCGGAGGATATGATTCAGTCATCTCCGTAACCAACCAAGGCTCGCCTTTTTGATCGAGCGGAACCAGGTAGTCGCTTACGATGCTATGTGCGTTATTGCTCAGCATTCGCTCAAGTGATCTCGTGAGGAATGCCTTCACTCCGAAATATACGGCTGCGCTGAAAACAAGCAAAGCGACCGCAAGCATTCCCACGTAGAATGTGGTCACGCGCGCGCGAAGCGAGTTGCGCTTCATGTCTCATTCTCACTTCGGATGGTGTAGCCCGTTCCGCGCACGGTACGAATCATTTTGAACAGATTTCCGTCGTCTACCTTGCTTCTCAGATGGCGCACGTACACATCAACGATGTTTGTAATACCGTCAAAGCTCTGGTCCCACACATGTTCAATGATCATATTGCGCGAAAGGACGCGCTCTTCATTTTGCATGAAGTACTCAAGCAATGCGTACTCTTTTGCCGTGAGTTCAATTCGTCGACCAGCGCGCCGTACCTGTTGGGTCAAGCGATCCAACTCTAGTTCCCCGACGCGTAGTGTGCTGGAGCGGTTGACCGGTCCGCGACGCAACAAGGCCTTCACTCGCATCAGCAGCTCCGCAAACGCAAACGGCTTAGTCAGATAATCATCTGCACCAAGTTCGAACAGTTTAACTTTGTCTTCGATTGAATCACGGGCCGTCAGCACCAGAACCGGAAGAAAAGTATTTTTTCGTCTTACACGCTGAAGTACCTCGGCCCCGGTGAGACGGGGAAGCATCAAGTCTAGAATCATCAAATCATAGGGATACGCTTGGACCAGATCCAGTCCCTCAATACCGTCGGCGGCAACATCCACCGCGTACCGTTCCGAAATGAGTCCACGCTTGATGAGCGCTGATACTTTTTGCTCGTCTTCGATCACTAGAATCCGCATAAGGACCGCCGTACCCATTAGCTATTTCGCCCATGAAGTGTAACTGAAGCCTAGATGAAAAGCCCTTCATTTCGTCAATTTCTTTCGGCGCGAAGACGATCAGATGAACACATTTTCATGCAGGCTTCAACCCAGCCTCATTCTGAACTCACAAGCTATCCTCTGTCTTTCAGGAGCTCTTATGAATAAGTCCGTCATGCGAAGCCGCATTTTCATCTTTTCCCTCTCGTCTCTGGCCGCGTTCGCGTCCGTCGGGCAAGCGCAGTCTTCCGTCAAACTTATAAAATCGGTGGATCTAGTGGGCTATACGGGAGATTTCGACCATTTTGCGGTTGATTATGACCGCAATCGCCTTTTGCTGGCGGCGGAAGACCATGGCACAGTGGAGATCTTCGATTTGAAGACGTCTGCGCATCTGCGCACAGTAGGAGGTTTCGGCAACCCCCACAGCATTCTCGTTCGAAAAGGTGCGCCGACCGTGTTCATTACCGACAGCGAGAAGCAGATGTCGACGATTCGGAGTGCCGACACTTTAACGAGGGAAAAAACTGTGACGTTGACCCCGGGGGCTGACACTGCGAAGTATGACCCTACTTCCAACACTCTTTATGTTGTAACCGGAGGCAAGGACGTGGATATGAAGACGGCGAACCTGGAGGCCGTCAACCCCGATACCGGTGACAGAAAAGCGCTGCTCACATTCCCTGACAACCATGTAGAGGCCATGGCCTTCGTCGAGGGTGATCCACGCCTTTTCATCAATCTGACGCAGACCAATAAGCTCGCCGTTGTCGATCGCAAGACTATGAAGGTTCTCAACGTCTGGCCCGTACCGTCGGCACAACAGAACGCGATGGTTGCTTTCGATCAAGCGCAGCACCGTTTATACGTTGTCTGCAGACAGCCAGGGATGGTCGTCGTGATGAACTCGGACACTGGTGCCGTGGTAGGTACGCAGCCAGCGCCGCTTCGCGCGGACGAGGTACAGTACGACGCAGATTCGCATCGTCTCTACGTTCCTGGTGGAGAGGGCTACATGGGCATCTACGATACGCGCGATCCTGACCATCTCAAACTAGTAGAGAAGGTAACCACCGCTCCGGGTGCAAAGACGGGCCTGCTTGTACCCGGAATGCATCGTCTGTTTCTTGCGGTCTCGCCGGGAGAGTCCAAAGCGATGGCAAAGGTCCTTACCTACGAAGTGAAGTAGAATCCCGTGAGAGATTGGGAAATGCGTTCTTATATCGGTCGCCTAGCTCGGCACATGCGGGGACGATCCCATTCGCGAAAACTTTCAGTCCCTCTGGTTACTATGTTGATAAACAAATGCGATGTCTTCAGAAACCTCTGTTTTCTAGCCGTCGTTGTTGGTTACGGTGCCCCTACGGCGAAGGCCCAGTCCAGCACGCCATCGCCTGCGCCACCAATTACGCTTGACGAAGCAATTCGGCGCGCCCAGGCGGTGGAGACAACCTACGGCGCTGCGGTGGCTGATGCCGGCGTCGCGCAAGCCCAACGCGGAATCGTCCGTTCCACCCTTCTTCCCGGTGTCGTCTATCACAACCAGTACCTCTACACACAGGGCCAAACCGTTCTCGATCAGACAGGTTCGAATGGTCAATCTACGTCTCCGGTTCGCTTTATCGCCAATAACGCCGTCCATGAATATACGAGCCAGGGTATCGTCACCGAGACCATCGGCGGTACCGGCGTAGCCGACTATATGCGTAGCGTTGCGGAGGCGGCGGCCGCTCGGGCCCGCCTCGAGGTCTCCCGCCGCGGCCTGGTAGCAACGGTCGTCGAAGAGTATTACAACGTGCTGGCGGCGGACGCCAAAGTCGCGGTCGCGGACCGGGCCCTCGCTGAAGCCAGCCGTTTCGGGGCGATTACGCGACAACGCGAAGCCGGGGGCGAAGTGGCCCATGCAGATGTCGTAAGAGCAGACCTTCAGGAGCAGCAGAGGCGACGAGAACTCAACGACGCGGCGCTGGCCGCCGACAGGGCGCGTGTCGACCTGGGCGTCCTTTTGTTTCCCGACCCAACGACGCAATACAGTCTCGCCGCTGCGCTCGACCACATGCCTTCACTGCCCGCAAAGGCGGAGATCGATGCCGCAGCGAAGTCGAACAATCCCGATGTGCGGGCCGCCTTCGAAGCGTTACGCGCTGCTGACTATGAGGTCGCAAGCTCGAGATTCGGCTATACGCCCGACCTCAGTCTGGGCTACTCCTACGGAATCGACGCGCCAGAATTCGCAGTCCATGGACCGGATGGCTCTCGCAATCTTGGCTATTCCGCGTGGGCAACGTTGGACATTCCAGTTTGGGACTGGCTCGCGACCCACAATCGCGTCAAGCAGAGCACAATTCGACGCACCCAGGCCAGGGCCGAACTGACGGTGACGCAGCGGCGTCTCATTGCGTCCCTCGACGAGCTTTACAAAGAGGCGTCTGTAGCGCAGACGCAAATGACGCTACTTGATCAGAGTGTCCAGACTGCGACGGAGTCGCTCCGCCTGACAAATCTTCGGTACGCCGCCGGAGAGGGTGCGGTGCTCGAGGTTGTTGACGCTCAAAACTCGCTCGTTGGCGCCGAGTCCAGCCGCGCCGAGGGTGCCGTGCGTTATTACGTTGCTCTTGCGAACTTACAAACTCTTACAGGAAACATGCCCTGATGCAGAAGCCTTGTCGAAATCCGATTGTTTCCGGCCATAAGGCGCCCCTTGTCGCGTTACTGTGCCTTAGTGCACTTCTCTCCGCCTGTAAGAAGGCCGAGGAAGTGGTGCCACCCGAGGTTTCCGTGCAGGCAGAAAAGGCCGAACGCAAACCGTTGACCGAATATGTGTCGGGAGAGACCGTCCTAGTGCCGCAGAGCCAGGCGGCCATCGTGCCGAAGATCTCAGCGCCAATCAAGAAGTTCTTTGTCCAACGCGGCAGCCGCGTCAAAAAGGACCAGTTGCTTGCTGTGCTCGAGAACGCCGACCTGGCCGCGGCGGTGCGTGATAGCCAGGGCGCGATGAAGCAGGCCGACGCCAGTTACGCGACGACGACCAAGGCAGGCGTCATCGAAGACTTGCAAAAGGCCCAACTCGATCTTGCGCAGGCCAAGGCCAATCTCGATCTACAGCAAAGTATCGCCGACGCCCGACAGACGCTCCTGCAACAGGGTGCAATTCCGCGGCGTGATTACGATACAGCGGCCGCGGCGTTGGTCCAAGCGAAGGCCGCCTATGACATCGCGAAGCAACATCTCGATTCACTCAAGACGGTAAGCCAAACCGCTACTATCCATAGCGCCGAGGGCGCGCTCGATTCCGCCAAGGGAAAATACGAAGCCGCACAGGCGGGGTTGAGCTACTCCGAGATACGCTCGCCGATCGATGGGGTAGTCACGGACCGGCCGCTCTTTGCTGGCGAGATGGCGAACACTGGCCAGCCGATTGTGACCGTCATGGATACATCTTCGTTGCTGGCCAAGGTCCATCTCTCGCAGGAGCAGACCGCGGGCCTCAAGGTAGGTGGCGACGCGACGCTTACGATCGGTAGTCAGGACGAACCGGCCCACGGCAAGATCAGCTTGATTAGTCCCGCACTGGATCCCGGCTCGACGACCCTCGAGGTCTGGGTGACCCTCGCCAACAAGGCAGGCAAGTACAAACCCGGCACGCCAGTGCACGTCTCTCTTGCCGCGCGCTCCCTTCTCGACGTGGTCACCGTGCCGAACGAGGCATTGATCACAACCAAGGCAGGGACTTCGGCGGTGATGGTCGTCGGCCCCGACAACGTGGCCCACCAGAAAGACGTGAAGACCGGCATCACAGATGGGCATGACACACAGATCCTAAGCGGCGTTCAGTCAGGCGACCAAGTGGTCACCAAAGGCGCCTACGGCATGGACGACGGTACAAAGGTGAAGATAACGGCCGCGGGCGCGGAGGACGACGCGGCAACGGGCGACGCCAAGAGCGATAAACCGTCTGCCGCTACAGACAAGGACAAAGACTGATGCGGGGGCCTGTTAGATCATTGCGCGAATCCGAAGACTTCTGGGTGACTCGCCACGCCACGACTATTCTCTTCTGCATCATCCTGTTGAGCGTGGCCGGTATCTACCTTGCAGGAAAGGTCCCGATCTCCGTCTTCCCCGACACGAACTTTCCCCGTGTTGTTATCGGTATCGACAATGGGGTGATGCCCGTTGAGCAGATGCAAATCACCATCACCAAGCCTATCGAAGACGCAGTCAACTCGGTGCCCGGCTTACAGACTGTCCGCTCCAATACGAGCCGCGGCTCCGCCGAGGTCAGCCTCTTCTTCGACTGGAACGTGGACATGTTCCATACATTGCAACTCGTCGACGCCGCCCTATCCAAAGTTCGGCAAACGTTGCCCGCAACCGCCATCATCACAACGAACCGCCTCACCTTCGCGACCTTTCCAATCCTGGGCTACAGCCTCACCTCGGATTCGGTCTCGCTGCCGCGACTGTTTGAAATCGCCACCTACGATCTCAAGCCCTCCCTCAATCGCCTCGATGGTGTCAGTGCCGTCACCATCCAGAGTGAACAAATTCCCAACTATGAGGTGACCCCTGACCCTGGCAAGCTGGTCGAAACCGGCATCACCGTAACTGACATTCTGAACGCCATTCAGTTGACCAACCTGGTCGATTCTCCTGGGCTCTATCAAACTCAGCACGAACTCGTGCTTGGTCTCATCGGTGCCCAGGTGCATGATGTAGGTCAACTCTCTCAGATCGTCGTGAAGAACTCGCCCACTGGCGTGCCGTTACGCATCGCAGACGTTGCCACTGTCAGTCAGTCGATCGAACCCACCTACACCATGGTCCGTGCTGACGGAAAGCCGGCCGTCTTGCTCAACATCACCCGGCAACCCTCCAGCAATACCGTGCAGGTCGCAGACGAGGTCGCCGCCGAAGTCGAAAATCTGAGAGCGACTCTGCCACCTGGAGTCACACTCAAGCCTTACTACGACCAGTCCGAACTCGTCCGCGACAGTATCCGCAGCGTCCGCGACGCGATCCTGATTGGCCTCATCCTGGCGACCATCATCATCATCGTCTTTCTTCGCGATTGGCGATCGTCTCTCGTCGCCGGCCTGGTGATACCTACGACGATCTCCATCACCTTCGTGTTCCTCTATTTTCTGGGCGAGAGCTTTAACCTCATGACCCTCGGCGGACTTGCCGCTGCTGTAGGTCTCGTCATCGACGACGCAATCGTGGTCGTCGAAAATATCGTCCTGCACCGTCAGGCCGGAGAGGGGAAGGTCGACGCGATCCGCAAGGCACTGAAAGAAATATCGACGCCGCTGGTCGGTTCCACGATTACTCCCATCGTCGTTTTCCTGCCGCTCATCTCGGTCGCCGGCGTCACCGGCAGCTTCTTCCGCGCGCTCGCTGTCACCATGACGGTCGCGTTGCTGGCTTCGCTGCTGCTCGCCCTAACGTGGACGCCGGCCCTCAGCGCTCTGCTCCTGGGCGGCGCTAACGGCGATGAAGTCGAAGCGGCCCCTTCACCTCCTGCCCACCACGAAGAGACCGGCCTTATGCTCCGCGTTCTCAACTTCCACGAGAAGTGGCTGCGCCGGTCCCTCGAAAAGCCTGTTGCGCTCTTCGTTATCTGCGGCCTGCTAGCCATAGGGATCTATGGCGGTTATGCGGCACTTGGCTCCGATCTCCTGCCCGAGATGGACGAAGGCGGCTTCATCCTCGACTACATCATGCCCGCTGGCAGCTCCCTTGCAGAGACCGATCGTGTCATCCTGCACGTCGAGCG
>Ga0210398_10003572_pt1 | contig 14859 bp, 11 predicted proteins | sample IncBWC4OmetaG_FD_161047 | JGI IMG/M metagenome (GOLD analysis project Ga0210398, IMG submission 161047) | Forest soil microbial communities from Barre Woods Harvard Forest LTER site, Petersham, Massachusetts, United States - Inc-BW-C-4-O | ecosystem: Environmental > Terrestrial > Soil >...
CTTTGCATTGCGCCCTTTGCCGATACATCTGGCGCTTGAGCGTCTTCAACTGTCGTCTTAAACAATCGGGAATGTTCTGGACCGTCCGCGGAGCCAACGCCATCCTGGCTCTGCGCTGCTCCCATCTCAATGGACGCTTTGAGGATTATTGGGAAGAGCGCCGCGACGCTCGGGCGGCATGACATCCACTTCTATGTCGCCCACCCTGTGGCCAGAACCTGTTTGGAGATCGGATCCACAAGCAAAACGCTGTGCTCCATTTGGTTAGCAACGAAAAGCATATTGACTGGGCTCGGGTCACCAGAGAGGTCGCAAGGAAGCAAAAGGCATGCGAAAAAGGAAATGCACAGGAGGCAGTGGTTCATATTAGCCCTTCGAGCGAAATCCCCAGCTGGCAACAAATATAGCACCCCATAAACGCGGATTCTGCGAATTTGAATGACGTCCTTTTGCTAACGAATGACGCGCAAACCTTACCTTACCGATTAGGTAAGGGTTGCCGACCACTCGCCCAGAAACATCGTGTTTGTGAGCATAAATGAACCTTCGGAGTTGTAAAAAGCTCTATCAAGGTGCCCAGGACCGACAGGCTGACCTTCATCCTCGATTGAGATCCAGCAAAGCGAGGTCTATGGCCCGTTTGAACACTAGATACTTGATACTCCCTAAGGTACCGCAGATCGCAAGCAAAACTGCTAGTCCGGGATGTGCAACGACGACGGTGCTTGCCATAGTCCCCGTGATCGGAATCAGAGCAACGGTAGACCAGAGGATCCAGGGCGCCGTCCTTCCAATCTCTCGCGGGAGGCTACTGCGATCGAATGTCCCCGTGTACATAAGAAAACCAAGCAGAACCACCAGGAGACAGGTGCACGCCAATTCGAGAAAAAATAGGATCCATCCCCATTTATACGCTGTAACCGCCCAGAACCTCGATCCAAGATAGCCTAACAGCACAAACCACACGATCATGCCCAAGTGCATAGTTTCCCACCTGCGATACGGGCTTTCCCCGAAAAGAAAAAAGAAGCGCCGAAGAAGACTCGACTCCGTTTCCGGGGCCCGCGAAGGGCCCGACGACTCGGCGGGAACGCGACGAAGACTCCGGAGGTCCACTAACAGCTCTCGTGCCGACTGGTATCGCTCCTCCGGGCGTTTGCGCAGGCACTTGAGCAGGACGCGATCAAGTTCGGCAGGGGCCGTCGGAATGCGTTGGCGCAATGATGGTGCCTCCTGTTTCAAGATATTAGCGATCGTCGAGGATGGCGTTCGTCCTAGGAAAGGATTGACACCTGTAGCCATTTCATGAAGCACAAGGCCAAGAGCGTAGATGTCGGTGCGAGCGTCCACCAACTGCCCTTCCAGTTGCTCCGGAGCCATATAGTTCACGGTCCCGACTAGCAGGCCAGGGATCGTTGCAATTGAAACTGTTTCCGCGGCATTCTCCTCTCCGAGTGGCAGCGACGCGTGGAGGTATTTCGCCAGCCCGAAGTCGAGAATCTTGACGCGCCCCCGCAGATGGTCGTCAGGCAGGGACATAATGTTCTCGGGTTTGAGGTCCCGATGGACAATCCCGTGACTGTGCGCCGCGGCCAATGCCTCGGCAAGTTGGGCACTCGCATCGAGGATTTCGTCCGTCGTGAACCGAGCCCGAGCCAGTTCTTCGCGCCATGTGCGGCCTTCGACGTATTCATAAACAATAAAGCTCCCTTCACCCTGCTCGACAAAGTCATACACAGTGGCGATACCTGGATGGCTCAGGGCGGAAGCTGCACGGGCTTCGGCTGCAAGTCGACGGCTCAGGTTGGAGTCGTGACTTGTATTGGGCCTCAGCATCTTCAGAGCAACAACACGATTCAAGCGCGTGTCATAAGCGCGCAGAACCACCCCCATACCACCGCTGCCAACTTCCTGTTCCACTTTGTACCGGCCGTCTATCAATTCACTCAGCATGGATGCGCCTACACGTTGCTCTGCCCGGACCTGGCGATGGTTGCTCGTATCATATCGCTGTCGTGATAGACACCGCGAATCGGCGTGTCCCGAGTGAAGTCTACTCCATCAACAATGCTCGTTTCTGATACCTCGAAGACTGGAGATGTGCCCACTCCTGACACCTGGGCGATTGACCCCGAGTAACGGGCAACCCTGACATAATCCCAAGGTAAGGTTTGCCGACCACTCGCTCGGCGTATGACCGGGCGGGAACGGCGTTTCTCTGTACAGCTCGTTTTCTAACTATCCGCCGGAGATGTTTAGGCTTTCAGGAATGCCAACCAGAATCGAAGACCCGCCATTCAAGTTCGGCGCTCGCTTGTGATCTTTTTGCGTTTCTGGTAGCACTTTAATCAGTGAATCTATCCATTCTCGTCTCCGTCCTGTTGCTCTGACTCCCGGCGTTCTACAGCCTCCACCGACGAATGGTCGAAGCCCTGGCTTAGCGCTCGGTCTCCCTGCAATCTAGGACGCCAGGGGAAGTACCGATGAAAAAGAAGCTTCGGACGTGGTTGGCTGGTGTGCGTTCGGCCTTTCCCACCGCCTTCAGTCCCTACTGGCACATGCTGCCGCTGGCGCGGATGAAGACCCTCCTGTCAGGGTACTTCTTCATCGGCGCCGCCGGCGGTTTCGCGTTCGATCTATTGCAGCTCAATGCTTCGCGCGTCGGCGGAGGTTTCTTTTGGCCCGTCTTAGTGGGCACGGGAGCGACGGCGCTTAGGGCCGCCGGAATCAAAAAATTTCGCCTTATCCCTCTCCTGTTTCTGCTGATCGCCTTGACCGTCTGGCTGGGCTACTGGGCGTCGCACGTTTCGCCGCCCCTCCCGGTCCCCGTCGCTGTACGTCGGCGCGTGCTATTCGATGCGATCGGGATCTTGGTTGGTATCGGTTTCGGGACTCGATTCCTGCTGTTCTTCGCTGGTACGGAGGGCCTAGCCAGCATTCGCATGCAGACCGAGCTTTCTTTGGCCCACGGCATTCAGGCGACCCTGGTTCCGACCATCTCGTACCAGAACGCGAGTTTCGAGCTGTACGGCAAATCGATCCCTAGCACAGAAATGGGCGGCGACCTGATCGACGTCATCGAGAGCGACGGTGGGTTGGTGGCCTACGTCGCCGATATCTCCGGCCACGGCCTGCCCGCCGGCCAGCTCATGGGGATGTTGAAGACTGCCATGCGACTCGCCGTGCAATTCCGCCAAATGCCGGTAGCAGCGCTCGAAAGTGTTGACCGCGTGCTGCCAGATCTCAAGGAACCTGAGATGTATGCCACCCTGGCCCTGCTGCGCTTCGATGGTTCCAGGGAAGCCGAATACGCGTTGGCCGGCCATCCGCCGATCCTCCACTATCGGCACGGCAGCAGTGACACGGTCCGGCTCTCGATGGAGCAGCTTCCTCTGGGACTGATCCCCGGCGGTTCCCATGCTAGTAAGCGCGTCATCTATTCACCGCGCGATCTCTTCTTGATGGTTACCGACGGCATAACGGAAGTGGCCAATGCCAGAGATGAAGAATTTGGCCTGACACGCCTGCAAGAGCTGCTGACGCGACACGCTAACAGAGCCTTGCCGGAGACTTGGGATCTCATCATGCGCGAAGTGCGACAATACGGCCTGCAGCAGGATGACCAAAGTCTGTTCCTGCTGCGCGTGCTGGACCCGGCCATCCCTCTCGCGACCTGAATTCCAAAGGGGCGCAGCAAACCCGAAACCCAGTTGGACGCACAATGAGCGAGCCGTAATTTAGTCCCGGGTTTACAGGTGGTTTCTCCCGGATGACGGGCAATCCTCACCTTACCGATTAGGGAAGGGTTGCCGACCAACCGGACCTTGCCCGTTTCGCTCAACTCTGCGAGTTCAACAAGCGGCCGGGCGGGTTGGAGCGTTCTTAGCGAACTTGTGAGTTCTGTGATAATTTGAGCGCCAATGCAAGGGCACATGACGACAAGCCACTTGATTCTGATAGGCATCCTGTATCTGGCCGCGTTTGTCGGAGTTGCGTACTTGACTCGAGCGAAGGCGCGCCGAATCGTGGGAGCCCTGTGTGGCGGTGCGGTTTTCGGAGTGATCGCGGTGCTGGCTGTTGCAATGGGAGAGAACCAGGGTTGGTGGCAAGTGCCGAAAGCTGGCTCCTCGCACTTCAGGTTGCTGTTATGGCTCTCCTTTGCGGTCTCGTGTGCGCCCGTCTATCTGATCACCTGGAGGGCAGGCCGCCGCTTCGGCGGACGAGGGTTGGCAGTACTCGCCGTGGCCGCGGCAGTAATCGGCCCGGCGCGCGACTATCAGGTCGCCGCAATGTTCCCAGACTGGATTGTCTTTTCGCTGGGCATCGCTCCGATTCTGGCCGTCGCTGCGATCTACGTATTGCTGGTGGTTGTGGGGCACGCAGTGATGCGCATGATCTCCGGCCCCGCCCGAAGTGATTCATTCGCACGCCGGCCCTGGTGTCGCGCGGCCCTTAATTATGAGAATCACGATTGCTGGGGCTTTTGTGGCACTTAATTATGAGAATCAGCCCTACGCTTTGGCACCTGGTGATGCGAATCTCAGGCACTTAAATGTGAGAATTTGTGAGCAGGGGATCGGTGCGGCTGCGTAGGATTTTCCAATCGTCGCTCATGGCCCGCTGGGGCAAGTTCAGAAGGATGCGACGACGCAGTTCTTCTGGCCAATCTACAGCGCGATCGTGCACGAATTGCAATTCGTCGGGTGTCAGCCGGTGATGGGAGAGGAGAGGAATTCCGCCCCATTTAGTGCTTGCGGATGGAAAGAATCGATCTCGTCGGGATCCCAACAATACCTGGGCCAATGCGGCGATGACCATCACACGTCGAGTGGTGGAGAGCGAAGAGAGGCGGTTGCTCGATACCTCGCGGGAGAGGAGAGTCGCACTGGAATGCATCTCCAGCAAGTCGCATTGCAAGCAGCGGGCCTTCTCCGTATTGCCTATGCGTGAGAAGCGCAATCAGATCTCGGACGACCTGCATAAAGCTCTGAGCAGAAATCCGGCCTAACCAAAATGTATCTGGATTGACACCGCGAGCGGCTGTCAGGATGACAGCCTGGAGAGACACGACCGCTATGAGTCCTTTGTCGCGAAGTTCCATGTCAGGTTCCGATGAGAGAGGTCCAAAGCAGTGTTTGCATAGTATTTTGCGGAACGGCGCGGTAGCCAACCATTCCACGGGGTTCGTGCCGCAACAAGATTTGCAGTAGTTCTGCAGGCGGAGCAAATGAGTCGGACAGTGCGTCAGGACGGGTACGGCCCAATTGGCTTGCACATGCAGAACTCGCTCATTTCGGATTTGTTGCAGCAAACATTCCAGACAGAAGCGCGGGGAAAGGTGAGGGCGGTAGGGTGCCAAATCTCTGCCATGAAACCATTCCGGCGCGTGATAAGGGAAGTGGTGGCAGAGCTCGAGGCCGGTAATCGTCGTCTCTGGAATTCTGCAAAAGACGGACAGTCGTTGCCTCGCTTCAGGATTCAGCTGATAGTCGAGACTCGATGCCACAGGGCGCGACTCGACGATGACGTTGTTATCTGAATGGACGGCAGCAGCCTCGATCAACTCCTCTCTGCTGATAGCGTTTGCATTTGCAACCCGCAAGAGCCAAGAAGAAAGCAATTCTTCTTGGAAAGGTTCAATGGGCACGGGAAGATGATGTGGTACAAAGTCCAGGTAAGAGTTCACCTGTCAGGACCTCCTTCAAAGCGGTAATGCAGTAGCTCGGCGGGTGTTTCAGCCAACAGCCCTGCGAGTTCGACGCTCAGAGATGGACACGAGCGACTCATTGGCCAGCTGGTCGGTGAGGATCTCCATTTCGATTGACTCGGTGCCCCCCTTGATCGCGCAGGCAGAGGCCGCTTCCAGCAGGCGACAAATACGAACCATGATTCCGTCGGTCAAACTCAAAATACGCTTGCGCATCTTTGAATCCCAGAGTTCGGAAGGTCTCTGGAGCGGTAGTATTGCTTCGAAGCTCTTCAGCAATTGTGCGAACGCCGCATCGTCAGTCCACGCAGGCAGGTAAAAGGCCTCGAATCGATCTGCAAGCTGCTGGTCGGTCATCAGCGCCTGTTTCGCTTCATTGGTGCCGAGGCAAATCAGAGGGATTCGCAAATCGTTAGCCAAGAATCTCAGCGCATTGAGAAACGTGCGCTGTTCCCGGAAAGTCCCTTGAAGCATCGCGTGGATTTCGTCAATCACGAGCATTCGGACCTGCAATTGTCGCGCGAGTGTCCGGACGCGGTGCCTCAGCGAAACAACACTTAACCCTTCCGGAACGACGGTTCCCAGAGACATCAGCAGTTCTTGGTAAAAATCCTTTTCGTGGGGGTACGGAGGCATTTGGACACAGGCAACTGGGACCCGAGCTGTTCCGGCAAACGGTCAGGCCCCTGAGCAGTGATCACGGATAAATTTCTCAACAATGTGAGTCTTCCCCATACCGGAATCGCCGAATACCAATACGGAGGGCATCCGAGCGCGAGGAGGATAGCAAACCAGCTCTGCCAGCCGGGTCAGTATCTTGTCCGCGCGAGAGTAGTTGATCCATCGATCTTGAATAATCCAGCGCAGCCGTTCTTCAACGCTCAAACGAGCATTCAAACGATAGTCGGCCTGCAAGTGAGATAGCGCTTCGTCCGTTACCATTGCTCAACCTTGAAAGGCAGCAGATGCGAGTAGTCCTGTTCTGCAACGTCTTGTGTTCCTGGTACCGATAGGAGTGGCTGCTTTTCTGCGCGTTTCGATCGCTCCGCGTCCCGCCGTTGGCGGAGCGTTTTTCGCGATCGTTCGAGAATGTTCCTTTGCTCCACAATGGAGTCGAAAATCAGTTTCTCGTTTATGTCTTTTCGCCCTTTTGCTTTGAGCGCTTTCATCGCTTCTCTGTGCTCCCACAGACTGATCGGGGGAAGGCGCAGGTCGCGATAGGGAATTGGCCAGTAGGCCCCCTCTCGGTCTTGAAAGTAGATATGCGACAGATTGCGCGGATCGTACTTGACGACAAACTTCCGTTTGCTGTGAGCGCTCAGCGCTGTCAATACATTGTCCCAATAGTGGATATTGAAGAGGCGAATGCCGTCGCGACGGACCAATCGCAGTTCTCCGGGCAAGAAGTCCCGAAAGAACTGTTCGTGGTCAGATGGCAAACGAGGTGCGTTCGAGCGGCGACCTAAACCGTCTTGCCACGCATCCATAGGAGGGCGGTGCAAAGCAGAATGGACCGAGTGGTGATAGACTCCGGCGATCTGCAGAGTTAGCCATCGCTCTAATTCCGATAAAGTGAGACGCGCAGTGCTTTCTGACGGGTAATCTGCTTTCTCGGTAGAGTTGGAGAACGTCGTGCCGGGCAACAGATGAACCGCCCCCATGACGGTACCGATGAGACGCTCAATATGGCCGCCAAAGTGCGGTTTCATGACAGGCCGATGTTCGATTTCGATGCCATATTCTTGAGCACCGCGGACCAGCGAAGCCGAATCGAATTCGGGTCCATTATCCAAATGCAGCAGATCGGGAATACCAGCAACTGGCCAGGAGACATCCAGACTGCGCTCTGCGAGCCAGTTTTCCTTTGGCAACACTGCATGCGCCAATACCATCGCTACCGACAGGATCGAAGGCGCATCAAGCGACACATAGAGACCCATGACTGTCCTGCTGGCGACGTCGACGGCTAAACTCAGCCAGGGACGACCGATTGGCTGACGGTTTTCGTCGACGATCACTACGTCGACTAGCGTATGGTCAATTTGTACGCGCTCAAGCGGCAGGAAGACATCTAAGTGAGAGCAATGGACCGGTTCAAAGAGGTTTTGTGCTTTCCTTGTGCCGAAGCGTTTGGCGGCGATGACCATTGGGTCCAAAGCCTTGATTCGTCGGGTAACTGTTCGATAGTGCGGTGGTTCGAGATTGTGCTCTTGGCAAGCCGTGCGGATGGTCAACAGCAGGTCAGATATTCTTGGCCGTTCACGCCGGAGAAAGAATTCTTGCACCGCTTGGTTAAGAATCCTCTCCTTGAGCTCGTCCAAACAACGAGAATCTTCTCGACGCCCTCGTTTTTTGGGAAGCAGGGAGGTTATCTGGGGGCGGCTTCGATAGCGAGCGAGTAGTCGATAGATGGAGCTGCGACTCAGGTTTAGTTGCTTAGCAGCATCATCAATCGCAGCCGCTGCAAGAATAGGTCGTTCCGCTAGCCTTTGGAGTACTCGTGCCCGAGCACGGGCTAGCTCCCATTGTGGCTGCGCGACATCTTGCGAGCGTGACCAGGTTTGGCTGGTGCTGGCCATGGGCGAATCGAAACGACGCAAAACAGAGCCCAAGGTCCCGCCTCCACCGGAGGCCGTTCAAGTCCAGGATTGCAGTCTGCCCCGATGCTCATCGTCCGACAAGTTACTGCCAAGGTTCGCAGACATGCTTGAGCGGGGATACTTGCGATGGGGATTGCCGTCTTGAGGCGAACATAGAGCGATATAAATTCTCACATTTAAGTGCCATCAATTTCTGGATCTGCATTCGAACAACAGCTGTCGATTTGTCTTATATTTAAGTGCCAAATTTCTTACAATTAAGTGCCATTCCGCTGGCACTCAAAAACGAGAAACTACTGAAAACACAGCTCATTCAATTCTCATTAATTAGTGCCGCGCGACAAGAATCACGAAGACTTCGTTTTCGAAACAAACCGGTGTCTCGACGCAATCGACGCGGTCGCGTCGATTGTCACGAGTGCTGCGGCCGACTGAACGGGTAAGCGAGCGCCTCCACTTGAGCAAGCTGCGGAAGCCTACTCCCACAAGTCGCAAGGGGAAAGTGCGTTTCCGCATGGTCCTGGAAGATTGCGAGTTATATGTGACGGCGTCCATGCGGCTTCTCCGAAGGTTTTGTTGGGAATTCCGCAAGTTTCGACAGACTCTCCGACTTTCTCGAGGCAAGATTATGAAAACGTTAACCGCGAATAAGCTGTTCACCCCAATTCAAGTCGGACCCATGCAGTTGAAGCACCGCGTGGTGATGGGTCCGCTCACTCGTTCGCGGTCCGTTCAGCCGGGTAATATTCCGGGTGATCTGATGCTTGAGTACTATTCGCAATGGGCCTCGGACGGTGGGCTCATCGTTTCGGAAGCGACTTCTATCTCGGTCGCTGGCGGCGGCTGGTTCGCGGCCCCCGGCATGTATTCGGATGAACAGGTCGCGGGGTGGAAGAAAATCACGGACGCCGTTCATCAGAAGCGTGGATATATGTTTTCCCAACTCTGGCATACAGGGCGTGCCGGGCATGTGGACTCGACGAACGGCGCAGCCCCTGTCAGTTCTTCTGTCAACCCGGAGTATTGGCAGGATCCAACGATACACGAGTCCACGCCTCACGGTTGGTGCCAACCTTCGCCTCATCGCGAGCTTCTCATCACTGAAATCCCCGGCATTGTCGAAGATTATCGCAAGGCGGCCGAGCACGCCAAAGCCGCCGGATTTGATGGTGCTGAGCTGCACGCGGGTAATGGCTATCTGCCTGATCAATTTTTGCAGGATGGTGTCAACCGGCGAACCGACAGTTATGGCGGTTCGATCGAAAATCGGTCCCGCTTTTTGTTTCAAGTGGTCGGAGCAATGGTTTCGGTGGGGGGCGGTAACCGCGTGGCCGTCCGCATTGCCCCTTCCACTACTCGCATGTAGATAGACTTGCTATCGCTCGAAGCCCAACGCCGTGTCGCGACCCAAGTGTTCAGGGAAACTCGACATCGAGCGCGTAGATATCCCGTCCACTTACGTCTCGCACAAACATTTGCGAGCCGTCGGGAGCGGTATCGCTCCACCGCCCTAGGGGCCCATCGAACTGACGCAAACTCTTCAAGCCAAAGAGGTCCCGGGGATGAGAATCACCGAACCTTATACGTCGAACCTTGGGGTCACGATCACCGCTGATGTTTTGTAAGTATTGAACATGGCGGCTGTCGGCGGTCCAGGACAGGTATGACATGTCCTCGTCTGTGACCCACTGAGCCCACCTTTGCAGGTGGAAATCGTAGAGAAAGATTTTCTTTGGATGGATCTCAAATGAGAATGCTGCCATATAGCGGCCGTTGGGAGACCAGCGCGGGCTAGACTTGCCGCTGGAGCCGGGCAAGGTAGAAAACTGATGAGTATTCATATTCACAATCCTGATTTCGGATTTTCCCGAAAGGTAATCGGTTCCCGTTGCGAAGGCAAGCTGGGTGCCGTCCGCTGACCATGTAGGATCCGATTCGAAGGCGTCTTCGGGAAGCAGCTGTATTGGCGAGCCGCCGTTCGCTGAGACCAGGAATATCTTCCATGGTTTTCCTGCGGAGGATTTCGATATGAAAGCAATTTGTCTTCCGTCCGGGGACCAATGTGGAAGCAGAGACAGGTTATTTCCGGAGGACGACGTGAGCTGCATCTTCTCGCTCCCATCCACTCGACTTCGCCACAGTTCATAGCCGGGAATGGTGATGTAAGCGATCCACTTGCCATCACGTGAGAAGGAGACATTTGTGGCGGAGATGCCTCCCAGAAATGGAACGAATTGTCGCGAAGTGGGATCAGAACGGACGAGTTCTCCACTCAGATGCCCACCACCCACAAAGAGTCTTTTGCCATCCAGAGATACCATGGGAGTGTCATACCTCAAAGGTCCAAAGGTGAGTCGAATCGGCGAGCCCGATTGTTCATGAAAGAAACCTCGGGATTCCCGTAAGGCAAAGATATCGTGAGCGCCGTTGGCGGCTTCACTTGAGAATACGAAATACCGGCCATCGGGCGTCCAACTGAAGCGCTCCTCAAGGGGACCGCGCCACCCGGGAAGTAGGAGATGAAGATCCGAACCATCGGCGCGGACCTCCCACAACGTTATAGTGTTGCCCGGGCTTTCGAGGACATTGAACCGAATTGTAGAACCATCGGGCGAAAAGCGGGCGAAGAGAGCCCTTCCCTCAACCCCTGAGACGATTCTTCTTACCTCGCTACCATCGTCGGCTGCAAGGTAAACGTCGGAATCTTTTGTAAATAAAAGGTGCTTGCCATCAGGTGCATAGGTCGCCCCGCTTGCCTCGAGGTCTCCGATTCTGCGAGGGGAGCCAGCGGGTAGGGGCAAAATCCAGAGAGGTGCGTTTAAGGAATCAGTGTTGGAGATGAGAAGGTGTGAGTGATCGGGAGATATATCCTCGATCACAGGATGGTTGGTGGGAACCGAAAGCGAGAAAATCTCGCCGCCGGTCACCGACATCTCGGAGAGTCGCCGGCCTTCAGTGCGATTCTCGTGAAAGTAGAGGCGCAAGCCGTCCGTAAAAAGGGAGTAGGAAGGGTTGCTGCCGCTTGTGAGCTGAGTGAAGCCGGTGACCCTGGGAAGCGGCACTGGCGTGAAATGCCAAATCACGGCCGCCGTAAGCAGAAAGACGGCTGCCCCTATGCCCCCCCACAGCCGTTTGCTTTTCCTTGATGGGGGCGTAGCGGTCGTCTCCTGCTTCGTTGCTTTCAGGTCAGCCAGCATCTCGCCCGCAGACCCGTATCGCCGTTCGCGGTCCTTCTCAAGCGCTCTGGCGATTATCATTTCCACTTCGACCGGCAGGTCTCGATTTAGCTCCTTCGCCGCCGTTGGGCTTTGATTCAGAATCGCGTTCTGGACGATTGCAGCCGTATCCCCAGTGAAGGCCCTCTGTCCGGTGACCATCTCATAAAGGACGAGGCCGAAGGAAAACAGATCAGTGCGAGCATCCAACTTCTCTCCGCGCACCTGCTCCGGGGACATGTAACCCGCCGAGCCCACAGCTATCCCCGTCCGGGTGAGAGACAGTGTCTGATCGGTTGCGGTGCTCGAAGTCCAATGCTCGCCGCCCAGGCCGCCTTCTACTTCGCCCTCGCTCGATTCGCTGGCGGGGATCATCTTCGCGATGCCGAAGTCGAGAATCTTGGCGCCACCCCGTTGGGTGATAAAGATGTTGGCGGGTTTGATGTCTCGATGAATGATTCCCTTGTCATGCGCCGCCTGCAGGCCAGAGACTATCTGCACGGAGAGCTCCAGGATTTGCTGGGGGAACAGGCAGCCCTGGTCACTGTCGCAATCCGCCAGCATGTCTCGAAGATTCCGGCCGTCCAGCAACGGCATGACGATGAAGGGTCGCCCTTCCTGTTCGCCGAACTCAAAGATAGGGCAGATGTTGGGATGATCCAGCGCCGACACGGCGCGCGCCTCTCTTTCGAAACGCGCAATGGCCTTTTCGTCTTCTCCCATCTCCTCAGGAAGAAACTTTAGAGCGACGGGACGGTCCAGCTTCAAATCGAGCGCTTTGTAAACCACACCCATACCACCGCCGCCCAGGATCTCCAGAACACGATAGTGGGAAACTCTTTGACCAACGAGGGAGCCCAGCTTGTTTACGCGATTGCTTGGCCCCGGCAATTCCAGGCTTTCCTGCTTTACTGGAACCATCAGCCGGTACCCCCGCCGTGGCAGAGTCTCGATCAGACGGGGCTTATCTCCGGTGTCGCCCAGCGCTATCCGGAGTTTCATGATGGCGGTGTTGATGCTGCGGTCGAATTCCACCACTGTGTCATTGGGCCAGAGGCGCTTGCGGATTTCCTCGCGCGAAACTACGCTGCAATCCGCGAGTAGGAGCATGTGCAGAATTTGGAATTGCTGCTCCGGCAAGCGCATGGTTCGTCCGTCGGTGCACACCTCGGCGGTTTCGAGGTCGAGTTCGAACGATCCGAAGCGAATTCGGACAGGCATTTACTTCTCCGGGCAGCGAAGGAGCCAACCGCGAGCAGTTGAGGGAAATCGTACCTTACCGGTCGTTTTCAGGCACTTACAAAATCAACAAAAAGATTATCTCGAAATGATCTCGAGACAATTGCCATTTTCGACCAGCTAGGGCACGGTGATCGCAGTTTTTCGAGCGGCGCCGAGCCCAAGCTTCTTCAACGGGCAGAAGCCGGCACCAATGAAATCCGGAACCAGAGAATGGAGCACAACTATGCGTAGGATCCTTTCATATTCCCTGATGGCGCGTAGTCCGTACCCCCAGCGCCCTTCGGCGGGGCTTGGGTAACCGAGCCAAAGTCAGTCGCGGCAGTCCCCAGTGTCCCCGAGCAAGTGGAGCTTTACCTGAGCCAGCACGGTGGCAAAGCCGATCCGAATGCTCTCTACATCCTGGAGGGTGGTGGGAACGACATATTGGATACAACGAACCATTCGCCGGAAACGCTTGGATTACACATCGCGGAACCAGGCGAAACCGACCGAAGCTATAGAAGTGTTTTGTTTTCTCGTTCATAGCGCAAGGAAGGAATTCTCCAAGATTTCTTCGCGTTTTAGGAAGGACTTCTAAACCGCACTTTAATTACGGTCGCGTTGAGCGGGCATGGATGCGGCTTGGTAAGCCATTCGCAGCTCATTCTACGGTGGCTTAGAACTGAGCGCAATGGCTGAGTTTGAACTGTGTGAACTGGGGTAAAGCGGGAGGCCCGCCACCGACCGCAAAGGACAATTGAAATTGTGGGCCGTCGGCAACACGTGCGCGTTACACGTGACTCGACATCGGAGAGGGACTATGAGCAAAGAAGCTTACTGGAGGCGGCTCGTGACTTCTAGTGCCCGCTTGATCCTCGTGTTGTTCCTGGGTCTACCCGCAACGCTCTGGGCTCAGAAGCAGCAAGCCTCGTGGTCCGACCTGAATCGTCTGAAGGCAGGCCAGGGAATTGAAGTGATCGAATCCAGCATGAAGCACCACAGCGGAGAATTTATCGACGTGACCGATGAGGTCTTCACGTTCCAGGAAGGCGGATCCGATCTGTCGATAAAACGCGAAGACGTCGTCCGTGTTTCGACATCCTCCGCCCCCAGGCGTGGGGAGCACGCCGTGATTGGTCTGGTCATCGGCGGCGCCATCGGTGCGGGAATTGGAGCGGCTGCCGGCTCGGCCCACGGCTTTCTAGGGGGATCTTCCCGTGGGATCACGGCCCTGGTGGGGATTGCAATTGGAGCGCCAAGTGGGGCCCTGGTCGGAGCGGCGATCCCTGCGCACACAACCGTCTATCGCGCTTCGGCGGGTACGTCTCACCCGACGACAGCGCCTTAGACGCTATGATTTCGAGCCTCAGCAGGAACGATGTCCCAACTGCAACCAAAGCCGCTCGCATGGAAAGGGCAGCATGACCGAGAAATGCTTTTGGTGTGGAAGCGTAATTGTCGCTCTGACTGTGGGTCTCGCCGCGCCCGCTAAGGCGGTTAACGCCGAGGGGGTCTTGATCATCGTGGCAGCGACGACGGCGGCTGCGGCGATTGCGGCAGTCGTAATCGTTGCCAGCGTTCAGCACAGGCGCAAGAAGCTAGTGATTACTGGCTGTGTCATTTCGGGAGAGAAGGGAATGACCGTCACCGACGAAGAAGACAGGAAAGTTTACCGGCTTTCCGGCGAAACAACCGGTATTAGGCCAGGTGATCGGATGAAGTTACGGGGCAGGAGAGTAAGGTCGACGGGCCCCGACAAGACACGCCTCTGGGAGGCAAAAGAAGTGCTCAAAGACTTCGGCGTCTGCCAGCCCTAGCTCTGATCTCGAACGTCCACGAGCGCACGTGACTCAGTAACCGGCGCGCCTGGCGCCGCGACAGTGGGACCGATCGTGACGACATTTGTTTAACGAGGATCGAGCACAGACGACGTTACTGCCGAGTGGGATTTCACTGGCTAATTTTTGGAGGTGTGGGCAATTCGGTCCTCGAGCTTCAAAACTACAATTCAGGAGCACTCTCATGAAACGCAACATTGCACGGGCAACGCTTGTGATCTTTTTCGTCGCGGCGATTTGGGGAGCAGCGGCCGTTCCTGCCGTAGCCCAATCTTTTC
>Ga0210398_10003576_pt1 | contig 14852 bp, 13 predicted proteins | sample IncBWC4OmetaG_FD_161047 | JGI IMG/M metagenome (GOLD analysis project Ga0210398, IMG submission 161047) | Forest soil microbial communities from Barre Woods Harvard Forest LTER site, Petersham, Massachusetts, United States - Inc-BW-C-4-O | ecosystem: Environmental > Terrestrial > Soil >...
GAGATCGTGTGCAACGACTCGCACGGGACGATGAACAACCTCAACCCGGCGGAGCTGCACGGCCGGGCGCTGTACGTCGCCGGGCGGCACAAGCCGCTGTACATGATGGAGGGCATGGACGCGTCGGTGGACGCGGTGTTCTTCGTCGGGTATCACGGGTCGATTTCCGGGGACAGCTCGGTGCTGTCGCACACGTACAACCCGTCGGTCGTGTCCAAGGTCGAGCTCAACGGGACCGACTGCGGGGAGAGCGGGATCAACGGGCTGGTCGCGCTGGCGTGCGCGGCGCCGGTCGTGCTCATCACCGGCGACCAGCAGACGGCCACCGAGGGCGACCCCTTCTTCAAGGACGCCGAACGGGTGGTCGTGAAGGAATCGATCACCCGGTTCGCCGCCTTCCAGCTGCACCCGCTGGACGCCCGCGACAAGATCGCGGGCGCGGCGCTGGCGGCGGTGCAACGGGCGGGTTCGGTGCCGCCGCCCGATATCGCGCTGCCGGCACGGCTCGACGTGCACCTGCAGACCGCGGACATGGCGGGCGTCGCGAGCTGGGTGAAGGGCGTCGAGCGCACCGGCACGCGAACGGTGCGAATCGAGGGGGACGATCCGCTTGCCGTCTATCGCTCGTTCGTGGGGATTACCTACATCACCCGGGTGGCCGAGGGACGCTAGTCCCCGTTAGCGGAGCGCGCGGCGACGCCGGATCTCGCGGTACCGGCGGCGCTGCGACGGGTCGAGCGTCATATACGCGGCCGCCGGAATCCCGATGGCCAGGATCACGATCCCCGCCGTCGCCCACCACGGCAGCCAGATGAACAGGATCAGCCCAAGGACGATCCCCGCGATCGACCACTTCATGTGCGGTGTCATGATGACTCCATCCATCCGGGCTGGGACCCAGCCACCTTCAGCTTATCTCCGGAGAGACCACCCATGCCGATCTCCATGCCGGTCGACGCCGAGGCTAACGAACTCCTGACGCGCAGCGCACTCGCGCTACTAATCGCGATGCTACTCGATCAGCAGGTGCCCCTGGAACGTGCTTTCAGCGCGCCGCGCGACCTGGCCAAGCGGCTCGGCCATGAGCCGACCGCGGAGGAGCTGGCCGACTTCAACCCGGACGAGCTGGCGGCGGTCTTCACCGAGCGCCCGGCGCTGCACCGCTACCCCAAGGCGATGGCGGCGCGGACCCAGGAGCTGGCCCGGCTGATCGTGGCGGACTACGCCGGCGACCCAACGGCGATCTGGACGACCGCCACCTCCGGCGCCGAACTGCTGAAACGGGTGGAGGCGCTGCCCGGCTTCGGCGCGCAGAAGGCGAAGATCTTCGTCGCGCTGCTCGGCAAGCAGCTCGGCGTCCGGCCGCCAGGCTGGCGGGAGGCGGCCGGACGGTTCGGCGAGGAGGGAACGCATCTCTCCGTGGCGGACATCTCCGACGCCGAGTCCCTGGGGAAGGTCCGCTCCTACAAGCAGGCGCTGAAAGCCGCGGCAAAGACGAAGTAACACCTGCTGGCCGCGCACGAATAACGGTCCGTTCTATCGGCGCTCCGCACATGCCGATGGCGGCGGGGTGGCGAGTATGGTTTTGCGCAGATGAGACGGAAAAGGTTACTGGAGCGCCATTTCATGACAGCCAGGCAGCAGCTGGCCCGCCTTCTTCCGCTGGCGCTGCTCGTCGTGCTCGCGATCGCCGGGCTGCGGGGCGCCCTGCCGCCGCTCCGGTGGGACGGTCCGCTGCGGACCGGCGCCGTGCCGATCGGGCTGGCGCTCGAGGTCGTGCTCGGCGTGCTGCTCACCATCACGGTGCGCCGGGAGCGCGCCGCGAGGCGCGCGAAGGAAGCGCGTCCCTACCGTGAGCAAGACGACGAGATCGCCGTGCCCGCCGCGCTGCGGTTCGTCCTCAAGTACCTGCTCGGCATGGGCATGATAGCGGTCGCCGTGCTGTTGCTCACCGGCGTCCACCTGCACTTCTTCATCAAGGTGCGCCTTCCGGCGGTGCCCAAGACCTTGTTCAAGCCGCGGACGAGGCCTCCGGCGACCCCGGGGACCGGGTCGACGCTGCACATCCCGCTCGCGCCGATCCTGTACGGGCTACTCATCGCGGCGCTGGTGGCGGCGGTGGTGCTCAGCATCATGTGGTCGGCGCGGCTGCGCCGCCCGGCGCTGCCCGTCCCGTTGGACGATGTCGACGCGGAAGACCTGCGCGAGGCGGTCGAATCCGGGCGCGTGGCGCTCGCCGAGATCGACGACGCGCGCGCCGCGATCATCGCCTGCTACCTGGCGATGGAGCGCAGCCTCGCCGACCGGGGCGCGGCGCGGGGCGTCGCGGACACCCCCGACGAGCTGCTCGGCCGCGCGGTGGCGGCCGAGATCGTGCGGGGCACCGCCGCGCGGCGGCTGACCGACCTGTTCTACGAGGCCCGGTTCTCCAACCACCCGCTCGGCCGCCGACAGCGCGACGCCGCGAGCGCCGCGCTCGACGAACTCGCCGCCGAGCTTGGCGCGGGCGTGGAGGCGACGACGTGAGCGACAGGGCAGCCCGGCCCGCGGCACGCGCCGCGACGGGCGCGGCGGCCGCGAAGACGGAACCCGACGTGACCGGCGACGTGAGCCCGTGGCGGGACGCCAGACCGGAGCTGACGATCGCCGCGGTCGCGGTCGCCGCGACCGCGCTGGCCGGCGCCCTGACCGCCGGCTGGGGCGGGCTGGCGGTGGTGGCGATCGGCGCCGCCGCGCTCAGCATGCTCGTGGTGCGGGGCCTGGTGCCGCGGTCGGCGGCCCAGTCCGTCCGGCGGTCGGCGGACAGGCAGACCGAGCGCCCGATCGTCGGCTACGCGCAGCGCAGGTTCGTCGTCGCCACCAGCCTCACCAGCCGGGCGACCTACGAATCCGACCTGCGGCCGCTCCTCGAGCACCTGCTCGCCGCCCGGCTCGCGGAAAACCACGGCATCAACCTCTACACCGACCCGGCCGCCGCGCGCCGCGCGTTCTGCCGCACCCGCGGCGACGAAGCCCTGTGGCGCTGGATCGACCCCGCCCAGAGCCTGTCGGCGGCCGAGCGCGACAGGGAGCGGCGCGGCATCACGCATCGTACGCTGACCAGGCTGGTCAGCCGATTGGAGCAGCTGTGACACCGGAACAGACCGCCCAGAATGCCGCGGCCATCCTCGACGAGCTCGAGAAGGCCGTCGTTGGCCGCCGCCGCACCCTGGAACTGGTCCTGATCGGGATCCTGGCCGGCGGCCACGTGCTGCTCGAAGACCTGCCGGGGCTGGGGAAGACGCTGATCGCCCGGTCGTTCGCGCGGGTGCTCGGGCTGGACTTCGCCCGCATCCAGTTCACTCCCGACCTGCTGCCGTCGGATGTGATCGGCGCGCCGCTGTACGACCAGCGCAACGGTGAGATGGTGTTCCGGGCCGGCCCGGTGTTCACCCAGCTGCTGCTGGCCGACGAGATCAACAGGACGCCGCCGAAGACGCAGGCCGCGCTGCTCGAGGCGATGGGCGAGGGCCAGGTGAGCGTGGACGGCGAGACAAGGCTGCTGCCGTCGCCGTTCGTGGTCCTCGCGACCGACAACCCGATCGAGTACGAGGGCACGTACGAGCTGCCCGAGGCCCAGCTCGACCGGTTCCTGATGCGGCTGCGCCTCGGCTACCTGTCCGCCGGGGACGAAACCGACATGCTCCGCCGCCGGGTCTCCCGGGCCGCCGAGAACGTGACCCTGACCGCCGTCACGACCGCCGCGGGCCTGCTCGAGATGCGCGAGTCGCTTGAGCGGGTGGAGATCAGCGAGGACCTGCTCGACTACGTCGTCGCGATCGTCGCCGCCACCCGCCGGGACCAGCAGATCCAGGTGGGCGCGTCGCCGCGCGGCGGCCTGGCGCTCGTCCAGCTGGCCCGCGGCCAGGCGCTGCTGCACCAGCGTGACTACGTGGTCCCCGACGACATCAAGCAGGTGGCGGTGCCCGCGCTGGCGCACCGCATCACGCTGCGCCCCGAGCTGTGGGTGCGGCGGGTCTCCGCCGACGACGTCGTGGCCAAGCTGCTGTCCGCCGTTCCGACCCCCCGCACCGACCCGGCCGCGGTCCGCGACGGCGCTCCCGCGGTCACTGGCTGATGTCCTCCTTCATCCCGAACGGACCCACCCGTCTCCCGCACGCTCATGCCTCCGTGGCCGGGCGGGCCGAGGCGGCGGAGGTCGAGGTGCGCTGGCGGCCGTCCCGGCATGCCCGCCGGCTGCTCACGCTGGCGCTCGCCGGGCTGCTGCTGGCCACGCTCACCCGGCGCCCCGAGTTCGTCGGCCTAGCGGCGCCGGCGCTGCTGCTGCTCGGCGCGGGCCGCCCGGGCCAGCCGGGTCGCATTCGCGTGCGGACCCGGGTCGCCAGCAGCCAGCTGTACGAGGGGGAGGTCGGCGCGCTCGATGTGACCGTCGACGAGACGGACCTTGACACCCGGTGGCTGCTCCAGGTCGGGCGGGGCGTAGAGCCGGCCAGCGCGATCGCCGTCAACGGCGCGGCGGCCCGCTTCGAGTTCACCGTGCCGCGCTGGGGCAGCCGGCAGCTCGGCTCGGTCACGCTTGTGCTGCATGACCGCTGGCGGCTGGCCGAGGGGCGGGTCGCGTTCGAGCTGCCGGTCGTGGACTGTTACCCGTACCCGGCGGTGCAGCGCACCCGGGTGGTGCTCAGCAGGCTGCCGAACCGGCTCGGCGAGCACGCGGCGCGGGTGGCGGGCGAGGGCACCGAGTTCACCGGCGTCCGCGAGTACGTGCCGGGCGACCGGCAGCGCGCGATCAACTGGCCGGCCACGACCAGGCGCGGCCGGCTCCAGGTGAACACGTTCGCGGCCGAGCGCTCACAGGACATCGTGCTGGTCGTGGACGCGACCTCGGACGTCGGCACGCCGGGTTCTTCGGCGCTCGACCTGGGGCTGCGCGGCGCGGCCGGCGCGGCGCAGGCCTACCTGGACGGCCGGGACCGGGTGGGCGTGATCTGCTACCAGTGGGGCGGCGCGCGGTGGCTGGCCCCCTCGCTCGGCCGGCGGCAGGTCTACAAGATCATCGACACGATGCTGGCGGCGGACGCGGGGTGGGCGCGCGGCGACGCGTTCAACAGGCTCCCGCGGGCGGCGCTGCCGCCGGGCTCGCTGGTGGTGGTGTTCAGCCCGCTGCTCGACCACCGGTTCGTGGAGACGCTGCGCGACATGCGCGAGCGCGGCTTCGCCTTGTTCGTGGTCGACGTGCTGAACACGCGGCCGCCCGCCAGGCGCACGTACGCGGACGCGGTGACCAGCCGGATCTGGCGGATGGAGCAGCAGGCCATCAGGTTCTCGCTGCGCGAGCTCGGCGTGCCGCTGGTGCACTGGGACGGCACCGAGCCGCTCGACCTGCCGCTCGCCCCGTACACCCGCCGTCCGCTCGTGGCGCACCGGTGACCGCGCCCGTTCGGCTCGCGGCGGCCGGGCCCCGGCTGGCGGCCATGCTGCTCGGCGCGGCCTGCATCGTCTGGACGGCGATCCCGCCGCTGCACAGCGACAGCGGCCTGGCCGGCACCGCGCTGGTCGTGTCGGTCATCGCGGTCACCGCGGGCGCGCTGCGGCTGGCGCTCGCCGACGTGCCGCAGCCGCAGGACGAGTTCTTCCTCGCCGCGCGGGTCCGCGCCTGGCTGACGTTCCTCGTGCTGCTCCGGACGCTGCCCTGGGAGGAGATCGCCGTCGTCGCCATCCTCTGGCTCGAGGTGCAGCACCCGGCCCGGCCCTGGCCCACCGCCGCGCTCGGCGCCGGCCTGGTCGCCTACCTGCTGGCGGTGCACATCGCGGAGTCGGGCGCGCCCGCCGGGCGGCTGCTCCGCCGCCAGTGGAAGGTCCTGTTCGCGGGCGCCTGCCTGGCCGCGCTCGGCGGCGGTTTCGGGACGCTGTCCGCCGCCGGCCCCGGCGCCGGCTCCGCCCTGCTCCGGGTCCTCGCGGCGGCCGCGGTCGTCGCGGCCGCCGCGCTGGTTCTCCCCAGGCGCGACTAGCGCCGGGGCGGTGTGCGCTACGGGATCAGGACGATCTTGCCGCGGATGTGGCCCGTGGCTAGCTGGGCGTAGGCCTCGCGGACCCGGTCCAGCGGGTACGCCGCCGCGATCGGCACTTGCAGCTCGCCGGCCTCGATGAGGCGGGCGAGCTCACTGAGCGTCTCGGCGCTCGCGCCGACGGCGTTGCCTTCTGACTTCACGCCGTACTTCTCCACCGCGTCGAAGCGCACGACCGTGTCGACCCGGGTCGGCTCGACGCCGAGCTCGTTGAGCGCCAGCTCCACGTAGTCGTCGCCGTGGGTGTCGATGAACGCGTCCACCTGGCCCCCGGCCGGCCGGGCCTCGCGGATGCGGTCGGCGACGCCCTCCCCGTAGCTCACCGGGATCACGCCGTGCTCGCGGAGCCACTCGTGGTTGTCGGGCCCGGCGATGCCGATCACCGTGGCGCCGGCCTGCCTGGCGAGCTGGACGGCGAGCGAGCCGACCCCGCCGGCCGCACCGGAGACCACGAGGGTGTCGCCTGGCTTGGCGGACACCGAGCGGACCGCGGCCCACGCGGTGAAGCCGGCGACCGGCAGCGCCCCGGCCGCCTCCCAGGGGACGCCGGCCGGCTTCGGCGCCAGGTGGTCCGCGTCGACCACCGCGTACTCGGCCTGGCTCGACCTGGTGTCGACCCAGCCGATCACCTCGTCGCCTGGTGCGACAGTCGTGACATCCGGCCCCAGCCGCTCGACGACCCCGGCGAGGTCGGTCCCCTGCCCGCTCGGGAACGTGGCCGGCCACAGCTGGTGCAGCAGGCCATCGCGGATCTTCGCCTCGCCCGGGTTGATGCCCGCGGCCCTGACCCGGACGAGCACCTGCCCCGGTCCAGGGTCGGGCACCGGGACGTCGTCCACCTTGAGGACGTCAACGTCGCCGTATTGGTCGAACCGAACCGCCTTCATTGCCGCCTCCGGGCATCGCTTTCTCGCTGAGTCTCCGACGCTCATCGCCAACCCGCATTTCCTACCGGTTATGCCCGCCGAGATTTATGCGATCGGACGACGGCCAGCCCGGTTACAAATGGGGCTGCCGCGGGGGAAGATCAACAGGTGGCTGTGCAACGACAGCGGAAGGCCGCGTACACCGGGAGGCTGGGATGCCGGAGATCATCCGGGCTGCCCTCGTCCAGCAGGCGTGGACCGGGGACAAGGATTCGATGACCGCGGCCGCGGTCGCCCACATCGCGACCGCCGCCTCGGCCGGGGCGCAGGTGGTGTGCCTGCAGGAGCTGTTCTACGGGCCGTACTTCTGCCAGGTGCAGGACGCCGACTACTACTCCTACACCGAGTCGATCCCGGACGGGCCGACCACCGCGCTGATGCAGGACGTCGCCCGGCAGCACGGGATCGTCGTCATAGTGCCGATGTACGAGGCCGAACAGGCCGGGGTCTACTACAACACCGCGGCGGTCATCGACGCTGACGGGCGGTACCTGGGGAAGTACAGGAAAAACCACATTCCGCAGGTGAAGGGCTTCTGGGAGAAGTTCTACTTCCGGCCCGGCAACCTCGGCTACCCGGTGTTCGACACCGAGGTCGGGCGGATCGGCGTTTACATCTGCTACGACCGGCACTTCCCCGAGGGCTGGCGGGCGCTCGGCCTGGCCGGCGCGCGGATCGTCTTCAACCCGTCGGCGACGTCGCGCGGCCTCTCGGCGTACCTGTGGCAGCTCGAGCAGCCGGCCGCGGCGGTGGCCAACGAGTACTACATCGGGGCGATCAACCGGGTCGGCATCGAGCCCCTGGGCGACAACGACTTCTACGGCCAGTCCTACTTCGTCGACCCGCGCGGCCAGCTGGTCGGCGCCCCCGCCTCCGACACGACCGACGAGGTCGTGGTGCGGGACCTCGACATGGACAAGCTCACCGAGGTCAGGGACCTGTGGCAGTTCTACCGGGATCGCCGCCCCGACTCCTACGAAAGCCTGGTGAAACCGTGACTCTGCTGATCAGGGGCGGCACGGTGCTGACCGCCGAGGGGACGCTCGACGCCGACGTCCTCGTCGACGGCGAGAAGATCGCCGCCGTCCTCGCCCGCACGCCGGGCGACCTACCGGTCGTCGCGGCCGACGAGTTCATCGACGCGCACGACATGTACGTGATGCCGGGCGGGATCGACGCGCACACGCACATGGAGATGCCGTTCGGCGGCACGTTCTCCGTGGACACCTTCGAAACCGGGTCCAGGGCCGCGGCCTGGGGCGGCACGACCACGATCATCGACTTCGCCGTGCAGGCGAAGGGCACCAGCCTGCTGGCCACGCTGGACAAATGGCACGAAAAGGCCGACGGCAACTGCGCGATCGACTACGGCTTCCACATGATCGTCTCCGACGTCAACGACGCGACGCTGAAGGAGATGGAGTCGTGCATCGGCGCCGGGGTGACCAGCTTCAAGATGTTCATGGCCTACCCCGGCGTGTTCTACGCGACCGACGGCGAGATCCTGCTCGCGATGCAGCAGGCGTCCCGCACCGGGGCCACGATCATGATGCACGCGGAGAACGGCATCGCGATCGACCAGCTCGTCGCCCAGGCCCTCGCCGCGGGCCGCACCGACCCGATCTACCACGGCCTCACCCGCCCGCCCGAGCTCGAGGGCGAGGCCACCAGCCGCGCGATCACCCTGGCGCGCGTGGCCGATTGCCCGCTGTACATCGTGCACCTGTCCGCGTCGCACGCGCTCGCGGCGGTCGCCGCGGCCCGGGACGCCGGGCAGAACGTCTTCGCCGAGACCTGCCCGCAGTATCTCTACCTGTCGCTCGACGACCTGGGCCGGCCCGGCTTCGAGGGCGCCAAGTTCGTCGCCTCGCCGCCGCTGCGCACCCCGGACCATTCCGCGGCGCTGTGGCGGGGGCTGCGGACCAATGACCTGGCGGTCGTGTCGACCGACCACTGCCCGTTCTGCTTCAAGGAGCAGAAAGAACTCGGCCGGGGCGACTTCGCCAAGATCCCCAACGGCATCCCGGGCGTCGAACACCGGATGGACCTGCTGCACCAGGGCGTGGTGGCCGGCGAGATCACGCTGGCGCGCTGGGTGGAGACGTGCTCGACGACGCCGGCCCGGATGTTCGGCCTGTACCCCCGCAAGGGGACGATCGCCCCCGGGTCGGACGCCGACATCGTGATCTACGACCCGGTCGCCCAGCAGACGCTATCGGTCGCCACGCACCACATGAACGTGGACTACTCGGCCTACGAGGGCATGGGGATCACCGGGAAGGTCGCGGTCACGATCTCGCGCGGCCAGGTGGTCATGGCGAACGGAGACTTCCTCGGCGCCGGGAACCACGGCGTCTTCCTGTCGCGCGATCTCAACCAGTACCTCGTCTGAGAGGGACCATGGAGTTCGGGGTAGTGCTGCAGCCCAACCCGCCCGCCAGCGGGCTGCTCGCGATGATGAAGCGCGCCGAGGCGGCCGGGTTCGGGTACGGGTGGACGTTCGACTCCCACGTGCTGTGGCAGGAGACCTTCGTCCTGTACCCCCGCATCCTGGCGGAGACGTCGTCGATGATCGTCGGGCCGATGGTCACCAACCCGGGCACGCGCGACTGGTCGGTGATCGCGTCGATGTTCGCGACGCTGAACGACAGCTTCGGCAACCGGACGATCTGCGGCATCGGCCGCGGCGACTCGGCGCTCCGGTACATCGGGCTGCCGCCGGTCTCGCTGTCGACCATGTCGTCGGCGATGACGGTGATCAAGGGGCTGGCCGAGGGGCGGGAGGTGGAGCACCACGGCAAGCCGCTGCGCATTCCGTGGGTGCGGTCCGGCTCGCTGCCCATCTGGATGGCCGCCTACGGCCCGAAGGCGCTGCGCCTCGTCGGCGAGCAGGCCGACGGGTTCATCCTGCAGACCGCCGACCCGGACATCGCGCGCTGGACGTTCGGCGCGGTGCGCGCCGCCGCCCTGGACGCCGGCCGGGATCCCGCGGCGATCACGATGTGCGTGGCGGCGCCCGCGTACGTGGGGCCGGACCTGGCCCACCAGCGCGACCAGCTGCGCTGGTTCGGCGGGATGGTGGGCAACCACGTCGCGGACCTGGTCGCGCGGTACGGGACGGACGGGCCGGTGCCGCGCGTCCTGACCGACTACATCGAGGGCCGGGCCGGGTACGACTACGCCCACCATGGGCGCGCGGGGAACCCGTCCGCGGAGTTCGTGCCCGATTCGATCATCGACCGGTTCTGCATCCTGGGCCCGGTCTCCGCGCATGTGGAACGGCTGCGCGAGCTGGCCGACATCGGCGCCGACCAGTTCGCGCTGTACCTGATGCACGACGACGAAGAGAACACCCTCGACGCCTACGGCGAGCAGATCATCCCGGCCCTGCGCTGAGGTCAGGAGACGCTGACGTTCGGCGACCCGAGGCAGGTGAGCGCGGGCGGGGCGGGCGCGGGCGGCGCGCTCCCGGCATTCGGCAGCGTCCCGGCCAGGGCGTACTGGGTGAGCTGGATGGTCAGCTGGTCCGTGCCGGCCGCGGTGTTCGTGTCCGCCAGTTCGAAGTAGTTCTTGCCGGGCAGCCGCTGCTCCGGCCCGCCCAGGTAGTAGAAGGGGGTGGATCCGCCGCGTGTCTTCGCCGGATTCGTCCAGCCGCACGCGTTGAGGTACAGCGCGTTCGCCGCGGCCTCCCCGACGGCGAGCACTAGGTCGTGGCCGGACGCGGTGTCGGCCCACGCCTGGCTGAAGGAGCCGGTCACGTCCGTTAGCGGCAGCGCGAGAGCCTGGGCGATCGACACCGCGGCGCTCATGCCCGCCTTATCGGCGGCGTACAGCACGAGCGGGTAGCCGGTAGCCAGCGTCTTCCCCGGGGTCACAATGCTGACCAGGACGAACGTCGTGGCCAGCGGCTGGGAACCAGCGGTCACCGTGATCGGCAGGTCGTACCGCTTGGTGGCCAGAGACTTCGACGGCGTCAGGGTGAGCGGGACCGAGAAGACCGCGCCGGGCGGGAGGTCCACGTTGCCCGCGTCCGGGGTCACCGCCAGGCCCGAAGGCGCGGACACCTGCCAGTGCACGGTGACCGGTGTGTCCGGCACGCCGGTCAAGGTCAGCTGGACCGTGGCGGTGTGCCCGGGCGCCATCGCCAGTTCGCTCGGCCGGGCCGTCTCGACAGGTCCGCGAACCACCGGCGCGGCGGGCAGCCCGGCCACGAGACCGTCGACCGCGTCGCTGTCGATCTCCACGGTGGCGCCGCCCCACGTCTCGTTGTGCGGCCCCGAGTACTGGTGCAGCCGCTGGTGGGCCGCCCAGTCCGCGTTCGGCACGGCGGTGTCGGTGAGCACCGGCTCGCCGTTCCAGTCGGCGATCCAGATGTCGTCGGGACGCGGGTAGCTGCTGTTGTGGTACTGGCCGGCCAGGTCCCTGATCCCGGAGGCCGCGCTCGAGTACACGCCGGAGACGTAGCCGTCCTTGTGCAGCGCGGTCGTCCACCCGCCGAGGAAGCTGAGCACCGCGTCGCTACAGGAGCGGTTCGATGTGGCGTAGCCCTCCATGTCGAAGTAGATCGGCGTGCCCGGGCCGAACCCGAACGCGCGCGCGGCGGCGACCGCGCCCGCGGCTTCTGACTGACCCTCGGCGGCCGCCTGCGAGGCGTTGATGGTCGCGACGTAGGACAGCCCCGTGCACGGCGCCTGCCGGCCGACCCACAGCGGCATGAACCGCCACCCTTCGGCGGCCACCTGGCTCACCCAGGAGGCGCTGAAGTTCCCGTAGTCGCAGGCCCAGTTCGCTCCGCCGAGGTAGGTGGCGACCACCCGGTACGGCGAGGCCTGCCACGCGCTCATGGTCGCCGTGGAGGGGGCCGTGCACGTGTCGAACCCGAGGCCACTTCCGGTCATCCCGGCCAGCTGGGACGGCTTCGCCGCGGCCGCCTGCCCGGTAAGCGCCTCCGCTCCGGTCGCCATGAGCTGCTGCGTGGCGGCCGGTGCTCCTGCCGCGGCTTCGGCGGCGGACGAGCCTGAGGGACTGCCGGATGCCTGCGTCGCGCTGCTCGGCGTCGCGCTGCTCGTCGTCGCGCTGCTCGTCGTCGCGCTGCTCGTCGTCGCGCTGGTCGTCGTCGCGCCGGCCAGGATCGCGCGGATCGACGCCTCGTCCGTGCCGTAAGCCGCCGTGATCAGGACGCCGGGTCCGGGAGCCTCGACCTGAATCACGTCGCCGGTCACCGCGCCGGCGGGCAGCGTGGCGTGCTCCGACAGCGCCGCGGTCGCGGCGGGCAGCACGATCGCCGACGACGGCACGCTGGCCTGGCTGGCCGCCTGGATGAGCAGCGACTCGGTGTGGCCGAAGGCATGGGCGGGGCATTCCTGCGCACTGCCAGGGGTTCCCAGGTAGACCGCGTGCGTATTGAACAGCACGCACTGCGACGGGTCCGTGGCCAGGTTGTAGACGGGCCAGGACCCCGGCACCTGGACCTGGTAGCCGTGGTACTGCACCACCTGCGTGGTCGGGCTTTGAGCGGCGTGTACGACGAGGGGCTGCGGAGGCGGAGCGTCCGCCGCCGGATTGCCCGCCAGCGCGGCTTCCGCGGACGCCTTCGCCGCCGGGCCGTCCGCTGCCGGAGCCGTCGTGGGCGCGGCCCGCACCGCCGCGGTCCGCGAAGCCGAGTCTTGCGCACGGGGATGGGAAGGAGCCGTGGACGAGTGGGCACCGATGGTCACGCCGACCACCAGGGTCGCTCCCAGCCCGCCGACAACGGCAATGGCGAAGAAACTTCGTCTCACACGGGCGGTGTCGCGCGTCCCCCACGGATCCATGCTCTCTCCGTACACTCCGGCTAAGTCGCCTCAGAAGTTACTAAGAGAGCCTCACTAGGCTCAACGACCTCGCCCGGCGTTTCGCCTGCGAGTTTTCCGCGCATCCGCGGATCATCCCGTCGTTCCGGGCGAATCCTACTAAATAGATCGTAATTATTGACAAGTATCAAAGCGGATGGCACGCTGGTCCTGCTGCGGTCCCCATCGCCGACCGCACTGACCAGTGGGGAGGTGTGTCATGCCGAGCGCGCCAGCGGGCACGGCGAGGGCTACGGCGAACCAGCAGCTGAGCGGCACGGGCGCGGGGGTGCCGGTGCTGGGGACCGCGGAGGAGGCCATCGCGGCGGCGCGGGCGTACGCGGACTCGATCGCGGACGGGGTCATCGAGCGTGACCGGGCCGGGAAGGCGCCGGTCGCCGAGCTGGCTCGGCTGGACGCCAGCGGGCTGCTGGCGATCACGGTGCCGCGCGACGCCGGCGGCCCCGACCTCGGCGCGCCCGTGCTGGCCGAGGTGGTGCGGACGATCGCGGCGGTCGACCCGGCGATCGCGCAGGTGCCGCAGGGGCACTACCTGTTCTGCGACGTGATCGCGGTCTGGGGCAGCGATGAGCAGCAGCGAGCGCTGTTCGGTGAGGTGCTCGGCGGCGCGCGGTTCGGCAACGGGCAGGCCGAGCGCGGCGGGCTGCACGCTCAGGACCTGAAGACCCGGCTGCACGGCTTCCCGGAGACCGGCCCGGGCGGACCGCGGCTGACCGGGCGCAAGTATTACACGACCGGCTCGCTCACCGCCCGCTGGATCGGGGTGAGCGCGCTCGACGACGACGACAGCCTGGTGATCGCGTTCGTCCGCCGCGACGCTCCGGGCGTGCACGTCGGCGACGACTGGAACGTCATGGGGCAGCGGGCCACGGTCAGCGGCACCGCCACCTTCGAGGACGTGCCGGTCGATCCCGGGCTCGTGGTTCGCTACGCGCGCGCCTTCGAGGTCCCGCAGCAGCTCGGCGCCCGCTCCCAGTTGGTGCACGCGGCGATCCAGACCGGGATCGCCGGCGGCGCGCTGCGCGACGCCGGGGAGTTCGTCAGGACCAAGGCACGGCCGTTCTTCGAGGCCGCCAAGGCGGGTTGGGCGCACACGGCCGGCGAGGACCCGCACACGATCTACCAGTACGGTCAGCTCGCCACCAAGGTTGCCGCCGCCGAGGCGCTGCTCGCCAGCGCGGCCGCCACGCTGGACGAGATCGGGCGCGTGCCCGCGGACGCCGCGGCGGCCGCGCGCGGCTCGCTGGTCGTCGCGCAAGCCAAGGCGTTCGCCAGCGACGTGGCCGCCGAGGTGACCACGGACCTGTTCTCGCTCAGCGGCGCCAGCGCGGCCGACGAGAAGTACGACCTGAGCAGGCACTGGCGCAACGCGCGCACGCACGCCAGCCACGACCCGGTGTCCTGGAAGTACCACCACGTTGGGAACTTCATGCTGAACGACGTGCTCCCCCCGAACCATGGACAACTGTGAGCCGATGACCGCTGTCGACGAGTCGAGGGAGGTGGACGCGGAGGGGGTTTCCGCGGCGGAGTTCAGGAAGGCGATGGGGCAGCTCCCCACCGGAGTTACCGTCGTCACCTCGGTCGGCGACGACGGCCAGCCCGTCGGCACCACCGCCAACGCCGTCACGTCGCTCTCGCTCCACCCACCGCTGCTGCTCGTCTGCCTCGACTTGAACAGCGCCACGCTGCGGGCGATCCGCGGCCACGGCGCCTTCGTCGTCAACGTGCTCGGCCACCGGCAGCGCCACCTGTCGGCCAACTTCGCCAGGCGCGGCCTCGCCGCGGCCTGGGACGGGGTGCGGCACCGCCGCGGGCCGACCGGCAGCCCGCGCCTGGACGGGGTCATCGCGGTCGTCGAATGCACCGTGGAGTACGCCCTCCCCGGCGGCGACCACGAGATCGTCGTCGGCCGCGTCAAGCACGTCGAGACCACCAGAGAAGGCGCGTCCCCCCTGGTCTTCTGGCGCGGCACCTACATGTCCCTCGACGGCCAACTCCCCGCC
>Ga0210398_10003579_pt1 | contig 14839 bp, 24 predicted proteins | sample IncBWC4OmetaG_FD_161047 | JGI IMG/M metagenome (GOLD analysis project Ga0210398, IMG submission 161047) | Forest soil microbial communities from Barre Woods Harvard Forest LTER site, Petersham, Massachusetts, United States - Inc-BW-C-4-O | ecosystem: Environmental > Terrestrial > Soil >...
GTCATCTTGCTGGCCATGGTGCCTCCCCTGGTGGAAAGGCATGTTCACACGCTCCGACGCCGGTAACATCTCAGGTGAGGCAACGACCATACCCGGTAACATTTCTTCTGAGGCAACGCGACAGAAGTTGCAGTTCTAAGATCCAAGGGCCAGTCGGCGCCCATTTAGCATCGGAATTGGTTCGAAATTGAGTGCCGAGTTGTCGCGACAGAAGAAGCGGAAAGGTCTCTTCGGGCGTGCTGGTGGTATCGGGGTCAACCTTGAAGGCAACGCGCGGAATTTTGCGGCCGAGATAAGATCTCAGTGGACTCAAGAAGCGTCGTGCCAGGTGTCCACGGCGCTCTTGCATTTCGGATGAAAGATTCCGGTTCATCGCAGTGCGTATAATGCTGCCCGCCGGCGGTGTACGGCAACATGCTACGGGAATTGCGGAATCTTCCGAAACCGGGGTCCGGAGCGGCTCTATAAGAAGCCCCAGGAGCGAGTTGGACGCCAATGTCAGTGCCGAATTTTCACGGACCTCACAATTGCTGCGACTTCTTCACGCGTGCTTGCATCAGCATTTCGCGCACTGACGGCGCCGAGAATGAAGAAGTAATCTCCTCGTGGAATCACCCAGACCTCCGATGTCGCCGGATCTGAGCGGCCATCAGACATTTGAGCTGTGAAGTTTATTCGCGCATACGCTGACTTGATTCCAGAAATCTCGACCTCTATAGGTGGCTGGTCGACCTGGTAATCCTTGAAGGCCTTTTGAGCTAGCGGCAATACCGCGGCGACAATGGCTGTTGCCGGTTGGCCTTTAAGCGAGCCGGAGGGTTTGACTTGGACCTTAAAATTCGCGTTAAAGCCTCGGGATGGATCAGTAGACGTCGCCATTGCAACTAACGGCGACGTTATGTACTTGGCAACCCAGGCCTGAACGTCGTGATCGTCAAACTTCGTCGACGCGATGTTATCCAGATATTGTGGAGCTGATACGTAATACCAGGTTGCCGGCTTCGTGATCTCAAGCCCAATGGCCTTATTCGCGAAGACGTCCTCTTGTGCCGCTTGTGCCAGGTTGCTCAAAGACACGAGCATGAGCAATATTCCCGATTTCATGGATCATTCCGTTTGTACGTCATAGGCTCTTGGGGAATGGTCATCTCTCATTAGGCGCTGCCGGCTACATGTAGCTGATTCTGACAGCCCGAAAGCCGTCGGTCACGGACGTCGCAGAAGGTCGCGTGCCGTCTTCGGTCATGAACGGGCCTAAGTGCCGTCGAAAATGCTTCCGGTAAGGATCGAGGGGGGTACCCGCTCCCCTGGGCACGGACTCATTTTCCCTGGAACTGACGTCACAGACGCAAACGGCACAATTCGGCATTGTGTTGTTGGGCGTTCACTTGAGTTGTGAGGTTGAGGACATGGCTCGCTCGATGATAATGCTGGTCATACTGCTCGTGGGCAGCGCGTCGTATGCGGTGACGCCCCTCTCCAGTCTTCCGATATCGGCTTCCGCGCACATCATTATCGACGCGGCAAAGACCAATCCGATCACTCTTCCCACGCCGGGGAACCGGCGCCTACGGGACGAGGTCAGAGGCGCAACCGCGAGCTCTCCACTTAAGGTGGGCGATTTGCTCAGCCACGCTTCACTGATCACTTACTGGCCGGAAGGAGCGATTTGTACTGATAAATCGATGCCGTCAACCTTTGCCATCTGCAACTCGACGTGGGTATGTGCCGGCACCGTCAGCTCTAATGATTGGTTTGAGAGCCAACGAAGCGAAACATCGCTATCCGTCAAATTATCTCCCGAAAACACCTGAACAGGAGAAGTCAGGATGTTGGACGGGTTCCGATATAGTTCAACCGTCGTTGTATCACTTCCTAGAGCGAGGGCTTTACCGCCACATACGTTTCTAGTGCTCCTAGCGCTCCATTCACCGTCCGGTGAATCTGCATGGCGTCCAGAGAAGTGCTGACAGTCATCGCTGCATGCGAACAGTCCTAACTGGACGCAAATTGCGAACACCCGAGCCGTGATATGAGCCTTGCGTCCATAAAGTTTCGAGGAGGTCATGTTCCGAATTTTAGCAGCAGTCGCGGCATAGCGAGATTCATTCCCGAGCGATTCGGCACAACGCATGGATCGAGGTCAAAAAGTAGAAGCTTCTTCGGCATGCCCAGGGCAGCTCAACCCCAATTTGGCTCGCTGGTTCGAAAAGAATGGCTTCCAGTCTTGGCAGATTGCCATCGGCGATGTCACCGCCGCCGGGCACTGGCTGGTTGCCCAAGGTATCGCCGATTCGGCGAAGCTTGGGGTCTTTGGCTGGTCCTATGGGGGCTGTGCGGCTCTGCAGTCCGCGGTCACGGAGCCTGAACTGTTTAAGTCGGTTATCGCAGTCGCGCCGGTGACCGACCCTGCATCGCTAAAGGAGCAGTATCGCAACTGGAGCAAGTACGAACTGGTAAGCCAGATGGTGGGCGACGGCGCTCATATGCACGAGGGCTCGCCGGCGGAGCACGCCGACAGGGTCAAGGTCCCCATCCTGATGTTCCAGGGCGGTTTTGACCGTAACGTCAGTATCGAGGAGTCGAAGCTGATGTGTTCGCGGGTGACACGAGCGGGTGGTAAGTGCGAACTGGTCACCTGGGAGGACCTCGACCATTATTTGGACGACTCGAGCGCCGCCTTCTCCCCCGATCCGGTCGCTGCCACGACCCGCGTGGTGGTTAGGACGTGCGATCGTTGGGCTTTGATGGACTCTCTATCTGGGAAAAAAGCGTTGCTCAAGACAGATTCCTTGAATGACCCTTAGGTTTGGCGATTCAGTTGGGAGAACATCAATGGCCGCTGCTTACATTGAGCACAGACCCTACGCCTCGGGCCGGCACGCAGCCACGACTCACCATGCCGTTGTCTCCGGTGGCCGAGAGGTTGAGACATTCAAGACTCAGAAAGAAGCGGCAGACTGGGCGATAGCTCGGGGGTATAGGCCTGTCCACGTGGCGAGGGAGCGCCATCTTCAAAACCGGGACATCCCAGATCACTGGCGCCAGTATCCGTGATGAGCGGTATTGACTCCTTAACCCCGCCATCGGCCGCCGAAGCGGTTGCGACTGCAGCGAACACATTCCCAAACCCCGACACGACGTCGGGAAGTGCAGCGCCGTGGGCAGTTGGGCTTTTTTGGCACGATCATCCGTTTCCCACGATCTATGTGAGCCCCATGGGTACTGCGCAGGCTTACATTCCCGACGAACCGAGTTATGCCTACATAATTTGGGTTGGCACTTTGAATGTGCCCGGCGAGGTTACCTATGGTGGGGAAACTTTTTTCTATGGCCCACGCACTGGAGCGCCGGCTAACCACTGCTCGCCCTCCCAACCGTTCTGTTAGAGGCTGGTGCCTTCGTGCCTTATTCCCTACTCCGTGATGGCGTAAACGTAACTCCCTGAGCAGCTCCCCTCATGCATACAGTCGTCACGAAATTCTGTTTCGCGTCCGTGTCTACGGTACTGCTCGCCGCGCTAGCGAGTTGCGGAGGCGGATCTACCGCCTCAAAACAGCATGTGCTGCACTCTTTACGCAGTTGTCTCGATCACCTTGCGACTGGTGTAAAGTCCCCGTGTATAGGTATGGATGTGTCGCAGCTTTCAGGCATCTCACGTAACGAACTTGTTGCTGCGTTGGGCGCGCCGCGCTTTTGTCACCCGACTAGTTCGACTGCATTACTTACCGCTGATTGCGCGCCCGCTAAACGACCAGTCTGGTCTTTCGCCCGCGTTCCTCAAAAGAGGGTCGGTGGAGACATTGAATTGGTCTGTCAATCCGACGATGACACGCACTGTGCTCGACTCGTCTGGCTCGCCGGGGAGTAGATTTCCAGACCTATGTTTTCCTCGACCGCTGCAAAGTTGGCTATAGTGGATACGGACCGAAATAGTCGCCAAAGATAGGCAATCCGCTCGCCCGAGATCTCATTAGGACAACTGATCGCTAGACGGTCAACCCGTGCCAAGCGCACAAGTATAATTTCGCAGGCACGGAGAAGCAGCGGTGGACTGTAAAATGCTAGATCGAAACCCTTTCAGGTCGGGTCTACTCTACCCACGCGAGGGTGCGGGACTAGACGAAATCCCCGGATCCAAAATTGCCAGGTCGACGTCCCCCCGATTTTGAGTAGCAGAACGGTTTAGAGTCTAGCCCGAGCGGGAGGGTTGGACGTGAAGAGGCGATTCAGCGAGGAACAGATCATCGGCTTTCTGAAGGACGCCGAACGGGGTGTGGCGGTCAAGGAGCTATGCCGCAAGCACGGGTTTTCGGATGCCAGTTTCTACCTCTGGCGCAGCAAGTTCGGCGGGATGGATGTATCGGAGGCGAAGCGACTGAAGGCGCTCGAGAGCGAGAACGCGCGGCTGAAGAAGCTGCTGGCTGAGTCGATGCTCGAGAACGAGGTGACCCGTGAGGCGCTTCGAAAAAAGTTTTAAGCGCGCCAGCTGGCCGAGAGCTGGTGCGCTGGATGAGCTCGAAGGGACTGACGGAGCGACGCAGCCTCCAGGTCGTCGGCATGAGTGCGAGTGCACTGCGGTATCAGCCCCGAGCGGATCGCAATGGGCTTCTGCGGCAGAAGATCGTCGCTCTGGCGCAGCGCCATCGTCGCTACGGGGCGCAGATGATCTACTTGAAGCTGCGTCAGGCCGGCGAGCTCGTCAATCACAAGCGCGTAGAGAGGCTGTACACGCTGGAGAAGCTGCAGGTGAAGCGCCGGCGGCGCAAGAAGATCCCGATAAGCGAACGCCAGCCGCTGATCCGGCCCGGCGCCGCCAACGAGGTGTGGTCGGCCGACTTCGTGTTCGATCGTGTCGCCTCAACTCGGATGCTCAAGTGCCTGGTGATCGTCGACGATGCGACCCACGAGTCGATCGCCATCGTGGTCGAGCACTGCATGGGCGGCAATCACCTCACGCGAGTGCTCGATGGCATCTGCTCACAGCGAGGACGACCGGCGGTGATCCGCACCGACAACGGTCCCGAGTTCTGTGGCAAGGCGATGCTCACCTGGGCGCATCGCAACGGTGTGACGCTGCGGCTGATCGAACCTGGCAAGCCGAACCAGAACGCCTACGTCGAATCCTTCAATGGTCGACTGCGCGACGAGTGCCTGAACGAACACTGGTTTACCAGCCTCGGCCACGCGCGTGCGGTCATCGAGGCGTGGCGGCGCGAGTACAACGAGGAGAGACCCAAAAGAATCCTCGGCGGGCTGACGCCCGCCGAGTATGCACTGCGGTTAAGCGACCAAAAGGTCATTACAATGCCGGGAAAACTCTAAACCCGACCGCTACTCAAGGCGGGGGGACGTCGGCTACAACACCTATGATAGCGCGAGGAGATTTACTCGGACGGCTCATGTTACTGCCAGTGTTCTATGGCTTTTCGGCCATGGTTACTTTGCCTGCTGGTCTACTTCTTCTGTTGCTTTTCGAACGTCTCGGCATTCTGCGATTCTGGCTCGTCCTGGCGTCGGGATTCGTTATTGGCGCGGTGGTTGGCTTGGCGCTTAAAACCTCTGCCAGTTTTGTGGGTGTCGCAGTCTTGGGACTGATCGGGGTTGCCTCTGCCTTGGTTTTCTGGTCGATTTTAAGACAAGGGCGGGATACCTGAGCATAGAATTCCGCTCACCGTCACCGTGTAACAGCGGGTGAACAGCCGGTAAGCGCTCGAAGAGCGCGTTACAGGAAGACTGACACGCGTCGCCTCAGCTCGTCGGTCACGCGTGCCAGGGGTCCACCGCAGCAGCAGCACAAACACGATGGCTTTTGCATCCGAGCTGAATTCCCCGAGCTCCTAGACACTTCAACGCTTCCGGTTCGGCCATCTGCCAAGAACTTGACGACTAGGACTACAGTCGCCGCCTGACCGCGGCTAAGCCCTGCACGACGGGCGAAACTGCCAGGTATACCGGCCGAACCCGGGCCAGTTGAGGAGTTGGAGCCGGCGCGGCAACACCAGAAATATCGCCCCATTCTTCCGACTCGAACTGAATCATTCTGATCGAGTTAAGATGAATCCTTGCTACTCCCAGGGAACCTCTGGTACGGGTACTTTGTTTCGCGTCGACCGCTCCTGAATTATAAAGCCGCTTACCATCCCCGACATTTTTTCGTGTTCTGAAATGTACGCCGTAGAGTCAAAGCTAGACGTGACCACCGCAAGCGCGGCAAGATGAGGTCCGACTACGCTGGCCGCGATTAGCCATCTGACGCGAGAATTGGCGAGTTGGGTGTTCACGCACAGTGGAGCATGCGCGCAACGTAACGCGGAATTGAAATTGCGGCTGTTTTACGCCCTCTCGATGCCTTTTCGCACCGTCTTCGAACTACAACGCGGGAAACTAGATGAAAATGCAAGTCGCAGTTGCGCTGGCCATGCTCGTTTGCAGCGCGACCTTCGCGGGTGACGCCCCTCAATCCTACGCCGATGCAAAAGCCATTTGGGAACGGAACCGAAGCAACCCGGCGTACCAAACTTACGTAACGGAGTTCTCTCAGTTCAATAACCACTTCCATCTTGACGAGAAGGGCGGCTGCTACGCTCTGGCGCCGGGACCTGTCAATCTGATGTTGATCATTTCGCACCAGGACAACAGCGAATTCGCGATCATCGAGCGGGTGCTGGCAGACGTGGACAACGCAAAGTCACGCTGCTTCGAGAACTCCTATCGAGGCGTGCGCACGAAGACTCCACCGTTTTTCCCATTCGTCCTTCAGATGGAGATGAAATCACCACCATAAGGTTTGTAGAGCATTAAGCAGTCCGCCAGTGGCTCAGCACGCAGCCTTGCGCGGAGCAGTAGGCATTTGGTCAGCAGGTACATGACTCCGTTGCTCGCGCAGCGTGCAGTTGTCTGGTCCGCTGCAGGATGCTATAGACAGCGGACTCATCAATCGATTGGACATTGCGCAATGAATGTGGGAACAAGAGCGCGGCCACCCCTTTCCGACGGGGAATTGGAGCACTTGACTGCAGACAATTTCGGAAACATTGAACTGACTGACGATGAGAAAACGCGGCTGCGCGCCATAAACGAGCGAAGGCGGCAAGAGACTGGACGTAAGGCGTTGGAGTGGGCTCGCGCAGAGGCGCCGCTGGCTCAGGATCTAAGGCACGCCGGTGCGCAAGTATCGTCCGTATGGGATCTAGTGAACACACGGAACAAGTATCCGAATCTTGTACCGATCCTATTCGCGCATCTTAGCCGTCCTTATCCCGAGAAGGTGCGTGAAGGTATTGCGCGGGCCTTGGTTGTTCCTGAGGCACGTCAGTACTGGACCGAGTTGGTGGATCACTATCTCGCCGAGACCGATACAACCACAAACGGCGTGATGTGGGCGTTACACTTAGCAATTGCCGCGGCTGCCGATGTCACGGTTTTGGACACACTGATCAGGCTGGCCTGCGATCGGCGACACGGGAGGAACCGGGCACTATTCGTCGATGCGCTCGCGCGAATCAAAGATCCTCGAGCAAAAGCGGCACTTGAAGAGTTAGCAAGCGATCCCGATTTGGCAAGCGACGTTAAGCGAGTGAGAAAAACCTAGTAGCTATCGTAATGCTCAACTGCCCAAGCCTGCCGGCGACACTTTTATCCCCTTCTAGTCGTTGTCAAACAACGATCACTACGTGCGGCTCGCTGTCGCGTTAGGGAAGTATCGGATTTATGGAGCGTTAACGGCGCTCAGCGTCGCGTTTGCTGTGCAGGCGCAACCAGCAGTCACGCAGACGCCCCCTAGCCCCGCCAAGGCGGCCGCGGAAATCGACTGGAATTCCGTTACTGTACTGTCTGCGATTCCGGAGTCTATGCCGGCACAATCCTCGGATGATCCAGTGGAGGCGGGCTTCGCACGTGAGTGGATAGAACGATCCGTTCTTCCCGCAGTGGACGACACTTCCAAGAGTCTCGTGATGAAGATTGCAACGTTACGGCGTAACCCCAACGACAAGTGGGCGATAAGCACCGAAAGCGCACTGCGGCAACTCATCGGTTCGACGGTACCCCATGCCAAACATCCCCGTGTGTTTTGTAATGCGGTCGGCTGTCTTGTCTACGTGGAGCGAGATGTACGACGTATCCCCCTGAGTGCGATCGTTGCCACCGAACTTAGCGGCCCACGTGGACGGGAACTTGGGATCAAGAAGGAGGATTTGGGGCATCTAATACATGCCGTTTGGGGACCTGGGATCCCCTGGGAGCTCACCGTGATTAGGAGACCGACCGGGACGTCCCCATGAGCCTTAGATGAGACAGTTACACTCCCATACCTGCCAATTTCCCGTGCGGCGCGTGCCCAAGCCCTCTGCCGGCCCCGCACTCCTGAGTCGGACACTTTCATCGAAAAAGTCAAAGCGGCCAATGACCGCTCGTACCGCGCGATTCGCGACTGCATTAGCTCTAGGTTGCCTTTTCTGCGGTAGCACGACCGCCGACCAGAAGATTGAGCTTGCCGCAACTGGCCGCGATCCCGGCGTCACGCACTGGATGTCATTTTTTATAATCGGTAATCCGTTACACCCTTTACCAATCATCTATCTCACGACTCAACGCTTCAAGAGACTGGGCCAAGAGTACGTGAGCGTGCTGTCCTCTTCGCGATACGCCATCGTTTCAGACTACACGCAGCAGCGACTTCGCCAACCCGATTGCCCAGGGGTGGCACCGGTCGGTGATGTTGAATTCACCGTTCAGATAAATCGACACGAGAATAATACGACGCAGATGTGCTTGCTACCAGAAGCAGCCGCATGCAAATTTCTCGATGGCATTGTAAGTCTCGTGGGAGCCCGTTGGACAGCAAAAGAGTTGTACTCGTTGAAGCTGCTTATAGCCGAAGACCGCTGCAACATTGGCTATAGCGGATACGGACCGAAATAGTCGCCAAAGATAGGCAATCCGCTCGCCCGAGATCTCATTAGGACAACTGATCGCTACGTAGTCAACCCGTGCGAAGCGCACGAGTATAATGTCGATTTTATCGACAACGTTTTCCGAATCTACCTTGCTCGGGCCGGCGGCAGTTAGGAAATGCTCCGCTAGCCGCTGCGTGGCAGTCGGTTGCAGCGTACCGAGGCCGAATCCTTACGATGCCAACAGGAGCGCCGCCTTTGGATGCAGTTCCCCAATTTATAAACTTGCGAACACTGCCCAAAGAAACGCGGTCGTCTTTCAGCCTGTGGGTCAGTCGGTGGATACACAGATTGGGAATTGTCTCGGCTGTATCAGGCCGGCCGACTTGGGGATGTAACGTTCGTAAACGGTGCAGGACAGGTTCTCGCAAACCCCTTCAAATAGTAGGAGCCGCAAATCGTGGAACGAATTCTTTTCGCGTATCGTGGATTATTTCAATGTTGGTCGTACACTGTCAGCCACGGTCAACTGCTGTTCCGAAGCACGAAATCGCCAGAGCGAAAGACTCAGGTCGACGTAGTTTTCAAAGACGTCAGGTCCGTAAGTCTTCGGACAGTACTCCGCGACTTTGAGTTGCTGGAGACTGATGTAGATCCCGAACGAGTGATCCGTGAAACACCTGTGCGGTTTTTCGTCGTTCGCAGCCAAGATTATGAGGGTACGGTTGTCGCTGGCACCGTCGTTCACGATGAGGGTGATCATGAGTACCACGAGGATAGGCCCTCTGCTGCAAAGGGTTCCTGCAAAGTGAGAGCGTACGTAATGCCGGCGAATTAATGCAGCTTTCGCAAGGGCCCGTCCGGTGCGCGCGGGAACTGCGTGGGGCCCATGACTAAGACGATAGCTGTTCAACTGTATGGGCATCCGGGTAACAACGCCCGAGATGATGATGATTTCAGCCTGTGAGCCAAGGCTGCGCGATCTTTTTTGTACGGCGCCTTCAACTCTTTTCGTGACAAGGATCACTTACAGCTTGATCTGCTCCCCTGCGGCAGCGACTTCGCTTCGGAGCCGTGCAAGCATCTCTTCAAGGCGCTCAGCAAGTGCTTCGGCTTCGTCTACAGCGTCCGGCAAGCGCTTCCCGGACCGCAGATGATCAGAGAGCTCACGGGCGTTTTTCGCCAACGTCCATAATGTATCTGCTTGAATCACCACGCCTGGATTCTCGCGGTCAGGCATCCTTACAACAGCCCTTGCTCCTGCTGCGGGGGAAGATTACGCTCGCCTCAACGCCTGCGGCAAGCGCCAAACCTGCGCTCTTCGCTCACCTATGCGGTCGACGGAGTGGTTTGGCGTGCACGTGCGGGAGGGCTAGAGGCTCGCGAGGCTTCGCTCTTCAACGCGAGGCGACGAGTGCGAGGCAGCGGCCGAGCGCCGGCGGCGAGCGGCGCTGGGTTAGGCGACGGGAGGCGGGCGAACCTGTGGGGTCAGCCGATCAGTCGACGTCGATCGAAGCGCTCTTCGGCTCCTCCATGCCGACGGGTTCACGCGGCAGCGGGAAGCAGGTCGGCGCCCTCCCTGAAGAGCCGGCCCGCAATGGACTGAACATGCGCACACGCGAGCGGTCGTGGGGTGAGCCCGACTGCGAGCACGCGGGCGCTTTATCCCTTTCGTCGAATAGGACCCTGGCCCGGCGGACATCGAATCCTCGCGGGCGGCTCTATCAGTGTCTTCTCCCCTCTGCCCGCGAGCCGGCGGCTGCGAGGCCGGATAAAGGGCCGAGTGCCGACGGCGAGCGCGCGCGGCCGGCCGCTGAGAGAACCGGGCACGATGAGCACGCCCTGGCCGGTCGCGCGGCGCCAGCAGTCGCCCGCGCCAGCGGGGGACCGATCGGCGCGGCATCGCATTACCCGCCAACGCAGAAGGGCTCGAGGCTAAATGCGACTTGGCGACTCGCCGTTGTGGTCCTTCTGGGACTGATGGCGGACACCGCCCAGGCGGGCCTCTTCGACAAAAAAGTAGATCCCAAGGATCTGGTGGGCGTGCAACGGGTGGCCGTCCTCGTACACCTAGGCGACACGTTCCATGTCTTCTGGCTCGGACTGACCGTCTTCAACAACAAGGCCTTCGATGTCCCGGTCCCACAGTGGGGTATCGACCCGTTCGTCTTGCAGACGATACAAGCGGAATTCAAGTCCCAAGGTCGCTTTACCGCTGAGCAGCTCGATGTCTCGGGCCTCGATCTTCCGACGCTCTACGCGAAGCGCTACGCCATCGCCGGCTCCAAGGAGGTCATAGCCGCGCTGCTTGCGCAAGCAAAGCAGCAGGGAGTAGACGCGCTGCTGATCGTCGACATGTACAAGTGGACGGAGCTGCATCGCTTTCAGGGCCCGGGCTTTGGCGTCATTTCGCACACTCTTTATCCTAAGGGGCACCCGCACGGTTGCGTCTATACCTCGTTCATGTCGTCACTCTTCCGGGTCGACTCCGGAAAGCGCCTCCAATGGGCCGCGCAGCCGGAGCCTTGCGAGATCTCGGCTCGAGACCAATTTGAACTTAAGGATTCGTGGGACCTGTACACCCAGGAGGAGCAGGCGGCGTTTGAGGCAACCGTCAAAGATCGAGTGCGTGAAAATCTGCAATCGCAGCTAACGGATCTGTCGCTGGTGGCCGCCCCACCGGCGGCGGCGCATTAAGCGAATTTCATGGCGGCGCCATCCCCTACTTCTCCCGGCGCAGCGGTCAGGCCGCGCACTTCCGCCGGGCGAGATGCCGAAGTTGAGCTCGAAGAGAAGCGGGTCAAGCTCGAGCAGCTCAAGGTCCGGCAGCGACGGCTCGAGAACCGGATCAAGTATCTGCAGTCCCGCCAGGCGCGGCGCGATGACACCCGGCGCAAGATCCTCATTGGCGCCGTGATCCTCGCCAAAATCGAGCGGGGAGAGTTCGATGAAAAGAAGCTGCAAGCGATGCTGGATACGGCGCTGACGCGGAAAGATGATCGGGAGCTGTTTGGGCTGTGAAATGCTCACCTCCCACTCGTTCCGGCTGGGGTATTGGGACGCCCAATTTCTGTCGACTAAATTGAGTTAGAGCGCATGTCACGGGAGTGCCCCAGCTGCGGTAAGGCGATTGCCCGACTCCGCGTCGAGCATGTGCGAACGCGCGGAATCCCGTGGTATCGCTACGCGCCTCCTAGTTATTCCTGCCCTCACTGCAATGCGGCTCTCCGCACCGCGACCCTCCCCGTTGGCTACGCCCTAAACCTCTTGATGGCTCTGATCGGTACCGCATTTCTGGCTGCGGGCCTAGCACACCCCATTTGGTTCGCGCATCGTGCTACTCCGTTCGCGCTACTTGCTATCTTGCTCGCGCTCGCCGAGTGCTTTAGGCGATATGGCTTCAAATACATGCGGGTTGACCCTGAGGTGGGCCATGCGCTCTAACAATCGCTCGAGCGGCCGTGATGTTAAGTGTGCGGCGCGACACGAGCGCGCTGCACTATCGTGGGCTCATGTCGCGCACTGAACGCATGCGGTCGGCCGCTCAGCTTCACCGTTAGCGGCCATGCGACGTCTCATCGTATCGGTCTATTTGCTGCTCGTTTCCCTTGAGGCCTGCACGCCCAACTACAAGCCTGTTGATCTGAAAGACATCACTGGCTTATGGAGATACCCCGATAGACAGGTTTGGATTGATATTTCGGACGATGGATCCTTGTTCCAATGCCGAATTAATAGCCAAGGTGCCTTACTCGTATCCCGAGGACACTTCGTCTCTCCTCATTCTTTTGTTTGGGACACACGTTGGGGCACGGAGCAAATCGAGAACTCTGCTCAAGACAATCTGACGATCCATCACAGGTTTGTTGTTTCGATATACGTCCGGCCAAACGTTCCTATGACTGCAAGTTGCGCCGAGGCTAACGGGCATGGCCGCTAACAATCGCAGGAGCGGCCCCGATGCGTGAGACCACGAGCTCCGCGAGCGCAGTGATGTATTGTGTGCTCGCGTCGCTTAATCACCCCACGCGGGCGGCCGATCAGCTTCACCGTTAGGGGCCACCATGCGACACACCTGGGCTGTGCTCGGACTTTTTTCTTCGACAGCAGCGCTCGCGTCTTCGTTAGACGCGACGCATGTTCCGATGGGTTGGCGCCTTTTCGACGTAGGTCCGTTCTCCTTTTATGCCCCACCGGACGTCAAAGATGCCGCACGCCCTGGCACACCCGAGGACTCCTATGTTCGGGAATTCGCGGGATCGTCCATGGTGTTTCATTTTGACTACGGCCACTGGTCCAACGATTTGACCAGCTACCCGAGCCTTTCGTCGCACGTAGAGAGCATTGATGGTAAAGCCGCGAGGCTAGTCTCATTCATGGGCGCTCCGGCGCACGAATTTCGATTTGAGAACTTCCGCGCCGTCTACTTTGCCAAAACAGGCAAACCCAACATGCGCTTGACGATGACAGTGTCCTGCGCTGACGTAGCAAGTTGCCACAATTCCGACGATATGTTTCGCACCATAAGGTTTAAGTAATGGCCGCTAACAATCGGGTATGGACTCCTCCGTCAAGCGGAGATCTCTGATCTGCGGTAACGGTTGCATTCGGGTATTCGTCCTTTAGATGAGCGAGGCTGAGTCAGCTGCTCTGGACATCATGAGATCCGCCGGCGCGGAGCCAACCGCTGGAAGAGCCTTTGAGGCCACGATTGTTATCGGCTTAGCCGCGCCGCGGACCGATCCGCTGATCATGAGTGCGATCTTTGGCAACCTAACTGAGAGGGTAGGGTGAAGAACTCAGGCAGCGCTGGCGTTCCAGTTGCCATCGAAGCGGCGGCCGTGTCTCCAAGTCGCCCAGATGATGCGGGCGAGGCGATTGGCGAGAGCGACCGCGGTGATGTTGTGACCGCGCAGCTGCTTGCACTTCAGCGCCCACTGCCGGAGTCGATCGAGCGGCCGTCCCTGCAGCTGTTGTCGGTGAGCCGCCAGGAGCACTGAGCGAGCACCGTGGACCAACAACGTGCGAAGGTAGATGTCGCCTTGCTTGGAGATGCCCCCGAGCCGACGCCGTTCGCCGCTGGAGTATTCACGTGGAGTCAGACCCAGCCAGGAAGCAAAGCGCCTGGCCGAGTCGAATCGCTCGATATTGCCGACAGTGGCGCGCAAAGCTGTGCTTGTGAGCAGGCCGACGCCGGGGATCTGGCGCAGCTGCCGGACCACCTCGTCGTCTCGAGTAACGCTCCCGATCTGCCCCTCAACTGCCACAACGCGCTGTTCGAGCTGATCGAAATCACCGAGCATTTGGATCAACAGTGGGCGCAGTGCAGCTGGCACTGCCTCTGCGGGCTGCGCCAAGTGTTGCGCGATAAGCGTGCGCGCGCTCCGTGCTCCGAGTGGGATTGCGATTCCGAACTCACGCAGCAAGCCTCGCAGCGTGTTGATATAGCGGTGACGAGTGCTCAGCCACTGCGAACGCAGGCGATGCATCGCCAACACTTGCTGCTGCTGCACATTTTTGATCGGTACTGCCCGGATTTCCCCGCAGCGCGCCGCCTCGATGAGGGCCGCAGCGTCGGCGCGATCGGTCTTACTGCGCCTCACGTAGCGGCGCACGTATTGTGCCGGCAGCAGCTCCACCGTGTGCCCATGCCTTGCGATGCAGCGCGCCCAATAGTGCGCGCTGCCACAAGCCTCCATCAGAACGCGACAGCGGGGCCGCTGCACGAAGAATGCCGAGAAGCGGGCTCGATTGAGCCGCAAGCGCTCCGTGATCTTGCCCTCTGCATCAGAAATAGCGAGCTCGAAGACGCTCTTTGCCAGATCAACTGCCACAGTCGTAGAGTGCATGAACGGACTCCTTCTGGAGGGTTAGCTGTTGTACGCAACCTCAGCTTGGCACAGCGATGCCGCAATGCCATCCAGGAGGAGTCCATCTCACCA
>Ga0210398_10003580_pt1 | contig 14838 bp, 11 predicted proteins | sample IncBWC4OmetaG_FD_161047 | JGI IMG/M metagenome (GOLD analysis project Ga0210398, IMG submission 161047) | Forest soil microbial communities from Barre Woods Harvard Forest LTER site, Petersham, Massachusetts, United States - Inc-BW-C-4-O | ecosystem: Environmental > Terrestrial > Soil >...
GCGCATCGATTGGCGCGAGCACGTGGCGCCCGGCGCGACCTTGGCCTGCGATTGCAGCGGCGGCAATGAATCCATCCGGCATACGATCTACGGCTCGCAGCTGCTCAAAGATGCGGTTTGCGACAATCTGCGCGAGTCCACCGGGGAGCGGCCAAACATCAAGCCCGAGCGCCCCGACGTCCTGCTGCATCTGCACGTGGAAGGGCCCACGGCGCTGGTCTCGCTGGATTTTTCCGGCGAAAGCCTGCACCGGCGCGGCTACCGCGGCGAAGGCGGCCGTGCGCCGCTCAAGGAGAACGTAGCCGCTGCCGTGCTGCTGCGCGCGGGGTGGCCGCAAATTGCCGAGGCCGGCGGAATGCTGCTCGACCCGATGTGCGGTTCGGGCACTTTTCTGACCGAAGGCGCCTTGATCGCGGCGGATGCGGCGCCTGCCATCGATCGTGAGTACTTCGGGTTCCTGAAGTGGCATGGCCACGATGCAGCGCTCTGGGCGAGCTTGCGCGCGGAAGCGCTGGCACGGCGTTCGGCACGCGCGGCGCGGCGCTGCATTTTAGGCTCCGACATCGACTCTGAAGCCGTGCGGATGGCCATTGCCAATGCCGCCCAAGCCGGCGTGACGGATTGGCTGCACGTGGAAAAGCGCGCACTCAGCGATCTGGCCCGGCCGAAGGCCGAGACGGGTTTGATCGTCGCGAATCCGCCCTATGGCGAAAGAATCGGTGCGGAGTCGGGGCTGCCCGAGCTGTACACGGAACTGGGCACCGTGCTGCGCGATCGCTTTCAGGGCTGGCAGGCTGCGATTCTCACCGGCAATCCGCCGCTGGCCCGCAATCTAGGGATTTATGCCAAGCGTACGCACCGCGTATTCAATGGCACCATCGAGTGCCGGCTGCTGCGCTTCGATCTGAACGAAGCGAGCGCGCAACGCCCGGCCGAGGAAGTGCGCGCCGATTGGTCGAGCCGGCCGGGCGCGCAAATGTTCGCCAATCGATTGCGGAAGAACCTGCAGCGTTTGGATCCGTGGGCCGGCCGCGAGCAAATCGACTGCTTTCGTGTGTACGACGCGGACATGCCTGAATACGCCTTCGCCATCGATTTGTATGGCCGCGAGTCCCGCCATGTCTATGTGCAGGAATACGCTCCCCCAAAATCCGTGAATCAGGAGAGTGCGCGCGAGCGCCGCCGTGAAGCGCTGGCGGTGCTGCCCGAGGTGCTGGGCGTGCCGCTCCCGCGCGTGCACACGCGCGTGCGCAAACCGCAGAAGGGCGCCGATCAGTACGAGAAGCGCGACAGCGCGGCGGAGCGCCACGCGGTGCAAGAAGGGGGCTTAAAATTCTGGGTCAATTTTCGCGACTACTTGGACACCGGACTGTTTCTCGACCATCGCATCGTGCGCGGCATGCTGCGCGCCTGGGCCAAGGACGCGGATTTCTTGAATTTGTTTTGCTACACCGGCAGCGCCACCGTGTACGCGGCGGCCGGCGGCGCGCGCAGCACCGTCGGCGTCGATTTATCGAACACGTATCTTGACTGGGCGCATGAAAATCTCCTGCTCAACGGTTTTCGCGGCGATAACCACGAGCTGTACCGCGACGATTGCCTGGCCTGGCTCGAGGAGCAAGAGCCTCGAGGTGCGCGATTCGACTTGATCTTCTTGGATCCGCCGACTTTTTCCAATTCCAAGCGCATGGAGGGCGTGCTCGATGTGCAGCGCGATCATGTCGGCATGATCCGCAGGTCGTTGAAACTGCTGCGGCCCACAGGCCGCCTAGTGTTTTCCACTAACTACACCCGCTTCAAATTGGACGAGGCAGGGCTCGCCGATCTCTCGATCGAGGACATCAGCGGCGCGACCGTCCCGAAGGACTTTGAACGCCACGCGCGGATTCATAAGTGTTACGTTGCGCGTTTCAAATAGGGTAATCTTTACCGATGAAAAACCTCCTCACGCGCGCGCTGCCGGCGATTATCCTCGCTGCGCTAGCGGGTATTTCGCTCAGGCCTTCCGACGCGGCGGCTCCAGCCGCGAAGGACCCGATCAATCCGCCTGCCACGCTGCGCGATTGGCAGGCACTCGCCAAGCTGCCGGACTTCGGCGGCGTTTGGGTGCCGATCATCAGCGATCAAGTTGCCCAGGAGCGCACGAATCCGCCGCCGTGGAATGCGCAAGCTGCCGCGCAAATCGAGCACATGTACTCGGAAGAAAAGGCGGGCCGTCCGTTCCCGGTCATCGATCACTGCTTTCCGACCGGCATGCCGAGCTACATGCTGATCACACACAATGCATTTGAGCTGCTGATCACGCCGGGGCGGGTGACCTTGCTCGGCGAAGGCGACGGCAATCGGTTGCGCCGCATTTACACCGACGGCCGTCCCCATCCGGATGACCCTGATCCGAGCTTTCATGGCCATTCAATCGGTCATTGGGAAGGGCAGACGCTGGTGGTGGATACAATCGCGCTGCTGCCGGAGGTCTATCTGGCCGTCAACGAAGCGGTGGGGATTCCGAATAACGGCGATATGCACATCGTTGAGCACATCCATTTGTTGAATGCCGATACTCTCGCGGATGATTTGGAGATAACGGCGAACAAGCTGCTGTCAAAATCGTGGCAGACGACGCGCAAATATGTGCGGCGGCGATCGCAGAAATACGACATCGTCGAAGGCGTCTGCGAACAAGGAAGCTACAACGAGGGCGTCGACAAGGACGGCAATTCGATCTTCGTGCCCATCAAATTCCACAACGGCGTTCCCGTAGGCTCTGACTCCAAGTGACACAGGTACCAATGAATTCAATCCGAATGAAATTAGCGCTTGGCGCAATCATGATGGGCGCTCTTACGGCGGCTTGTTGGCCGGCGTACGCGCATCACTCTTTCGCGGTGTATGACCGAACCAAGATCTTGACCCTGAAGGGCAACGTCAAGAGCTTTCAATGGACCAATCCCCATTGCGTCATTTGGGTGCTGGTGCAGCCGGATGGCGGCGGCGAGCCGCAGGAGTGGAGCTTCGAAACCACGAGTCCCGGCGTGCTGACGCGCGGCGGTTGGACCCGCAATTCCGTCAAGGCCGGCGACCGGGTCGCAGTGGACTTCTACCCGCTGCGCGACGGCTCGCACGGCGGCGGCTTAAATGCCGTTACGCTGGTCGATACCGGCCAGAAACTCTCCGCGAACTTTGCCGCCTCGGAAAAGCCCGAGTCAAAATGACGGACTACCGCGCGCCCAACGTCGGGTTGATGTTCAGCGCTTACAGCACGTCCCGCAATCGGTAGTAAAGCATCGCCAGCATCAGCGACGGCCGGCGCAGCAATCGGCCGCCGGGGAAATCCCGATGTGGTATGCGCGCGAACACATCGAATCGTTCCGCCGTGCCGGCGATCGCTTCTGCGGCCAGTTTGCCCGCCAATCCCGCGAGCGCCACGCCGTGGCCCGAAAATCCCTGCAGGTAGTAGACATTCGGCGCGAGACGCCCGAAATCCGGTGCGCGGCTCATGGTGATGTCGAGATACCCGCCCCAGGCATTTGCGATTTTAACGTCCGACAGCGACGGAAAAATGCGCACCATGCGCTGGCGCATGGATTCCGCGAGGCGCGGCGGCTGCACGGAACTGTAGCTGACGCGGCCGCCGAACAGCACGCGGTTATCGGCAGAGCGCCTGAAGTAGTCCAGAATCCAATTGATGTCGGCAACCGCGGCATTGCTCGGCAACAGACTTCGAGCACGCGCCTCGTCCAGGGGCTCGGTGGCAATGATGTACGTGCCCACTCCAAGAATGCGCCGCGACAGCGAGGGCGCGACGGCGCCGATGTAGGCATTGCCGCAAAGAACGAGGTGCGCGCAACGCACTGAACCTTCTGCAGTATGCACGCGCACCTCGCGGCCATCCTCGTAGCGCAAGACCTCGGAATTCTCGTAGATGACCGCGCCGGCCGTTTCGGCGGCGCGCGCCAACCCGTGCGTGTACTTCAGCGGCTGTAGATGCCCGCTGCGCGCATCGAGGAGTCCGCCCAGATATCGATCGCTGCGCACGTGCTCCTGCAGCTGGTCGCGATTCAACAATCGGACCGATGAGTAGCGGTAATCTTCGTGCAGTTCCCGCGCCCACTGCTTAAGTTCGCGCACGTGGCGGGCCTTGACTGCGACATGCACATGATTCTGGCGGTAGTCGCAATCGATGGCGTATTCCCGGATCAGAGATTGGGTCAGGTCCAACGCCTCGATCGACAAGTCAAACAATCGCCGAGCGTCCTCGAGGCCCACCTCGCGCTCAAGCTTCTGCTGGCTCACCGCCAAGCCAAAAATGGTCTGACCGCCGCTGCGGCCCGAAGCCCCGTAACCGACGCGCCGCGCCTCGAGCAGCGCCACCTTATAGCCCCGCTTCGCCAAGTGCAGCGCGACCGAACAGCCGGCGATGCCGCCGCCGAGCACCGCCACATCGCAAGTGAGTTCGCCGCGCAACGTCCCACGGGCCGCCCATGCATCGTCGAGGGCGTAGTAGGAAGGGGCGGGCGGGAAGGACAGGCGCATCTTGCTTTGAGCGAAAGTGTTTAAAATCTTAGGGCTATTGACAGAAATTCGAGCCTGTGAGCCTACCTAGGTTTTCCACCCGAATGCAAGATTGCTGCAGTGCGCAAAACGTGCCTAAGTGTTGGAAATGCCTAAATCTTAGCTCTTTTTGCGTGCGTTCTTAAGACGAGGCAGTGCCGGTATGGTGTAATGGGGTCGTTCATTGAGTTCAATCGTCCATCCGGACGTTTAATATATTAAACATGTCGCGCCTGCCGCTCATTGCAATTCCGGCCGATCGCCGGCTGTATGGAAAACACTATTTCCACATGGTCGGCGAGAAGTACATCGAAGCTGTCGCCAAAGGCGCGAACGCGGTGCCGGTACTCGTACCCGCCTTGGGGTCCGAGATTGACCTGCCGGCGCTCATGGACGCGTGCGACGGATTGCTGCTCACAGGCAGCGCGTCGAATGTGGAACCGCAACACTATGGAGGACCGGCCGCGAAGCCGGGGACACTACATGACCCAAATCGGGATGCTACGACGCTTCCGCTGATTCCGCGCGCAGTCGCCGCCGGCTTGCCGGTGCTCGCGATCTGCCGCGGATTTCAAGAGATGAATGTCGCCTACGGCGGCACGCTCAACCCGCGCTTGCACGAGGTGCCCGGAAACCTCGATCACCGCGACGATGAATCCTTACCCCTGGACGTGCAATACGCTCCCGCCCACGAAGTCCTGCTCGAGCCTGGAGGGGAGCTGCAAAAAATCGCAGGCCGGAACCGCCTCAAGGTGAACTCCCTGCATTCGCAGGGCGTTGAAAAATTGGGCGCGGACCTGGCCATTGAAGCGCGTGCGCCGGACGGCGTGATCGAAGCTTTTCGCGTTGCCGATGCACCGGCATTCGCATTGGCGCTGCAATGGCATCCGGAATGGCAATTTGCAAAGGATCCATTTTCTAGCGCGCTGTTTGCTGCCTTTGGCGCGGCCAGCCGCCAACGCGCAAACGCGACAAGGTGAGGTATGGCGAGCACGATTCAACAGTTCTTGAGAGAACACGGCATTTCAGAGGTTGAAGCGATCATTCCGGACATGGCCGGCGTTGCTCGCGGCAAGCTGATGCCCGCCGAAAAATTCGCCGAAGAGGAAGGAATGCGCTTGCCGGAGGCGATCTTTTTGCAGACGGTGACCGGAGACTATCCGGAAGACCAAAGCGCGATGAACCCGTCGGATATCGACATTGTCTTGAAGGCGGATCCGAAGACGGTACGTGTCGTACCCTGGGCTGCCGAGCCCACTGCTCAGGTGATTCACGATTGTTTCTACGGCGATGGCACCCCGGTCACGATGGCACCGCGCTATGTGCTACGCCGGATACTGGAGCTGTATGAGGCGCAGGGCTGGGAGCCGGTCGTCGCGCCGGAATTGGAATTCTTCCTGGTCGAACCGAACATCGATTCCGACTATCCGTTGAAGCCGCCGGTCGGCCGCTCCGGTCGCCCGGAGATCGGCCGGCAGGCCTACAGCATCGCGGCCGTCAATGAGTTCGACCCGCTGTTCGACGACATGTACTCGTTTTGCGAAGCGCAGGACATCGAGATCGACACCTTGATCCATGAATCCGGCGCGGCGCAAATGGAAATCAACCTGCTGCACGGCTACCCGATGAGCCTTGCCGACCAGGCTTTTCTGTTCAAGCGCACGGCGCGCGAGGCGGCGATGCGTCACAAAATGTATGCGACTTTCATGGCAAAGCCGATGGCCAAGGAGCCCGGCAGCGCCATGCATCTGCATCAGAGCATTATCGATTCGAAGACTCGCAAGAACATTTTCAGCAACCCGGATGGCACGCCCTCGGAGCTGTTTTTCGGGCACATCGCCGGCTTGCAAAAGTATCTGCCCGGTGCCATGTCGCTGTTCTGTCCGAATGTGAATAGCTACCGGCGCATCAGCCGCTATTCCTCGGCCCCCATCAATGTGCACTGGGGCTACGACAATCGAACCGCCGGATTGCGCGTGCCCATGTCCGGGCCCGACGCCAGGCGCGTGGAGAATCGGGTCGGGGGCGCGGACGCGAATCCCTACCTCGCCATCGCCGCGTCCCTGGCCTGCGGTTACCTCGGGATGATGGAGAAACTCAAGCCCTCCGAACCGATCGGCGGCAGTGCCTACGATCTGGCGATTGCCCTGCCGCGAACTTTGGCCGAGGCCTTGCGTCTGCTGCGCGAGTCCAAACCCCTGGTGGACCTGTTCGGCGATCGCTTCGTACTCGCGTTTACCGCGGTCAAGGAAGCAGAGTACGAAACCTTTGCGCAGGTTATCAGTTCATGGGAACGCGAGCACTTGTTGCTCAACGTGTAGCACCTCCGCACTGTGAAATTGAGCGGCTCGGATTGCCCAGGAGGACGGGGAGCTTCGAGGCCCGGAAGAACAGGGCCTCGAAGCTCCCCGTCCCCCTGGACCTATCATGCGCGACGCTCAATTTCACGGTGCATGCGTCCCCCCCGGTAACGTCGGCGTTGTGATATTGATCGGCTCGAGTTCTCGCCTGGGAGGCTAAGAAGGATCTAGGCACTGTCGCCTTCGTGCCTAGATCCTTCTTAGCCTCCCAGGCGGGCGCTAGAACAGCGGTCAAAATCACAGGGCCGAGATACTGGCAGTCGATGGTGGTGCAGCGTCTGGCGGCCGTGTGGCCGCTGCGCTATAACTAGCGGACCAAAAAACTAGGGGAAGCGTCGGATGTTGAGCGTTCGTCGGACGGCGATTCTGGCGCTTGCTTGCGTGGTGACTTTGAGCGGTTGCGGCGGCGGGAAATCCGCCGGCGATGGCGCTGCGCGCCCAAGCGGCGCCAAGGTCCTGAATCTCTACATCTGGTCGGATTACCTCGCACCCAACACGCTGGCAAATTTTGAGAGCCGGTTCGGCATCAAGGTGCACCCGGCTTACTACGACACCAACGAAACGCTGGAGACCAAGCTGCTCGCGGGCAACAGCGGCTTCGACGTGGTGGTGCCTTCGGCTTCTTACATGGAGCGGCAGATCAAAGCCGGCGCCTACCTGGTCCTGGACAAATCCAAGCTGCCGAACCTGCAGAACATGGACCCGCAACTGATGGCCAGGGTGGCATCGAACGACCCCGGCAATGCGCACGCTGTGATCTATTTATGGGGCAGCAACGGCATCGGTTACAACGAAAAGATGGTCAGGGCTTTGCTGCCGGATGCGCCGCTGGATAGCTGGCGTCTGGTTTTCGATCCCGAGATTGCCGCAAAGGTGGCGAAGTGCGGCATCAGCTTGCTGGACTCGCCGGCCGAAATGCTGCGCGCCGTGTATAGCTACCTGGGCAAGGATCCGAATTCGCAAAGCGCCGATGATCTTGCGCAGGCCGAGGCGGTGCTGCTCAAGATCCGCCCGTACATCCGCAACTTCAGTTCCTCGGAATACATCGAAGCGCTCGCAAATGGCGATCTGTGTATTTCCGTGGGATATAACGGCGACGTGATGCAGGCGCGCGATCGAGCGCGGGAAGCCAACAAGGGCATCGACATCAAGTACGCCGTGCCCAAGGAGGGCTCCATTCTGTGGTTTGACATGCTGGCGATCCCGAAAGATGCCCCGGACCCGGACAGCGCGTATGCATTCATCAATTACATGATGACGCCTCAGGTTATCGCGGATGTCTCAAATTTCAAACGCTACGCCAACGCGAACTCCGCGTCGCAATCCATGGTGCTGCCCGTGGTGAAGGAAGATCCGGGAATCTACCCGCCGCCCGAACAGCGGCAGAAATTGGCATTACAGCTGGCCGACTCGCCCGAGCAGACTCGCGCGATTACTCGAGTGTGGCAAAAATTCAAGACGGGTGAATAAGTGACGACATCCGCGGCAGGCGTCGTCAAAGCCCAGCCCTGGAGTGATCCGTCCGCACGGCCCTACGTCGAAGTCGATCGCATCAGCAAATCCTTCGGTGACTTCAAGGCGGTCAACGATGTTTCCTTGAAAATCTACCAAAGAGAGATCTTTTGTTTGTTGGGTGCATCGGGATGCGGCAAGACTACCTTGCTGCGCATGCTGGGCGGATTTGAAACACCCACCTCGGGGAAGATTATCATCGATGGCGAGGACATGACCGGCATACCGCCTTACGAGCGGCCGGTGAACATGATGTTCCAATCCTATGCGCTGTTCCCGCATATGAACGTCGAACAAAACGTCGCCTTCGGACTGAAGCAGGACCGCTTACCCAAGCACGAGATCCAGGAACGTGTCGCGACCATGCTCGAACTGGTGAAGATGAGCGAGTTCGCCAAGCGCAAGCCGCATCAACTCTCCGGTGGCCAGCGCCAGCGGGTCGCGCTGGCCCGTTCGCTGGTGAAGCGTCCCAAATTGCTGCTGTTGGATGAACCCTTGGGCGCGCTCGACAAGAAATTGCGCGAACACACCCAATTCGAATTGGTCAGCTTGCAGGACAAACTGGGCGTGACGTTCATTGTCGTGACTCATGATCAAGAAGAGGCGATGACCCTGGCGAGCCGCATCGGCGTCATGAATCACGGCGAAATCGTGCAGGCGGGCACGCCGTCCGAGATCTACGAATTCCCGAGCTCGAAATTCGTGGCGGATTTCGTCGGTTCGGTGAACATGTTCGAGGGAAAACTCATTGAGGATGAGCCGAACTATGTGCGGATCGGCTCGCCGGAGCTCGGCTGTACCATTTATGTCAGCCACGGAATCAGCGCGCCGCCCGAAGCCGTGGTTTGGGCGGCCGTTCGGCCGGAAAAAATATTCATGTCGACTGCGGCGCCCCAGGGCAGCACGGACAACCTCGTGCGCGGCACCGTGCAAGACATCGCCTATCTGGGCGACTTATCGATCTACTTGGTCAAGTTGCCGACCGGCAAAGTCGTTCGCGTCACGCAGCCCAATACCTCGCGCCATGCGGAAGCAATCAGTTGGGATCAGCAGGTGTATCTTTCGTGGGATGCGACCAGCCCGGTGGTGGTGACCCGTTAGCTCCAGAACCCTTCTCGGACGCCTCAGGGTGGTCGGCATCACCGGCCGCGGTCTCGTCGTGGCGCTGCCCTATCTGTGGCTGTTGCTGTTCTTCGTCGTGCCTTTTGTCATCGTCCTGAAAATTTCCTTTTCGGATGTCGATCTCGCGATTCCGCCGTACAAGCCGCTGCTGGAGTGGGTGGGCAAGAACTCGCTTGCGATCAAAGTCAACTTGAACAACTACGCCTTCTTGTTCACCGACCCTTTGTATCTGCATGCCTTTGCGAACTCGCTCAAGGTGGCATTCCTCTCGACCCTCATGTGTTTGATTATTGGCTACCCCATGGCCTATGGCATCGCGCGCGCCAAACCTTCGCTGCGCAACGTATTGCTGCTGTTGGTGATCCTGCCCTTTTGGACTTCGTTGCTCCTGCGCGTCTATGCCTGGATCGGGTTGCTGAAGGCCAATGGGGTGATCAACAACGTCCTGATGTCGCTCGGGATCATTCATGAGCCCTTGACGATGCTGTACACGCCCTTCGCGATGTACGTCGGCATCGTCTATTCCTATTTGCCGTTTCTGATCCTGCCGCTCTACGCGAACTTGGAAAAGATGGACTGGCAGCTGCTCGAGGCGGCCGAGGATTTGGGCTGCCGCCCGTGGCAGGCCTTTTACAAGATCACACTGCCTCTGTCGCGCAACGGCATCTTGGCCGGCTCGATGCTGGTATTCATACCCGCCGTGGGCGAATTCGTCATTCCGGCGCTGCTCGGCGGCCCGAATGCGTTGATGATCGGGCGGGTTCTGTGGGACGAATTTTTCTCCAACCGCGCATGGCCCGTGGCCAGCGCGGTTGCGATCCTGCTGCTGATTCTCTTGGTGCCCTTCATGATGTGGTACCAGAGCGCGCAGGCGCGCGAGACGGCAGGCGCCCGATGAATTATCGCAGCTCGTATTTCATCCTGACGTGCATCGGAATCGGCTTCGCATTTCTCTACATCCCGATCTTGTCCATGGTGGTGTTCTCCTTTAACGCCTCCAAACTCGTGACTGTCTGGGACAGCGCGAACTCACCGACCCTCAAGTGGTACTACTCGCTGCTGAACAACGAAGAGATCCTGGATGCGGCGTGGATTTCTTTGAAGGTCGCCGTGATCAACGCCTCGGGCTCGGTGATCTTGGGCACGCTCGCCGGTTTCGGATTGGCGCGCTTCCGTCAATTCCGCGGCCGATTCACCTTGAACGCGATGACCACCGCGCCTCTGGTCATGCCCGAAGTGATCACGGGGCTGTCGTTGCTGCTGCTATTCGTAGCCCTGGAACAGGTCATCGGATGGCCGGCCGGGCGGGGCGTCACTACCATGACCATCGCCCACATGACCTTTTCCATGGCTTATGTGACGGTGATCGTCAATTCCCGTCTCGCGACCTTCGATACCGCGCTCGAGGAAGCAGCCATGGACTTAGGTGCCAGGCCCGTGAAGGTGTTCTTCGTCATCACCTTGCCGATTATTTTTCCGGCCATTTTGTCCGGCTGGCTCCTCGCCTTCACGTTGTCCTGGGATGACTTGGTGATCTCAAGTTTTACATCCGGTCCCGGAAGCAGTACTTTGCCAATGGTAGTATTTTCCAAGGTCCGGCTGGGCGTCAGTCCCGAGATCAATGTGCTGGCAACGCTGACTTTGGGTGTGGTCAGCGCGATGATCGTCGGTGTGAGCCTGTGGATGGCGCGCAGGGCGCGGCTCGATAAAGCGGCGTCTTGAGTAGCCAGGATGCGCTGCAATCCTTAGAATACCCGCCTCGTTATCTTCAATAAGAATAGGGAGAAACATCGTGGCGCGGACATTGCAAATGTTGGTCTTTGCCGTAGGCTTAAGCGCGAGTACGTTCAGCGTCGCAGAGGACAAACCTGCAGGTTTCCTATGCTGCAACATGCGCACTGACGGATCGTGGATCAGCGATATCAACTACGACGAGAACGGCAAGAAAATTATTCCGGCGGGCACGCCGATCAAGGTGACAGGCTACGGCCACTATCGAGTGAAGGTGGATGTCAACGGCAAGAGCCAGGCGATCGGCAACGATTACAGCCGCGACCTGGCGCTCGATGAATTCGCGAAGCGCTATGTGGTCGCGGACGATCCGGCCGCCAAAATTGCCGCGTATCCGAAGAAAATCCAGAACGCCATTACCCAAGCCCGAATCGTGCTCGGCATGACCCGGGAACAAGTGCTGATGTCCGTCGGCTATCCGGTGAGCAGCGAGAATCACAATCTCCAGGACAAGACCTGGCGCTTCTGGGTCAGCAGCTTCCAGGAGTTTCGCGTTAAATTCGATGACAACGGCCGGGTGACCGATGTCGAAGGCGATGGCGACGCCAGAAGCAAAATCCTGCTGGATTAGATTAGGCCTGGATTAGGTCTGGATTAGGTCTGGATTAGGCCTGGGTCAGGCCTTGTAATCGATTCGACCTTGTTGTCGGTCAGGCTTTATCGAAGGGTGTGTCGCCGCCGGTGAATTCGCTGCGTGCCTGTGCCAGCCGGTATTTGCGCTCGGCGCGCCAGCGACTGAAATCGCGCAGAACGGCGATGGCGTAGACCAACTTGAACAGCCGCAGGCGACGCAGTACTTTCGGCGAGTCGAATAAGTCGCCGGCCAGCATGGAAATAACACCCTGCTCCAGCTGCCAGGTGTTGCGCGGTTGGCTGAACATTTGCGACATCACCGGCCCGTTGAATCGATAGATGAAGAATGAAAACCGATCCATGCCGGCACGCAGGCGTTTTTCCAGCTTGCGCATCAGCGTGCTTTCGCGCTTAGGCGCGCGCAGGGCCTCATCAACCACGGCCGCGGCCTGCTCGGCGCCGCTCATGGCAAGAAAAACGCCGGAAGAAAACACAGGGTCGAGAAACGCGAACGCATCGCCGACCAGAATCCAGCCCGGTCCTCCCATTCGGGTCGAATCGTATGAATAATTGCCGGTGACGCGCACCTCGCCGGCCAGTTCGGCATGCGCAATTCGGCGCTTAAGGTCGGCGTTCTTGTTCAGCGTCTCGAGCAGGAATTCCGCCGTGTGTCCCTTGCGTTGCTTCAAATATTCGGGCCGGCACACCGCGCCGATACTCATCACGCCGTCGGGCAGCGGGATCATCCACATCCAGCCGTGATCGAAGCGATAAATGCTGACGTTGCCGGCGTCCTCGCCCGGCCGAACTTCAGCGCCGCGGAAATGGCTGAATATGGCGGCGCTCTGATGCTTGGTATTCTTGCGGCGCAGCTTGTTCTTCGAAGCGACGAAGGCATCGCGCCCGCTGGCATCGACGACATAGCGCGCCTGGATGCGGTAATTGCGGCCGTCATCGGCTTGCACCTCGAGCAGCGACTCGCGCGAATTTTTCTGCTCGACCGTCAGGACCTCCTGTCCCTCCCGGGCATCAGCGCCGCTGTCGCGCGCATGGTCATAGAGCATCTTGTCGAAATCCTGACGCCAAACCTGATAGGAATGCGGCGGACTGTTGCCGATGGCGCGCGAGAAGGCGAAGGTGCTGTAGCCGCGCTCGTTGTTCGCCTGGAAATCCGCGCCAAGCTTGAACACGCCGAGCGCGCGTACTTTGTCGAGCACGCCCAAGCGTTCGAAGACCGGCAGATTCATCGGCAAGAGCGACTCCCCGATGTGAAACCGTGGATGGTGCTCCTTCTCGAGCGCAATGACTTTGTAGCCGCGGCGCGCCAGTAGGATGGCCGCCGTACTGCCGGCAGGGCCGCCGCCGATCACCGCTACATCGCAAATTTCGGGCGCCGCCGTCATGTCAGACCAGCACTCGTTCGATACCGCCGGCATTGGCGCGCCGCACGTACTGCGGCAGCCAGTCGGCGCCCAGCAGGTGCTTGGCCATTTCAACCACGATGTAATCGGCGTCCATCTCCACATCGTCGTTGAAGCGCTTCAGGCCCTGTAGGCAGGAGGGGCACGATGTCAAAATTTTCACCTCGCCATGACCGCCGGCGCGGAGTTCATCCACGTCGATACGCACTTCCTGTTCCTTGCGGAATCGCACCTGGGTCGAAACATCCGGCCGCGTGACCGCCAGCGTCCCGGATTCGCCGCAGCATCGCTCATTCTTGGCGATAGTGCCGTTACGCTCGCTGTTCATCAGAGAGTTCACCACGGTCAAAGGATCGTACTTCTTCATCGGCGAATGGCAGGGATCATGATACAGGTAGCGCGCGCCGGTGACATTTTCCACGCGCACCCCTTTCTCCAGCAGATATTCATGGATATCGATGATTTTCGAGCCGGGAAAGATGCTGTCAAAGTCGTACCCTTGCAGTTGATCAAAACAGGTGCCGCAACTGACCACCACGGTTTTGATGTCCAGATAGTTGAGCGTATTGGCGACGCGGTGAAACAGCACACGATTGTCGGTAATGATCTTTTCCGCCTTGTCGAACTCACCGGCGCCGCGCTGCGGATAGCCACAGCAGAGATACCCGGGGGGCAGCACCGTCTGCACACCCACATGCCACAGCATGGCCTGGGTCGCGAGGCCCACCTGGGAGAACAGGCGTTCCGAGCCGCAGCCCGGGAAGTAAAACACGGCTTCGGATTCGCTGCTGACCTTGGCGGGATCTCGGATGATGGGCACGTAGTTGCGATCTTCGATGTCGAGAAGGGCGCGCGCCGTGCGTTTCGGCAAGCCGCCGGGCATCCGCTTGTTGACGAAGTGAATGACCTGCTCCTTGATCGGGGCCTTGCCGGTGGTGGCCGGTGGACGCCGAGTCTGGGCCTTCGCGAAGGAGTTGAGCGCCTGATTGCCCAGCCGTTGCACCTTGTAGCCCCAGTCAATCATGATTTTGCGCGTCAGCTTGATCGTTTGGGGGTGGGTCGCATTCAAGAAAAACATCGAGGCGGCCGTGCCGAGATTGAAGCGCTTCTTCTTCATACGCCGCAATAGATCCCGCATACCCATCGAGACATCGCCGAAGTCGATGCCGACCGGGCAGGGTGTTTCGCACTTGTGACAGACAGTGCAGTGATCCGCCACATCGGACAACTCATCCCAGTGCTGGATCGACACGCCGCGGCGCGTCTGCTCCTCGTAGAGGAAGGCTTCGATCAGAAGCGAGGTTGCCAGAATCTTATCGCGCGGCGAATACAGCAGATTCGCGCGGGGCACGTGCGTGGCGCAGACGGGCTTGCATTTGCCGCAGCGCAGGCAATCCTTAATGGCATCGGAAATGCTGCTGATGTCGGATTGCTGCATGATCAAGGATTCATGCCCCAGCAAGCCGAAGCTCGGGGTATACGCTCGGCGCAAATCGCTCTGTGGCATC
>Ga0210398_10003581_pt1 | contig 14832 bp, 14 predicted proteins | sample IncBWC4OmetaG_FD_161047 | JGI IMG/M metagenome (GOLD analysis project Ga0210398, IMG submission 161047) | Forest soil microbial communities from Barre Woods Harvard Forest LTER site, Petersham, Massachusetts, United States - Inc-BW-C-4-O | ecosystem: Environmental > Terrestrial > Soil >...
CGGCTCGGCCTGGGTGACGTTTTCCAACAGCCACTACGATCCCGAGCTCGGCGCCGAGCTCTATCACGACTATCTCGACCAGATGGAATTCGCCGACCAGCTCGGCTTCGACGGCGTCTGCCTCAATGAGCATCATCAGACCGCCTACGGCATGATGCCGATCCCCGGCGTGCTCGCCGGCGCGCTGGCGCGCAGCGTCAAGCACGCCAAGATCGCGATTCTCGGCCGCGCGCTGCCGCTGCAAAACAATCCGCTGAACATCGCCGAAGAATACGCGATGCTCGACAATCTCACCCGCGGCCGCATCATCGCCGGCTTCGTGCGCGGCATCGGCGCCGAATATCACGCCACCGGCATCAATCCGGCCACTTCGCAGGAGCGCTTTGCCGAGGCGCACGATCTGATCGTGCGGGCCTGGACCGAGCCCGGGCCGTTTTCCTATTCCGGAAAACATTATCAGTTCCGCTACGTCAATCCGTGGCCGCGGCCCTATCAGACGCCGCATCCGCCGATCTGGATTCCGTCGCAGGGCTCCGGCTCGACCATCCGCTGGGCGGCGAAGATGCGCTACACCTATTGCCAGACGCTTAGCCCGATCGCCGCAGTGGCGAAATTCTTTCAGCTCTATCGCGACGAAGCGGAAAAAGCCGGCTACCAGGCTTCGCCCGACCAGCTCGCCTGGTCGAACACCATCTATGTCGGCGAGACCGACAGGAAGGCGGTCAAAGAGGCCAAGCCGCATCTCGAAGCGCTGGTCAATTATCTTTTGAAAATGCCGACCGAGATGCTGCTGCCGCCGGGCTACACCGACACCGCCTCGATGAAGCGCGTGCGCGCCGTCAAGGTCACCGGCAAGACGGCGTCCATCGAAGAGCTCATCGCGTCCGGCGTGGTGATCATCGGCTCGCCGGAGACGGTGCGGGAAAAGCTCGCCGAATATCAGGATCTCGCCGGCTTCAACACCTCGCTGACCAAGACCCAGTTCGGCACCATGCCGAACGAAATGGCGCGCGCCAACATGACGGCGATCGCCGAGGAAATCTTGCCGCACTTCCGCGACCGCCTGCCGCAACACGCGGCGAAAGCGGCAGCGGAGTGATGCTTCTTCCTGCCCTGCGCAGCGGGGGCGGATGACATGGTTACTTTCAAAGACTTCATGGGGGCGCTTGCCGTCGCCATCACGCTGGTCGCCTATGGCATTTATGTCTGGCAGACGCTGCGCGGCGAGACGCGGCCGCATCCGTTGTCGTGGCTGATCTTCGGCATCCTCACCGGCACCGCCTATCTGGTGCAGCGCGACGAAGCCGCCGGCGCCGGCAGCTGGGTCATGGGCGTCACCGCGGTTGTTTGTTTGCTGCTGTGCCTGATGAGCTTGTGGCGCGGCGAGCGGGTGTTTCCGTGGTACGAGTGGGCGTTCCTGCTCGCCGCCGCCATGATTTTCGCGTTCTATCTGCTGTCGCGGCAGCCGACCATCGCGGCAGTGCTGGCGGCCACCGTCAACGTGCTCGGCTTCGGCCCGACGCTGACCAAAGCCTGGCGGCGCCCGCACTCCGACAGCGTCACCACGTTTGCGCTCAACAGCTTGAAATACGTGCCGTCGTTGTTCGCCATGGACTCGCTCACCGCCGCCACCTGCGTCATGCCCGCGGCGCTGGTCGCGGGCAACGCCACGGCCGCGCTGATCATTTACGCGCGGCGGCGCAAAACGCTCTGAGCTGCACGTGCCGAACATGCTTTTCCGTTCTCGCGGCGCGTTTTTGTTTGCGTCCGAGTTTTGCCAAAGCCACGGTCACGAAAAGCCAAGTTCACGAAAAGCCACGCGCGAGTGGAGCGCCGGGAGGCGCCGGGTCGTGGGCCACGCCACGCGGACGGATGTTGCCACCCGCCCGCGCTTCGGGCGTGGCGCGCGCCACAGAGGATCCGCTTGCGCGAACCGCCTGCTTCGGGCGCGCTGCGCCTCCCGGCGCTCCACCACCGTTCTCCGCCGCGGCTGTCGACCGCCGCTGCGCGAGTTCCGCTCCCGCCCCGCAGGCGCCCGGCCTCGTCAACCGGCGCCCTCACGGCAAGCGGGATGATTCGCTTCTGTTATAGGAATATCAGCCCGTTGTCAAGTATTAAGTCCTATCTGTAGATGCGCCAAGGCGTTTGAACCTCCGCCGCGCTCGGCTGTCAGACCAATAGGTCCACGCTTCGGACACCAGCCGCAGGAGAGTGTCATGAAATGCGCCAACCCCACCTGCAATCACAGCATCGGCCTCGTCTCCCACCGCCGCGGCCTTTTCGGCAAGCGGCCCTACTGCTCGAAACAGTGCCGCGACCATTTCGCGGTCGCGCCGGCGCCGAAGTGCGAACGCGCGATCACTTATTTCGAATGGCTGTTCGTGCAACCGGCGACCCTGCAGCCGAGACTGGCGATCGCGGCGGTTCGCGTCAGGGCGCGCTGAGGCATGTAACGAGCGTAGCCCGGATGGAGCAACGCGAAATCCGGACTACGGCTGCTTCATTGGAGCTTGGACCGGCTTTCAGAGCTCACGGAACGCGTTGGATATGTGTCGGATGAGGCGGCCCACTCAAGGGTTGGAAAATAATCACTTCCACTGGATAAGCCGCCGTGCCGGGAGCAACGACTTGCGCATTGCACATATAGAGATAATTGGTGCCAGCGACGACTTGCGACGCAACAATCAGCGGCGTGTAGCCCACTCCTAAGAGACCTTTCATTGCTTTCTCAAATATATCTTTGGTAGTCGCGTCCACAGGCTTAAAGGGACCATACGCGCCGGGGACTTGTGCAGCTTCAGCCATAAAGAATCTCCTTGGTTGAATGTCATCATATCGACTTCCATAGGTAGTATTGCGTAGATCGCTTCTGTTGACAAGGCAAAGCGGTTCCTCATCGGCTGCGGCTGCCGCGCGTACGCTTTGTTTTTTTGAAGCGAAATGCCTATGCGGCGCGCCGGATCGATGGATCCAAGGGGCTTGGCTCGAAGCCGCCGTCCGATGACAGGCCTGGCGATACCAACAACATCGCGCCGGCAGATGATGGGTTTCGCAAGCGCTCGACCCATCCCAGAGGCTACGGGCCTTGAAACTTGATCATCGCACTCCGCGTCAGCGTGACGTTGCTGGTGATGCCGACGGGGCCGCCTTTGGCGAGCTGGAACGCCGCGTATTGCTCGTGATAGACGTCCTCGCCCGCCGAGCAGTCGACCGGGACAATGACCTTGTAGCCGCGCTGCACCGCTTCCTGGGACGTGCCGACGGTGGCGCCCTGGAACGAGTTGCCGCAAATGATGACGGTCTTGATGCCGGCCTGCTTGAGCACCGGCTCGAGCGTCGAGCCCAGGAATTTGTCCGGGCCGCCCTGCCGGTACCATTCGCCGGGGCGCGGCGTTATCGCCGGATCCATGACGTCGTCGGGCGTCGCCTTGCCGTTTGAGCCGACCAGGCTGTACCAGACCACCATGTCGTGGGCGCGCGCTTCGTCGTGCATGCGCTTGATGGTCGGCATCGCGGCGACACAGCGCGGCCGCGCGGTGCAGCCGGCTTTCATGATGTCGAGCAGCAACAGCGCCGTGGTCGCCGGCTCGACCGCGACCTCTTTCAGCTCCGGCGGCGGCGGCGCGACCGCCGTGCTCCAATCGGAAATGACATCGGCGACGGACGGCGATACCAGCAATGCAATGATGATCGCGCCGCCGACGGCGGCAAAACGTGACGGTGTCATGATGGGCTCCTAAGTTTTTGTTTTGAGCATGATCTTTTCCGAAAACCGGTTTCCACTTTTCGGGATCATGCTCTGGTAGCTGTGGCAGGAGCGACAAAGATAGAACAGCCGCTGCGTTCGGGCTACGGCGTTACCAGCCGTCCGGGTGCGTCCGGCAAGGCGGGCCCACCGGCTGGCACGCGTCGCTGATGATCGCCGGCGCCGCGTAGTAGGTCGCCGCATGGCCGCGCGCGCGATGCTCGGTCGCGGCCGACGCCGTGAGCGTGGTGCTGAGAACGATTGCGGCGGAGAGCGCAAATTTGGTCATGCCCGGCATCTTGGTTGCTCCTGGTTGGGCCGTGTGGCCCGCCCTGCGGTCCCTTACCGACAGATAGGGATGGCAATCGACGACGCCAAGCTCTCCTCGTCCCCAGAGGGGAGAGGGTTGGGGTGAGGGGGTTCGGAAGCTTGAGAAAAGACTCCCGCGTCCGAACCCCTCACGCAGCCGCGCTTGCTATGAACCATAGCGGCTATATTTAGGGTTTTGCGGATTGGCACAGCCGATCGGCTGTCTCAGGAGGGGCCGGACATGGCTTATGGCTTTCTCGATATCGCCTCGACCGCGAGCGTGAAGGAAGCGCAGCGGGAAAACGGCAGCGCCGATTATTGGGCAAGCTTTCACGGCGAGCGCGCCTTCGACCGCTTCACCGAAAACGAGGCGGCGTTCATCGCCGCGCGTGACAGCTTCTACATGGCCACCGTTTCGGAAAGCGGCTGGCCCTATGTGCAGCATCGCGGCGGGCCGGCGGGCTTCATCCGCGTGGTCGACGACAAGACCTTGGCGATCGCGGATTATCGCGGCAACCGGCAATACATCACTGTCGGCAATGTTGCGGCCGGCGGCCGCGCCTCGCTGATCATGATGGATTATGCGAACCGCCGGCGGCTGAAAATTTTCGCGCACGTCGAGATCAAGAATCTGGCCGATAATGCGGAGCTCGCCGCCGCGGTGGCGACACCCGGCTACAAAGCGAAGCCCGAACGCGTCATGCTGTTCCACCTCGACGCCTTCGACTGGAATTGCCCGCAACACATCACTCAGCGCTTCACCGAAGCGGAGATCGATGCGGCGCTGGCGCCAGTGCGCGATCGCCTCGCGCAGCTCGAAGCGGAGAACAAGACGCTGCGGGAAGCAAATAATCTTCCGCCCCCGCGATAGCGGGGGAGGGGAAAATTATTTTCGCGGCGGCTTCGCTGCGAACTCCGAGCCGCGCACGCATAACCTTCCGCGCGGATCCTGCCAGAGCTTTTCCGTCGCGTGCAGATGGCCGATGGCGCGGGCGATGGTGACGAACTCGTATTTGGCGAACTTTTCCGCGATGTCGGTGAAGTAGAGCGGCTCCTTGGCGATGACCCGCAATATCTCGGCGCCCAGCGCTGCCACCGCCGCCGCGTCGCCGGCCTCGCCGGCCGCGTCCTTCTTGCCGCCGACGTAGTCGTCGATCTTGGCGCGGTCCGCGTAGGCATAAGTGATGCGCTCGTAATATTCGCGCGGGATGTTTTCCGGAATGGTGGCGTCGATGCCGACCTTTGCGCCGGTCGGCACCACGCCGTAGCCTTGCGGCAGGCTCGGATCGAGCGGCTTTGCCCGCGCGTTCGACACGATCATCACGTCGCGGTCGCCCTGCACGCGGGTGGCGATGGCCCATTCCACTTCGGCAGGATCGTTGACGTCGATATCGTCGTCGACCACGACGACGTGTTTGAGATCCATCACCGACAGTGCGGCGAGCAGCGCGTTCTTGCCTTCGCCGGGCTGTTTCTTGATCGAGATCACCGCGTGCCAGAACGCGCAGCCGCCGAGCGTGACATTGATGTCCTTGACCTGCACGCCGGCGGTGCGCAGCGCCGCACGGATGGTGGCATAGCGCGTCGGCGCCGCGAGCCAGGTGTTCTCCCACGGCATGTGCAGATTGTAGTAGATCGCGTCCTTGCGCATCGAGATCGCCTTGATGCGCACCTGCGGATTCCAGTGCAGCCCGCCCATCAGCCGGGTGAACTCGCCGAAGCGGCCTTCCGGGAACGTCCAGCCGGTCGGCAACACTTCGGCCTCGAGCACGATCTCGGCGTCGGCGATGTACGGCACGTCGATTGTCTGGCACGGCGCCAGCGCCACCGGCTCGCCGCGAATGCCGCCGGCGATCGCCATCTCGTCGACGCCGAGCGGGGCGCGATAGCCCGAGCCGGTGATCTCGACCGGATGGGTGCCGATCGAGATCGAGATCGGCAGCGGCTCGCCGCGCTCCAGCGCGCGCTGCACGAACAGCCGCATGTTGTTCGGCGTCACCAGGTCGATGCCGGTGAGCGCCTTTTCCTTGACCATGAAGCGATAGATGCCGGAATTGAAGCCCAGCTCCGGATCGCGCGCGATGACCACGCCCGCGGTGATCATCGGGCCGCCGTCGTAGATCGACGACATCGGGATCGGCAGCTTGTAGAGGTCGACGTCGTCGCCGACCAGCGTCACTTCGCGGGCCGGCGAAGTCTTGACGTATTTCGGCGGGATCGGCTTGGCGATCGCCTGGGAGAGCTTGTCCTCGATCTCGCGATAGGTCTCGGCGCCGAGCGCCATCATGGCGCGCTCGCGCGAGCGGATGATGCCGGACACCACCGGCATGTCGTAGCCGATCACGTTGTGGAAATAGAGCGCGGTCTTGGCCTGGTCGACCAGCGTCGCAATATGGCGGATGTCGACCGGCTGGTGCAGGTCGACAAGCTCACCGTTCTGGCGCAGGCGGTCGAGGAACTGGCGGAAATTTTCCTGCATTCGTGACTCCGCGCCGGAGGGTTGTTGCCGGGCGCGGGCTAAGCTACTGAGGCCTTCGCCCATTGTCATCATCCCACTCGATTGTCATCATCCGCGAAAGCGGATGATCCAATATCCACCGAACCCGCGGCGATTACTGGGTGCCCGCCTTCGCGGGCATGACAGGAAGAGATGAACACAACGATGCGAGCTCTGGTTCTGCGCAAACACGGCACCCTCGACGACCTCGACGTCGTCGACGATTACCCAACCCCCAAAGCCGGCGACGGCCAGGTGGTCATCCGCGTGCGCGCGGCCTCGTTCAACTACCACGACGTGTTCACGGTGCGCGGCATGCCGGGCATAAAAGTGCCGCTGCCGGTGATCATCGGCCTCGATATGGCGGGCGAAATCGCCGAGGTGGGCGCCGGCGTTGCCGGCTGGAAGGCCGGCGACAGGGTGCTGGTCAATCCGGTCAACAAGAAGAAAGGCCTGATGGGCGAGATGCTCGACGGCGGCATGGCGGAATATTGCGCCGTCGCCGCCGATCAGCTCGTCGCCATGCCGGCTGGCGTCAGCTTCGAAGACGCGGCGTCGCTGCCGGTGGCCTACGGCACGGCGCATCGCATGCTGATCACGCATCAAACCGTGAAGGCCGGCGACAAGGTGCTGGTGCTCGGCGCCTCGGGCGGCGTCGGCACCGGCTGCGTGCTGTTGGCAAAAATGCTCGGCGCCGAAGTCATCGCCTGCGCGTCGAGCGATGAGAAGCTGGCACGGCTCAAGACGATGGGCGCCGACCAGGCGGTCGATTACACCAAGACCGACTGGTCGAAATGGGCGGTGGAAAAATACGGCAAGCCGCAGCGCCGCAGCTTCGACGGCGGCGTCGACGTGGTGATCAATTTCACCGGCGGCGATACCTGGGTGCCGTCGCTGCGCTGCCTCAAGCGCGGCGGCAAGCTGTTGGTCTGCGGCGCCACCGCGGGCTACGACCCGAAGGAAGATTTACGCTATGTCTGGAGTTTCGAGCTGCAAATCATCGGCTCCAACAGTTTTTACGACGACAATCTCGCCGCACTGATGGAGCTGATCGGCGCCGGCAAAATCAAGCCGGTGATCGACAAGGTGCTGCCGCTCGAACAAGCCCGCGAAGGCTTGCGCCTGATCCAGGACCGCGAGGTCATCGGCAAAGTGGTGGTGACGCCATGATGATTACCTCTCCCCGCTGCGCGGGGAGAGGTCGAGTGAGCGAAGCGAACGAGGGTGAGGGGGCCTTTCCGCGATTCTGAGCTTTGCGGTTTCTGGCGACGACGCTGGAGATGATCGCTAAAGTCTCGGCCCAGCGGAGAGGCCCCCTCACCCCAACCCTCTCCCCGCAAGCGGGGAGAGGGAGGAGCAAGCGGAAATGCCCGACGACATCACCCTCGAACAAATCCAAGCCATCATTACCCGTGCGCCGTTTCACCAATGGCTCGGCCTCACCGTGCTCGCCGTCGGCGACGACAGTGTCGAGATCAAAGCGACGTGGCGCGAGGAATGGGTGGTCAACGTCGAACGCCGCTATACCCACGGCGGCATCCTCGCCGCGCTCATCGATCTCGCCGCGGATTTCGCGCTGATCAAGCAGACCGGGCGCGGCGTGCCGACCATCGACATGCGCGTCGATTATCATCGCGTCGCCATGCCCGGAGATTTGATCATGCGCGGCAAGGTCGTGCGTTCCGGCTCGCAGTTCGCCACCGCGGAAGCGCAAATTTTTGATCTCGACGGTAAGCTGATCTGTAGCGGCCGCGGCACTTATCTGACCGCGTCGCCAAAAACACCATGACACCAATAGGGAAACGACCATGAAAATCCTGATCGGGTTTGCGCTGACCGCGGCACTTTCGGCAACGGCGCTGGCCGCCGACCAGCCGGATTGGGCCTATCCGGTGACGCCGCCGCCCGGGCAGCTCGATAGCACGGTGGAAAAATCGGTGGCGGGCAGCACCCAGCACTACACCCAGGCGCAGATCGACGATCCGTTCAATCCGCCCGATTGGTTTCCCACCGAGCATCCGGCGATGCCGCAAGTGGTGGCCCATGGCGGACCGAAACCCGCCGGCCGCGCCTGCGCGCAATGCCACCTGCCTTCGGGCGACGGCCACCCGGAATCGGCGAGCCTCGCCGGCCTGCCGGCGAATTACATCATCCGTCAGATGAACGCATTCAAGCAGGGCCAGCGCAACAATCCACGCGCCGGCGTCATGATCGCCATGGCGCAGGTGCTGTCCGACGACGATATCAAGGCGGCCGCCGAGTATTTTGCCAAGCTCAAGCCGACCGCCGGCTACAACACCGTGAAAGAGACCGACACCGTGCCGAAGAGTTTTGTCGGCGCCGGCGGCATGCGCTTCGCCGCGGCCGGCGGCGAGACCGAACCGACCGGTGCGCGCATCATCGTGCTGCCCAAGGACGAGACCGAGGCAAAACTGCGCGATCCGCATTCCGGCTTCATCGACAACGTGCCGGATGGCGCCATCACCCGCGGCCAAATGCTGGCCACCACCGGCGATAATGGCCGCACCGTGCCTTGCGGCCTCTGCCATGGTCCCGACTTGCGCGGCATGGGCGAAGTGCCGCCGATCACCGGCCGTACCGCGACTTACATGTATCGCCAGCTCAACGACATCAAGAACGGCACGCGCGTCGGCACGGCTGTGGGCTTGATGAAGCCGGTGGTCGCCAACCTCTCCGACAGCGACCTGATCGCGCTCGCCGCATATTTGGAGTCGCGCAATCCGTAGTGGCTTCACCAATCTCGGCGATCTCATCCGGCGCGATCGCGATCTGAACAAGATCGCGATCGTCGACCTCGGCGGCGAAGAGAGCCCGCGGGATTTTACTTTCGCCCAACTCGACGCCATGGCGAACGGCGTCGCGCGTGCGCTCACCAAACGCGGCTTGCAGCGCGGCGACAGGATCGCGCTGCTTTCCGCCAACCGCGCCGAATACATCGCCGCCTATTACGGCATCATGCGTGCCGGCTACATTGCGGTGCCGGTTAACTTCAAATTCCCGCGCGACACCATTCGTTTCATCATCCGCGACTCAGGCGCAAAGCTCGTGTTCTGCGACGCGCCGCGCGCCGCGGATTGCCCCGCCGATATTCCGAGCGTGACATTCGGCGCGGCGTTCGACGCCTTTCTCGATCCCGGCCCGTTCGACGCCGTGGCCCCGGCACAGAACGAGCCGGCGATGTTCCTCTACACGTCAGGGTCAACCGGGACGCCGAAGGGCGTCGTGCTGTCGCACCAAAGCCACATCTGGGTCGTCGAGACGCGGCTGGCGCCGGGGCTCGACCGCCATCGCTATCTGATCGCCGCCCCGCTCTACCACATGAACGCGTTGGCGCTGGCGAAACTCGCCTGCGCGGCGCATGCCACCATCGTGCTGTTGCCGCAATTTTCCGCGCCCGCCTATATCGCGGCGATCGGACAATACCGCTGCACCTGGCTCACCGCGGTGCCGCCGATGATCGCGATGATGCTGCGCGAAACGGCGACTCTCAAGGCAACCGACCTGTCCAGCGTCGAATTCGTGCGCATGGGCTCGGCGCCGGTCAGCGCCGCGCTGATGGCGGCGCTGCACGAACGGCTGCCGCAGGCCTCCGTCACCAACGCCTACGGCACGACCGAAGCCGGGCCGGTGGTGTTCGGGCCGCATCCCAAAGGTCTGCCGCAGCCCGAGCTGTCGGTCGGCTATCCGCATCCTTTGGTTTCGCTGCGCCTCGTCGATGGCGGCAACCGCAATGCCGAACAAGGCGTGCTGGAAATGAAGTGTCCGGCCTTGATGCTCGGCTATCACAATCGCCCCGACGTCGCGCCGCCGCTCACCCCGGACGGTTTTTACATCACCGGCGACGTATTTCGCCGCGACGCCGATGGATTCCATTATTTCGTCGGCCGCACCGACGACATGTTCGTCTCCGGCGGCGAAAATATTTATCCGGCCGACGTCGAGCGCATGCTGGAGCGCCATCCCGATATTGCGCAAGCCGCCGTGGTGCCGGTCGACGACGACATCAAGGGCCAAAAACCGGTCGCCTTCGTCATCAAGAAACCCGGCCGCACGCTCGACGCCGAGGCAGTCAAGCGCTTCGCGCTCGCCAACGCGCCGGCCTACCAGCACCCGCGCTTCGTCTGGTTCGTCGACGAACTGCCGCTCGCTTCGACCAACAAGCTCGACCGCGCGGCGTTGCACGCCATGGCACAGGAGCGAATGCCCCCGCTTTCACCTCTCCCCAGAGGGGAGAGGTCGAGCGAGCGATAGCGAGCGAGGGTGAGGGGGTTCGGAAGTCGAGGATTTTCTCATACGTCCGAGCCCCCTCACCCCAACCCTCTCCCCGCTGGGGAGAGGGAGTTCGCATGCGCAACCCCGATGCAACACATTTACTCAAGCCGGCGGGACATTCACCGTCTTGCCCGGCCACTTACACAGATCGGCGATGATGCACTTCTCGCACAGCGGCCGGCGCGCGATGCAGGTGTAGCGGCCGTGCAGGATCAGCCAGTGATGGGCGTGGAGCCGGTATTTGTCCGGCACCACCTCCATCAGCTTCATCTCCACCTCGAGCGGCGTCTTGCCGACCGCCAGCCCGGTGCGGTTGCCGACGCGGAAGATGTGGGTGTCGACCGCGATGGTCGGCTCGCCGAAGGCAATGTTCAGCACCACGTTCGCGGTCTTGCGGCCGACGCCCGGCAGGGCTTCGAGCGCCTCGCGGTCGTGCGGGACCTTGCCGCCGTGTTTTTCGACGAGTTGCTGCGACAGGCCGATCACGTTCTTCGCTTTGGTGCGATATAGCCCGATGGTCTTGATCAGATCGCGCACCTTGGCTTCGCCGAGCTTGGCCATCCGCTCCGGCGTATCGGCGAGCGCGAACAAAGCCGGCGTCGCCTTGTTGACGCCGGCGTCGGTCGCCTGCGCCGACAGCACGACGGCGACCAACAGCGTAAACGGATTGATGTGCTGGAGTTCCCCGCGCGGCGCCGGATTGGCGGCGGCGAATCGGCGGAACGCTTCCTCGATCTCAGGCTTCGTCCATTGCGGCAGTTCGCCGTGGGCGGCCTTGGCATCGGCCTTCACTTGCGCCTTGCGGCCCTTGAGACGCGCCGCCTTACGCTGCCGGGCGGCCTTCAATCTTTGCTGAGACTTCTTTTGCTTGGGTGTTTTGCGCGCCATCTTGCCGGTATAATAGCCGCCATGGTTGACGACACCAACGATCTGCCAGCCGATCCCACGCTCTTTTCGGCGACCATCACGCCGCATCGCTCGCTCAGCTCGACCGGCTTTGTCATTTTCATGCTGTGCATCGGCGGCATCAGTTTCGCGGCCGGCATGGTGTTCCTGATGCTCGGCGCTTGGCCGGTGTTCGGCTTTTTCGGCCTCGACGTGCTGCTGGTCTATTGGGCGTTCCGCGCCAATTATCGCTCGGCCCGCGCCTACGAAGAGGTGACGGTGACCGCCACGGAACTCACCGTGCGCAAGATCAGCCAGCGCGGCGAAGTGCGCGAATGGACGCTCAATCCGGTGTGGGTGCGGCTCGACCGCATCGTGCACGAGGAATTCGGCATCGAGCGGCTGTTCCTGGTCTCGCACGGCCGCCGCCTGTCGATCGCCGGATTTTTGGGCCCCGACGAGAAGAAAAGCTTCGCCACCGCGCTGTCTGCGGCGCTGGGCGAGGCAAGGCGCGGCCCGACGCGGACGGTCATTTAGACCTCCCCCCTGAAAGGGGGAGGAAAAGGAACACAGAAACCGGGTGGTTTGCGCGATGATCACGGCCTAGATCGGGAGCAACCAATGGAGGTATCCATGCTGTCACCCGATCGCATCCAAAACCCGATGCCGCTGGCGGCTGCGGCCGCCGATTACGACGTGGTGCGCCGCGCTATCGGCCATATCCGTGGCCATTGGCGCGAACAGCCCGAGATCGAAGCCATTGCGGAAGCCGCCGGCGTGACGCCGACGGAACTGCATCATCTGTTCCGTCGCTGGGCCGGGCTGACGCCGAAGGCGTTCCTGCAGGCGCTGACGCTCGACGGCGCGCGGCAATTGCTGCGCGATTCCGCGAGCGTTCTCGATGCCACTTACGAGGTCGGCCTGTCCGGCCCCGGGCGGCTGCATGACTTGTTCGTGACCCACGAAGCGATGTCGCCCGGCGAATGGAAGTCGGGTGGCGAAGGCTTGACGATCTTTTTCGGCTTTCATCCGTCGCCGTTCGGCAGCGCGCTGGTGATGGCGACGCAGCGCGGCCTTGCCGGCCTCGCCTTCGCCGATCACGGCGAGGAACGCTCAGCTCTCACCGATATGAAGAGCCGCTGGCAGCGCGCCAACTATGTCGAAGACAGCGCCCGCACCGCCGGCATTGCCAGGCGCATTTTCGATCCGACCCGATGGCAGGCGAGCGAGCCGCTGCGCGTGGTGCTGATCGGTACCGATTGGGAAGTGCGGGTGTGGGAGACGCTCTTACAAATCCCCATGGGCAGGCTCACCACCTATTCGGACATTGCCTGCAAGATCCGCAAACCCACCGCCGCCCGCGCCGTCGGCACCGCCGTCGGCAAGAACCCGGTATCGTTCGTGGTGCCGTGCCATCGCGTCGTCAGCAAGTCGGGCGACCTCACCGGCTATCACTGGGGCATCACCCGCAAGCGCGCCATGCTCGGCTGGGAGGCGGGGCAGGTCGGGGCCACGGCGTAGCGTCGGCAGCGCCGCAAGCAGTCGAGAGCGGCAAAGCTGCGTTCCTTCTCCCCGGAGGGGAGAAGGACAGGATGAGGGGGTACTGAGTCCGAGTATTTTCTCCGAATTCCGAACCCCCTCACCCCTCCCTCTCCTCTGCGGGGAGAGGGAGAAGTGCGCGCTGATTGACGCTGCCGTGCCGATCCGCAATACCCCTTTCGGCGTTGTCTGACCGAAAGGATTTTGCGACATGCAACGGCGGCGGCCGGTGATGCTGGTGATTCTCGACGGCTGGGGTTGGCGCGACGATCCCGCCGACAATGCCATCCGCCAAGCCAACACGCCGACCTTCGACGGGCTATGGCGGGACGGGCCGCATGGTTTTCTGAATACCTCGGGCAAGGACGTCGGCCTGCCCGGCGGCCAGATGGGCAATTCCGAGGTCGGCCATCTCAATATCGGCGCCGGCCGCGTGGTGATGCAGGATCTGCCGCGCATCGGCGGCGCGATCGCCAACGGCGACATCAAGCAAGCGCCGGCGCTCACCGATCTGATCGCAAAGCTCAAGAAGAGCGGCGGCACCTGTCATCTGATCGGCCTGGTGTCGCCCGGCGGCGTGCATTCGCATCAGGATCACGCCGCGGCGCTGGCAAAAATTCTCGCCGATGCCGGCGTGCCGACGCTGGTGCACGCGTTCACCGACGGCCGCGATACGCCGCCGCAGTCGGCCGGCGAAGACATCAAGCGCCTCATCGCGGCGCTGCCGAAATCCGTCGCGATCGCCACCGTGTGCGGCCGCTACTACGCCATGGATCGCGACAAGCGCTGGGAGCGCGTGGCCAAAGCCTACAACGCTATCGTCGAAGCCGAAGGACCGCGCTTCCCCGACGCGCAGGCCGTCGTCACCGAGGCTTATGCCAACAAGAAATTCGACGAGTTCATCATCCCGGCGGTGGTCGGCGACTATCGCGGCATGAAGGACGGCGACGGCGTGCTCTGTTTCAACTTCCGCGCCGACCGGGTGCGGGAAATTTTGGGCGCCATGCTCGATCCGGACTTCTCCGGCTTTCCGCGCCCGCGCGTCGTGCGCTTCGCCGCCGCCGTCGGCATGACGCAATACTCGGAAGAGCTCGACAAATTCATGCAGACGATTTTTCCGCCGCAATCCCTCGCCCACATCCTCGGCGAAGTCGTGGCGGAAGCCGGCCGCACCCAGTTGCGCATGGCGGAGACCGAAAAATATGCGCACGTCACGTATTTCCTCAACGGCGGCCGTGAGGAGCCCTATCGCGGCGAGGACCGCATCATGGTGCCGTCGCCAAAGGTCGCGACCTACGATTTGCAGCCGGAAATGTCGGCGCCGGAACTGACCGACAAGGCGGTCGAGGCGATCGCTTCCGGCAAATACGATCTGATCGTTCTCAACTACGCCAATCCCGACATGGTCGGCCACACCGGCAGCCTGCCTGCGGCGATCAAGGCAGTGGAGACGGTCGATGCGGGCCTCGGCCGCATCGCCGATGCAATCCAAAAATCCGGCGGGGCGCTCCTCGTCACCGCAGACCACGGCAATTGCGAGATGATGCGCGACCCCAAGACCGGC
>Ga0210398_10003582_pt1 | contig 14831 bp, 11 predicted proteins | sample IncBWC4OmetaG_FD_161047 | JGI IMG/M metagenome (GOLD analysis project Ga0210398, IMG submission 161047) | Forest soil microbial communities from Barre Woods Harvard Forest LTER site, Petersham, Massachusetts, United States - Inc-BW-C-4-O | ecosystem: Environmental > Terrestrial > Soil >...
GTTCCGAACTCAGGATGGACCACATTTCAGATACGAAGTGAAGAAGGCCTCAGCCATGCTCTCCGGCTGATGCGACTGTCATATCTCCGCTACACGCTGAAGAGTGCAACCGATCCGCAGAAACTCTTCGAGCAGGAAATTGAACAACTGCATTTAAGTTCTCAGTTGAAGGCTTTGCTCGAGCCATTCGTACCTAGAAGGACCAACGGTGTTTCCGCCGAGCCACTATCGGTGTAGATGGCTCTCCCATGGCGCGGATTATCTGCGCTCGAATGCACCACATCCGTCATTGCCGCGCTCCGCCACGGCTCGGTAACGATCGCGGTAGCCCGAACCATGGGAGCACGTGCTTTTCAAAGCGGGTCATGGCGGAGATCCGGCCGCCGGTCAGCGTAAGGACGTGGAGGCCGACCCCTTGACGGCTGCCGTCGGGGGCGTGCAGGTAGACACCGAACGCCAGCTGACCGTTCGCTCTTGTGCGTGCGAGGCTGAACCTTCGACCCGAGCCAAAGATGCTGGCGCAGAAGCGGGCCACGACATCTCGGCCCTCGTATTCGAAGGGCATCGGTGGCATCGAGATGAAGACGTCGTCGGTCAGAAGGGCCACCAGCGCGTCGAGATCGGCGGACTCATACGCGCTGACGAACTTCGCTACGATCGCATTCTCCGCAGGTGAGTCCGACGGGGGAGGCGGTTCGCGGTCGCCAGTTGCCGGCCTTCGGCACTGCAGCCTGGTGCGCGCCCGTTTAAGGGCGCTGTTGACCGATTCGACGGTCGAATCCAGCATGTCGGCCACCTCCTTGGCGTGGAAACCGAGTACGTCGCGCAAGATAAGGACGGCAAGCTGGCGAGGCGGCAGGACCTGAAGGCCCTTCACGAAGGCCAGCGAAATGGATTCGGTCTGCACGTAGCGCGCCTCCGGGCCGAGCGGCACGTTGATCGCACCTTCGAGGAGGGTGTCGGGAAATGGCTCGAGCCATACGATCTCGCCGAGCCGCGTCGGTTCAGGCGGTACAACTCCGGGCACGTCCCATTCCTTGGCGGGTCGTCGGCTGCCCGAGCGCAGCGCGTTGAGGCAGCGGTTTGTGGCGATCCGGTACAGCCAGGTGCGGACCGAGGCGCGTCCCTCGAATCCCGCGAGACCCTGCCAGGCGGCCAGCATGGTGTCTTGGAGGGTGTCCTCGGCGTCCTGGAAGGAGCCGAGCATCCGGTAGCAGTGCACCTGCAGCTCGCGGCGGTGCGGCTCGGTCAGCGCTCGGAACGCGTCGCCGTCCCCGGCCCGCGCCCGGCTGATCAGGTCGTCTGTCACCAGTTCCACTCTCGCGTCACCTTTCTCTCACACCTTGTCGCACTTCTAGGTAGTGCCAAAACTTGAACCGGGCGAGCCGTGGGGTGTTCAGTGACCCGCGCGGTCATGACATCTTGTTCCCGACAGGTCGAGCCGCGATGCATCAGATTACACTTTCAGTGATGCGGACGTGCGCATCAGTAATGTGAAAACCATGCTTTTCGATGTCTTCCAGACACTCGTTGGTATCCACCCCCGCTCTTGCCTCTCCATCCCGGCTCAGTTCGATCGATTTAAAGAACGTCCAAGGAGAAAATCGCGAGGGTAAGTTGCCTCCTGTCCCGTCTCCCGTAACACCAAACACGCGGCCTGGGCCCCTGAAAATATGCACTAACATCAGTTTTGCTCCGTGACTACCCGCTCAATCATATAGACGCAACGCCATCCCGCGAGCGTGGTCAATCCCGCTCATCGTCACACTGAGACACGACCTACTTCTCCTGTATAGACACGTGCCGAGGCGCGAACTGGGCGGTTGATGAGCGCCCATTTTCGCGATGTCGTGGTGTCTGTATCGGTGACTGCTTTGACAATCCGAACGTCGATGGATTGCGACAATAGCAGCCACGCCCAGATAAGTCTCATCCGTCGGTCTTAACTCATGAAGTGGTCGGGTGTGAGCACCCGGGTCAAGAAAAGGGAACAAAGATGATGCTGAAGAACAAAGTTGCGGTGATCTACGGAGGCGGAGGTGCGATCGGCGGCGCTGTCGCACGCGCCTTTGCCAGCGAGGGGGCCAAGGTTTTTCTTAGCGGACGAAAGCGAGCGCCCCTAGAAGCTCTTGCCAAGGAAATCCAATTGGCTGGTGGATCCGCCGAGGCGGCGGAGGTCGACGCTCTTGACGAACAGGCCATAGATAAGCATCTGCGGTCCGTGATCGAAAAGGCAGGCCGCGTCGATATCTCGTTCAACGCGATCAGCATCCCGCCGGAGAAGATTCTGGGTGTCCCTCTGATCGAAATGGATGTCGAGCAGTTCTCTCTGGCCATCGCGAGTTATACGAGGTCGTACTTTCTGACCGCGCGCCTGGCTGCAAGACGCATGGTTCAAAATAAATCAGGAGTGATCATGACCATAACCGCACTCCCCTCGCGGAAAGGTACCCCATTGAACGGAGGTTACGGTTCGGCGCAGGCCGCCAAGGAGGCGCTCAATCGAGATCTCTCCGCCGAACTCGCACCTCAGGGCATTCGCGTGGTCGCTCTGCGACCACATGGCATGCCGGAGACAAGCACGATCAGGGAAGTCTACGAAATGAAAGCCAAAACAACGGGCATAACTTGGGAACAATTCCAAGGTTACCTCGCAAGCACGACCCACCCGCAACGAGTCATGGCGCTCGAAGAGGTCGCAAACATGGCAGTCTTCATAGCTTCCGATAAGGCGAGCGGGATGACGGGAACTACCGTCAATATGACCATGGGCAGCCTGGATGACTAGCGGCTAAGCGACCGAGCTCAGCTGAAAAATGCTCCTCTCGCCGGCCCGGGCAACACGTCACTTGGTAAACGGCACGATTCCGCATTTCAGATCGAGGAACTTCTGCAAGCGTGGCGGTAAGTATGGAACGAGTCCCTGCCATGTCACAACCTTGCACCTGCTTCTGAGTTCTGCAGTTCTTATGCATCGCAGAATCTCATACCAGTCTTCGATCAGATCCGGCCTCCGCGCGTCAAGCAGCAGGCAGAAAGACAGATCAAGCGCGTGCGTCGCCAGCACATTGCGTAGGAGCTGATAGGAGACGTACCTCTGGCCTCGGCGCGGTAGATCGCCGACTTCAAAGACCTCCACCAGATCGCGATATCCTTCGACGATCGCGGCGTTCTGCCTTTGAAAGTCCGCTTCGGTAAGTTTTGCTTCGAACAAGACGGAACCAAGCTTCATATCGATTTCAGTCCTCTCGACGAAACCGCTGGTCAGAGGAATACGGGGCTTGAATCCAAACTCCGGCAGATCGCCGATCCCCGTTCCCAAGATCGAACTGAGCTCTTTTCTTTTCGTTACGCGGGGATAGCAGAATATGTTCATCAGCAGCGCGTCGGAACTCATCGAGGAATCGAGCTCCTTCCAGATGCGATCGTCTTTCGGCAATGCGCGACGTGCAGTGCTATGGACTTTGGCGAATCGTTTCTTCCACTCCGGCCGTCTTGTGATGGCTTGGTAGCTGGCCGAAAGGAAGTTGCCATGTTTCTTGCCGCATGAGGACGCCCGGTAAACCATCACCGGCGTTTCGCCGTAGCTGGTCACATGGGGCACCTGCTCAAGCGTCGCATAGGAGGCGTTGCGGGCACATAGCTCGCGGCGTAGAAGACTGGCGTATCGGGACCGATTGGACATTGCGTATTTTCAGAATCAATGAAAATCGTGGGACTGAGTCGCGGCCGCGCTGACCGAGAGTGGCGAGATGCGTTCCGCTCTGAGGTGCACAACCCCGTCCTGGTTCTGGACACGGCCTTTCACTTGAACAAAACGTTCATGCAGCACGACCATCGGGTCGAGGCTGTAAACGTCTGGCATCACAATCACGTTGGCATGGCCGGTCTCATCTTCCAAAGTAAGAAAGATGAGCCCCTTGGCCGTTCCGGGTCGTTGACGGGTAATCACGCAACCGGCCGCCACGGCAGACTTGTTGTGCGGAAGTTTTCTGAGCTCGATCGCGGATACAATGCCCATCCGCCGCAGATGCTCGCGCCGGTAGGCCATGGGATGCGGACCTACAGTTAGACCCGTGCCATGAAAATCCGCCACCAGCCGTTCCTCGATTTCCATTGGTTTCAATGGCAAAGATCTGTCTTGTTCAACCAGTCCTTCCAGCATCCGCGGAACTCGCGAGCCGTATTTCTCGACCTGCCATAGCGCATCACGTCGATGAGACTGAGTGCCGTTGGCGGTCGCGATCGTGTTCAACGCTCCGATCGTTGCTAGCATCCGCAGGTCCGGCTTGGCGAGTTGTGGCACCCGCACCGTCAGATCGCCGATAGAGACAAAAGCTCGGTCATTGCGGCTGGCGACCACCGATTCCGCCACACCTTGCCGAAGTCCACGCACATAGCGCAAGCCTAGGCGCAAAACGATCTCCCTGGCTTCCCTTTCGAGCGTGCAATTCCAATGCGAGCGCGTGACGTCGACTGGGCGGATTTTCAGTTCATGCCTCTGCGCATCCTTGACGATCGTTGCCGGACTGTAAAAACCCATGGGCTGGCAATTCAGCAGAGCACAGGTGAAGGCCGCCAGGTACCGAACCTTTAGATACGCGCTGGCGTAGGCGAGCAGGGCAAAACTGGCAGAATGCGATTCCGGGAATCCGTAAAGAGCGAACGAGGACACGAACTTGACGATTGCGTCCTGCGCTTCCTGCGGGATTTCGTTTTGCGTCATGCCGGCTCGCAATTTGGTCTCAATCTCGAGCATTCGTTGTTGCGATCGTTTGTGACTGAGCGCGCGCCGGAGTTCCTCTCCCTCTCCTCCAGTGAAGTTGCCGCAGATCATGGCCATCCGCAGCAGTTGTTCTTGGAACAGCGGAACCCCAAGCGTTCTCTCGAGTACAGGCACAAGCGACGGATGGGGATAGGTCACCTGTTCCTTTCCCTGTCGGCGCCGGAGATACGGGTTGGTCATTTCTCCGACGATCGGGCCGGGACGAATCAGCGCAACCTGGACCACCAGATCGTAAAATCGTCGCGGACTGTTCCTTGGCAACGACGCCATCTGCGCGCGGGATTCAATCTGGAACATGCCCACGGTGTCGGCATTGCGAATCGTTTCGTAGACGTCGGACTGGTCCGCTGGGAGATGGGCGAGATCGACATCTTCGTGATAGTGCACGCCGATCAAGTCAATCGATTCCTTGAGCGCCGCCATCATTCCCAGTCCCAGGAGGTCCACTTTAACAATCCCCAAATCCGCGCAATCGTCTTTGTCCCATTGCACGACAACCCTGCCGGGCATAGAAGCGGGCTCGAGCGGTACCACCGAATCGAGAGCCCCCTGCGAGATGACCATGCCGCCCGAGTGCTGTCCCAGATGCCGCGGCAAATCGATGACCCGTTTACATAAACCGAGGAAGCAAGCGATCCGGGAATGATTTACGTCAAAGCCCGCCTTGCGGAAATACTCGTCGAAGGTATCGTCCGCCCCCTTCCACTCCCAGGAGCCGGCGACCGCAGACAGGCGTGACAAGGAATCCGGCTCGAAACCCAAAACCTTGCCCATCTCCCGCGCCGCCAACTTCGAGCGATAAGTGATCACATTGGCGGTCATGGCGGCACCGCGCTCGCCATAGCGCCTGTACACGTACTGGATCACTCGCTCGCGCTCATCGCCGCTCGGTAAATCGAGATCAATGTCCGGCCATTCCCCGCGCTCTTCGGAAAGAAAACGCTCGAAGAGCAGGTCCATGGCAATCGGATCCACGGCAGTGATGCCCAGGGAGTAGCAAACCGCGCTGTTGGCAGCGGAGCCTCTTCCCTGCACCAGGATCTGATTCTCGCGGCAGAACTTCACAAGGTCCCACACGATGAGGAAGTAGCCCGCCAGTTTTAGTTTTTCGATGAGTTTGAGTTCGCGTTCCAGTTGGCGGCGCGCCCGGTCGCTCACCGGCCGGTAGCGTTCGAGCGATCCTTTGCCGACCTGAGTGCGGAGATAACTGATCTCGGTTTCCCCAGCGGGGACCGGATAGCGCGGAAATTCATACCCCAGATTTTCCAGAGTAAATTCGAGGCGCGACGACAACTCGGAAGTATTGGCGATGGCCTCAGGAAGGTCGGAAAATATCTTCAGCATGTCCGCGCCCGGACGTACATGACGCTGAGAATTGATCTGCAGCCGATCTCCAGCTTCGTCGAGCGTGCATTTGTGTTTGACGCAGGTCAGTGCGTCGAGCAAATGGCGGTCATCCGGCATCGCATAGCGGACACCGTTGCTGGCAAGAAGCGGCAGCCCGAATTCCCGCGCCAAGTCAATCGCGGCATGATTTCGGTATTCCTGTTCCGGGCGGAAGTGCCGTTGCAGTTCGACGTAGACATTGTTTTTGCCCAAAATAGACTGGAGCCTATCCAGCAAACGCCGGGCCTCATCTTCGCCGCCGGACTTCAATGCCTGCGCGAGTGGGCCATCTTCGTCTCCAGTGAGACAGACTAGGCCCTCAGCATGTTCTTCCAACTCCGCAAACGTGGCCGCTGTGGGCTTGTTCTTATTGGCCCGTAGTTTGGTTTTGGTGATCAGACGGCAGAGGTTCTGATATCCAACCCGGCTCGCTGCCAATAACGGGTAGTAGGACGATTTCGACGCCAGGGTCGCTTCGACCGACAATTCCGCACCGACGTGCGATTTGATCCCGACTGATTTGGCAATCAAATGAAATCGCGGCGAACCGTAAAGCCCGTTGCGATCGAGGACCGCCATCGCCGGGAGTTGGAGTTTGGCGCAGGTGTGGGCCAATGCTTCTGGAACGGAGGCTCCCTCCAGAAAACTAAACGCGCTCCGCGCATGTAATTCCACGAACTGCATCAGTCGTAGAGGCCCTCCACAAACCAGGAATCCCGCCTAAGATCACGGAAAATCCGATACAGGCCCACGCCGTGCGCAAGGTGCACCGCGATGTCCCATTCTTCGCGGCGCCATTCTTCACTCTTCCACCAATTGCCCGATGTAATCCATGGACCACCGGCACAGACAATTTCAGATGACACTTCCGCAAATGAAATATGGATCGGCTTGCCGGCGCGGCAACGGACGCTTGCCGGCAACGGAGGGCGAAACATGCTCATGGTCACGGACGGGACGGTTGTCTCATTTCCAATCGTCCCTCTCTTGTTGTCGCCTGGCACAAAAGCAGTCATTCGGAAGTCATCCGATTGATGCGAGCACAGCACCTCCGCTGCGCCCACCTTCCCCCGGCCTCGGTCGTCCACTTCGCCAACCAGTCCGCGAATACGGGCCAGCGTGATTTCCAAACTCTCTGGCTCTGGAGCAACGGGAGCAAACAGCGCACCCTGCGTGTAGCGGCGCCTGGCCGGCCGCGCCTCGATGGTCACGCTCTTGACCGCTGCGTCTGGGCGATGCTGCTCCAGGTCCAGCTGCAAGAGTTTCAGCAACACTTTGGTGTTCTGCATCGACACTGGAAGGCTGAGGGTGCGAACCCAGCAATCGGGAACTTCCCTGTCGAGTTCTTTGCGGGTGTCGCGGTCCTGATGTACATCCAGTTGAAGGCGCAAAGTCAGTTCATCCGTGGCTAGCGAGCGCGACATCAATCGCGCCGCGATTTGCTCCAGCAACCGGTTCAGGATGAAGACCAGCGACTCCAGGTTCTCAATCGGGTCTTCGAGTTCCAGGCTTTCTTCAAATCGGAACCGGGCGGCAGTCGGAACGAGCACACCGGTTCCTTCGCCGCGCGCCAGCTGTTGCAGAACAAGACCAGCCTGCCCGAGTCTCTCGATCAGTGGCACGGGTGGCAGTAAAACCAAGTCCCGGCACTTGCGAATGCCCCAGGCATCGAGAATCTCGGCCTGAGCCTCGCTCAACGGCAGCACATCGATCGGCAGCTGCGCGAGGCAACTTGCCTCATTCCCCTTCTGGATGACGGTCGTGCCGGTAAAACCTTTGGCCGCGAGCAGTGCCGTATCTCGATTGCTGGCGGCGGCGATGTTTACCTCCAAACCCACGCGGGCCGCATGATGCGCAAGCGAGCGAATGAGCTTTTGCGGTGGGCCGAAGATTCGTTCGGTTCCCTCAATGTCGAGAGTCACGAAGCCCTGTGCCTTGGATTCCACTTTGGGAGAGAACTCGGCGGCGCAGTCCATCAACGCATCTTGCGCGGCCTGTTCCTGCTTCGGCATTCGTTTTCGCAGAACGATGTCCGGGCACTGGGCCGCCTGTGCCTTGGTGATTCCTGGCTCGACCCCCACAAGCTGCGCGCGCTCATTGCAAGCAAAGACCCGCGGTAGAGATTCTGGGCCGTCGAGAACCGCAACCGGCCGGTGGCTCCATGCCTGCCGTTTCTCTTCGGGCTCGCAACGCAGGGATGCTTGCACAATAAAGCGCGGCACGAAGATGCAGGCAAAGAGCATGACTTATGCCCATCGCCGCTGCGCCCAGAAGTTGCGAATTGGTTGGGATGGTTTCTTGAACGAGCGTCGGGTTCCAACCTCGATTTGAAAGTCCAAACCCGTGGGAAGGAGCGCGTGCGCCGGAGATCCAGGCATCGGCAGGGCCCAGCGAACCTTCCCAGCCGACAAAGTCAGAGTCAGGCTTGCACAAGTACCCAGAACCGGACAGGGCGTCGCGAACACGAGTGGCCCGGCGAGCTTTTCAACCACACTGCGGAAACGGAACCAGGTGGTCAACGGTACTTTGCGGACAAGCCGTTCCGGGAATCCCGCGAGATCGACCATGATGAGTCCAAAGCCGCCGGTTCCCTGGAGCAATAAATCTGAAACTTTAAATGCCTGTTCTAAGGCTTTGACCCCGCGTTCGCCGCCCCTTATCCATAAGACGCGCTCAAGATTGACACCGGCAGTTTTCGCAGACCGCGGATCGAACGAATCATTGGCATCGACCAACGCGCAGAATTGGTCTCGAGTGGCACAGGTCAGCAGTTGAGCTTGCAGGCTCTTCCGGCCGGCGGAACACCAGGATGGACCGATGATCTCGGTAATTCCGCCACAAGGAAGCCCACCTATCGCCGAGTCGATAGCGCCTACACCGGATGCCATGGTGCGCATATCAACGGGCGACCGTCGCGCGAATGCGGACGGGACGCGATCAGCGAGGCTTGCTTCTATCTGTGCGCGAACGAGGGCTGGGGAGGACATAGCGGTAAGGAAGAAGAAACAGACGAATGTTCGTCTTTTGTTCGCCTATTACGCTAGCCCTGAAATCCCTCTGGTGTCAACCGGAGGAATGCCCAGGGAGGCTAAGTTACTGAGGGGGTGGCGAATATTCTTAGCGGAAAACTTCAACTCTCCTGTTTGCTGTCTGGTTCGGACCTGTCTGCGGCCGGAGAGTCGGGATTCGTGACTGTTTCTTCACCTGTTTCGTGCTTCTTGTAAGTTCCCCTCACCGACAGTAGTTCCGCGTGGCTTGGAGGAAACACGTAATTCTGGACGAACCAAAGTGCGTCATAGGTGAGCCGACGGCCGACGACAGCGCGGCCATGCTCTTTCACAAACTGGCAGAAATCGTCGGCATGAATAATCTTGGCTTTTGTTCCCGCAGCCGGGAGAGATCGAGACTTGAGCCAACCCAGGTCAATCCATTTTTGTATTTCGTCGGGCCGCGTGTGCAGGGCCCGCGAGAGTGAAAACTTGGTGAACCATTCCCGCCCTGTTTGGCCGCCGATGCCCAGCCGGTGCAACATCGAGCGAACCGACCCCGCGGGCCGACCCAACTGCTTGGCAGCCTCCTCCACCGGGATGGTGGTGATGAGATCCAGAAGGCGCTGTTGCTCGGGCTTTGTCCATTCGCGGTACGCTCGTTTTTCATTGACACCAAACTCGTGCAGGAAACGTAAACACGCGTCCCGTGGATTTCCAGAAATCTCAGCCAGTTTCGTGACAAGAGTCCGCCTGTCCAACTCGGTATGCTGCTGGCTTCTGCTGGTTCGCTGTTTGTATGCCCTGATCAGATCTCTTGCGTCTTTGGGCCAGCGGAATGCGCGGCGCTTATGGACACTGTCGTCTTCGCCCATAGTGCTGCTTCCGGGGCTGGGTCCTGGAGGCATTGAGCTGCCCCAGGTCCGTCTACAGGCACTTCTCTGCCCTGGAATTCCTCCTCTCCTGCTGCGAAGCACATGTCCGATTTGCTTCGGACATGTCGGGCGACGAAGGTGGCGGATGGAACTGTTCCGCACCCGAACCAAGTGGTAGAGGGCAGGGTATCCCCAAGAGGGAATCGCTTTTCAACATTTTTTTTCTTGCACGAAATCGTGCAGGCGGGCTTTCCGGGTCGACCGTAGTCAAGACAGACGGGACGAGCAGCGACAGGGGAAAATAGCCCCCAAATCCGGAGCGATTTTCGCAACTATGGCGCCAGTAAAGGGTTTTAGACGATCACCACCATCTAAGCGTGATCAGGGTGAAGTCATGCCTGGCCGGCGCAAAACGGATTTTAGTTGGCAGGAAATCGCCAAAGTTCTACGGATCACAAGGTCTGAGAATAGGGCCGGTTTCTGGCACGAAATCGAACGCTCTCCTTTTAAGAGTCTAACAACGAGGAAATCTCCTGCGCGTTTTGGCCCAAGTGAGAAGGACGCGGACACCCTACGACTTCGCAGGTCGAGAGTAGATCGCTAGATTCCCAGCCAGGACCCTAGGTACGAATGAATACGGGTTTCACCTCGTGATCTCAAGTTAGACTGTTGCGCGAGACTCGAAGGCTCGCCGACAATGCTCCGCGATAGGCCCAACTTCTCGAGGGTGTGGTTTTCTCTGGCTGCAATCGGATGCCTGCATCTGACCCTTCTGTATGCACCGGGAACTTCGCGGTCCTTTGCCCAATCGACCCCCACAGAACCTACCTGCTGGCCAACCGGGACACTCACTTTTGCTGCCGGAACTCGCGAGGCCGTACTGGAACGTTCCGCAAATTTCCTCATTACTGCGGAGGACGTGCCTACGCACCCGTATTGGCCAAAGGGCGATTCCGGGATAACGATTGGCGTTGGATGGGACCTTGGTCAGCACGGTGAATCCGAATTCCTAAGCGCGTGGGCGGCCCTTGATCTCGCTAGTCTGCGTCAACTGAAAGAAGCGATACACAAGAGAGGCCACGCGGCCGAGGTGCTGGTTCCTCAACTGAAGCCGATCACAGTACCTCGCAACATCTCACTCTCGGTCTTTCGGCGTTCTTTGGACGCCTCTTACTATCCAATGATGTTGCAACTATTTCCTGGCGTCGAATCATTATCTACGGACGTGCAAGTGGCCCTTTTGTCGCTTGTGTTTAACCGGGGAGTGTCGCTCGGTCGTGATCCCGACTGGAGCAAAGTGAAAGCGCTGGACCGAAGATGGGAGATCCGGCGCCTACAGGTTGACGTTAAGCAGCGCGACGTGTTTGCCATTTACATCCGTCTCGGGACGATGAAGAGACTTTGGGAGAAATCGGGCCAACGAGGATTGCTTTACCGTCGTCGTGACGAACAACACCTCATTCGGCCTTACGTCGATCAGGAGTTGATGTGGGAAGAGAACCGCGACAAACTCAAGGCGGCTGGTCTTCCTCCATGTTCGAAATGACTTCCCTGAAACCGACTTCTCGTTACCTAATCGATTTGACGCCATGGAGTACGTCTGGACACCTTTACCCGCACGGGCGGCTTGATCCCGTCGTGATGTGGTCTTGAGGATCCGAGATCGCCAAAGACGGCAGTCGGCGGTGGTAACCATACTGGATCGCGAGTCCTCTTTTGGGTTCTCCATACGCGGTCTATGATCAGAAAGCGCCATGCGAAATGACGGCTCGAGCCCGCAAGCAAGCGGACGTATCGTGCTTGCAACCACCATCCTGGGATCGAGCATGGCGTTCATTGACGGAACCGTCGTTAATGTCGCTCTTCCCGCGCTGCAAAACGCTTTGCACGCCTCCATCGCAGACGTGCAGTGGGTCGTTGAATCATATGCTCTGATGTTGGCGGCGCTGCTGCTTGTAGGCGGCTCTCTTGGAGATATCTTTGGCCGCCGCAAGGTGTACGTTTCTGGCGTTGCCGTGTTCGCAGCCGCCTCTGCGTGGTGTGGCCTGGCTCGAGATATTGACATGCTCATCTGGGCCCGATCGATTCAAGGCATAGGAGCAGCCTTGCTGGTACCGGGAAGTCTCGCACTGATCACGGCCTTTTTTCCTGAAGAAACAAGAGGACAGGCGATTGGTACATGGTCGGGATTTACCGCAATGACGGCGGCCATCGGCCCTGTCATCGGCGGTTGGCTGATCGAGTACTCCACCTGGCGCTGGGTATTCTTCCTGAATCTGCCGCTTGCCTTGGCGGTCATCCTGCTCTCCGCCAAGGTGCCGGAGAGCCGCAACGAGAATGCGTCACATCATGTTGACTGGCTTGGCGCCGTCCTGGTAACGCTGGGACTTGGTGGCGTCACGTACGCGCTGATTGAGTGGCCAGCTCGTGCTCGCCACGGCGGCCACCTCGTTGCAGCTGCAGCCGTCCTGGGCGTAGTCGCTTTGGTAGGATTCGTTGCTGTGGAGCATTGGTCTCATGCGCCGATGGTTTCGCTCAAGCTGTTTCGCTCGCGAAACTTTGCAGGGGCGAATCTACTGACACTGTTTCTGTATGCATCCCTCGGCGGATTGATGTTCTTTTTCCCGATGGACCTGATCCAGGTCCAACATTACACAGCTACTCAGGCAGGCGCGGCGCTTCTCCCTCTAATAGTCATCATGTTTGGACTATCACGCTGGGCAGGTGGTCTGGTTTCGCGTTGTGGATCGCGAATCCCGCTCACATTCGGGCCTCTTGTTGCCGCCTTTGGGATCGCTCTCTTCGCAATAGTGCCGCAGGCTGGGAGCTACTGGGCCACCTTCTTCCCGGGAGTCGTGGTGATGGGTCTGGGCATGGCCATCAGTGTTGCTCCCTTGACTACGACAGTGATGAACGCTGTACCCGAATCCGAGTCAGGAGTTGCCTCTGGAATCAATAACGCAGTTTCGCGTTTGGCCGCGCTGCTTGCAGTGGCTGTTTTCGGTGCGGTACTGGTCACGGTTTTCAACCACTCGCTGGACCGATCTCTCGATCAACTAGCGTTGGCCGCCGACGCTCGCGCGCAGATTGATGCCGCGCGACCTCTGCTCGCCGCCGCTCACAATCGCGATCTCATGGTTCAGCGTGCGATTACTGAATCATTCATCAGCGGCTACCGCGTTGTGACCTGGATAGCGACAGGTCTTGCAGCGTTGAGCGCAATTACTGCGTGGCTGCTCATTGAGTCGGCACCGATGAATCACTGACGAGAAGCCGCCTTACCGTTACCAATCTGGCCAACTTCCTCGAAACCCGTTTCGAGGGCCTATCGGACTTGAGGGGATGCCCCTCGAATGCGATTACTTCCGACTTGCCGTCCCAGCCACGAACTGGGTTCGGTCCCTGGTCCCGGACTCTATGGTTACGGACCGGGTGTCGGGGCAAGGGATCGATCTGAGAAATATCCTGCAGCAACATCGTTCTTCAGTCGAGGGTCACGATCGGTTCCCAGGTATTCGTCGAGAAAGTCCAGCAGCACTTGCACTTTTGGCGTCAGCCGTGAGGGGCTCGAGAATAGCGCACAGAGAGTGATCGGCTCCGGCACCCACTGCGGCAGAATCTGCACCAGAGCCTTTCGAACTTCCGGACTTTTCGCCATCCACAACGGAAGAATGACAATACCAAACCCACCTAGGGCGAGTCTCAGAGCAACCGTCGGATCGCTCGTGACCACTCGAAAGAGAATATCGGGCGTTACCACCTTTTTGCCCTTGCTCAACTTCCAGGGTCCGGAGCCGACGCACTTGTGGAGTGAAAGGTCATCCGGGGTCGATAGATCTCCAGCGTTTTTGAGATAGTTTTGGCTGGCAAAAAGTCCTCGAACCGTCCCTGGATATGGGCGCACGCGCCGCAATGAGTCTTTCGGCGCCCGCAGTTTAAAGAAGACATCCACGTCATCTCGCGGCTCCTGATCCCAACTTGCTGCATAGGGTTCGATTTCAACGCGTAACTCGGGATAGCGTTCCAGAAATTCCTTCAGCAAGGGCGCGATAGCGTCGCGCGCCATGGTCACGGGACAAGCTACCTTCAGCAGCCCGCTTGGGCTGGAGCGGTGACCCTCCAAAACGTCCCGTCCGTGCTGAAGGCTCTGCAGCGCACGTCTGCACGATTGCAGGTATTCTTTCCCGGCGTCGGTCAGGACGAGGCCTCTGGGACCTCGATGTACCAGCAGAACCGCGAGGTGCTTTTCCAGTCGAGTCAATGCCCGGCTCACGGTCGAAACAGGACAGGCCATCTCCTTCGCCGCAGCTGTCAGCGTGCCCGCCTGCGCGACCGAGACGAAGGTGCGTACATCGTTGAGATCCAAGTCATTCATGCAAAACCACTCCACAGCGTGTATTCGTTGAGCCTAGCAACAGTGTTGCACTGACGCAATTCTATCTTGCGCCTATCGATCTAGCAGAGTTCGACAAGAAACATCTATCCATAGACCTGCGCGCGGCAGAACGAAACAAACTGGGGGCGCAGAGATACGGAGGAGCAATGAAGATTCTAGTAATTGGGGGCACCGGCAAAGTTGGTGCAGAAGTCGTGAAGGAACTGCAGAAGCGCAAAGCAGACATTCGCCTGTTTGTACGGAAGGACGGCACTCCGACGCCGCTGGGCGTCGAGGTCGCGATCGGTGATTTGCTTGACCCGGTCTCAGTGGAGATGGCAATGCACGGATCAGACAAGCTCTACCTGTTGAACGCCGTCTCGCCCGACGAACTGACGCAAGGCTTAATCGCCTACGATCTG
>Ga0210398_10003584_pt1 | contig 14822 bp, 16 predicted proteins | sample IncBWC4OmetaG_FD_161047 | JGI IMG/M metagenome (GOLD analysis project Ga0210398, IMG submission 161047) | Forest soil microbial communities from Barre Woods Harvard Forest LTER site, Petersham, Massachusetts, United States - Inc-BW-C-4-O | ecosystem: Environmental > Terrestrial > Soil >...
CATGTGCCTCCTCAATTGGACCGCGGGCGGGACGCCCGCGCACCGGTATCCTATTGCACCACGCCGTCCAGGAAATACACCCGCGACGTCGCCGAATGCTGCCGTAAGGGTAGCAACTTGGCGTATTCAGGCGAGCTGTACCAGCGGTTGGCGGCTTCTGCGCTGGCGAAAGCATAGATCGTCACCATGCCGTCAGCCGGCGTCCCTTCGCGCATGTCGGGCAGCGCGCGCGCCACCACGCGGCCGTGATAAGACGTCAAGGTCGCGGGTTCGCCGCGCATATATTCCGTGAAGCCGGCGGGATCGGTGACATGCATCTCAGCGACAATGTAGGCCTGCTTGGCGGCAGTCTGCGCTGTCCCGGCCGAGATCATCACGGCTCCGATGCCGATACCCGCGAGCAGCGCGAGAGTGACCTTGGCTGTCTCGCGCATCGCATCCTCCCGAGTATCAATTGCCCGACCGCTACAACCGAAGACGGACCGATAGGTTCCGCCCGTCCTCAATACGATTTCGGCAGGCCGAGCACGCGCTCGCCGATATGCGACAGGATGAGCTGCGCCATGACCGGGGCGATGCGGGCGATCTGCGCCTCGCGGAAATAGCGCTCGACGTGGAATTCCTTGGCGTAGCCCATGCCGCCATGGGTCAGCATCGCGGTCTCGCAGGCCTTGGCGCCCGCCTCGCCGGCAAAGTATTTGGCGGCATTGGCGTAGGCGCCGACCTGGTTCGCGTCTTCGTGCGCGTCGTAGGCGGCGGCGGCGCGCAGCACCAAGAGCTCGGCCGCCTCCAACTCGATCCAGCGCTCGGCGAGCGGATGCTGGATGCCCTGGTTCTGGCCGATCGGCCGGCCGAAGACGACGCGCTCGCCGGCATAGCGCGCGGCGCGGGCGAGCGCGACGCGGCCCAAACCCACCGCCTCGGCCGCGATCAGGATGCGCTCCGGGTTCATCCCGTGCAGGATGTATTGGAACCCCTTGCCCTCCTCGCCGATGCGATCCTCGAGCGGGACCTTGAGCCCGTCGATGAACAGCATGTTCGAGTCGACCGCGTGACGGCCCATCTTGGGGATCTCGCGCACCTCGATCGCGCTGCGGTCGAGGTCGGTGTAGAACAGGGTCATGCCCTGCGACGGGCGCGCCGAATCCTCGAACGCCGTGGTGCGCGTGAGGATCAGCATCTTCTCGGTGACCTGCGCGGTCGAGGTCCAGATCTTGCGGCCGGTGATCGTGTAGCCGTTGCCCTCCTTGACCGCGCGCGTCTTGATGTGGGTCGTGTCGAGCCCGACATCGGGCTCGGTGACCGCGAAGCAGGCCTTTTGCTTTCCCTCGATCAACGGCGGCAGCCAGCGCTGCTGCTGCTCCTTGTTGCCAAAGACGACGACCGGGTGCAGCCCGAAAATGTTCATGTGCACGGCCGAGGCGCCGGAGAACCCGGCGCCCGATTGCGCGACCGCCTGCATGACGACCGCCGCCTCGGTGATACCGAGCCCGCTGCCGCCGAATTCCTCCGGCATCGCGACGCCGAGCCAGCCGCCTTCGGCCATCGCTTGGTGAAATTCGTGCGGGAAGCCGCCGTCGGTGTCTTTCTTGAGCCAATAGGCATCGTCGAAACGGGTGCAGAGTCGCGCCACCGCATCGCGAATTTCGAGCTGTTCCTCGGTCAGGGCAAAACTCATCACCATCTCCTGAAGCGGCCCGATATCGACCGGGTCGCGTGATCGCTGATATCCTGCCGCAAAACCCTCGCCGGAGCACGTGCTTGCCGCTCGACACTGTTTTTAGCGTCTGCCCGCACGATTGCCCGAGCGCCTGCGCGCTCGAGGTCGAGCGGATCGACGGAATGAAGATCGGGCGCATTCGCGGCGCGCGGGCGCAGGGCTACACCGATGGCGTGGTCTGCGCCAAGGTCGGGCGCTACGCCGAGCGGCAATACCACCCCGACCGGCTTTCGGTGCCTTTGCGCCGGGTCGGCGACAAGGGCGTCGGGCGTGCGGCATTCGAGCCGATCTCATGGGATGACGCGCTCGACATCGTCGCGGAGGGGCTGACCCGCGCGGCGCAGCGCCACGGCTCGGAAGCGGTATGGCCGCATTACTACTCGGGCACCATGGGGCTGGTGCAGCGCGACGGGCTGCAGCGTTTGCGTCATGCGATGCGCTATTCGCGACAGCATTCGACGATCTGCAACGCGCTAACGGATGCCGGCTGGCTGGTCGGGCACGGGCAGAAGCGCGGCGTCGACGGGCGCGAGATGGCGCGGTCGGACTTGATCGTCGTGTGGGGCGGCAACCCGGTCGCGACCCAGGTCAATGTGATGACGCACATCGCCAAGGCGCGGAAGGAGCGCGGCGCGAAGCTCGTCGTCGTCGACCCTTATCGCACCGGGACGGCCGAGATCGCGGACCTGCACTTGGCGCCGCTGCCCGGCACCGACGGCGCGCTCGCCTGCGCGGTGATGCACGTGCTGTTCAAGGAAGGCTATGCCGACCGGGATTATCTCGCGCTCTACAGCGACGACCCCGAGGGTCTTGAGGCGCATCTCGCCGGCCGCGATCCGGCATGGGCGGCGGCGATCACCGGGCTTTCCGTGGACGAGATCGTCGAATTCGCCCGGCTCTATGGCCAGACCCAGCGCGCCTATATCCGGTTCGGCTACGGCTTCTCGCGCCAGCGTAACGGCGCGATGAACCTGTTTGCGGCGACCTGCCTGCCGATCGTCGGCGGCAAGTGGCAATACGAGGGCGGTGGCGCGCTGCAATCGAACCACGGACTCGTCCGCCTCGACCGACGGCTGATCGAGGGCGCGGACCTCATCGATTATTCGACCCGCATCCTCGACCAGTGCCGCATCGGCGCGATCCTCACCGGCAACAAGGACGATCTACGCGGCGGCCCGCCGGTCGACGCGCTGTTTATCCAGAACACCAACCCGATGGTGGTGTCGCCCGATCTGGGCTCGGTGCACGAGGGCTTCGCGCGCGACGATCTTTTTGTCTGCGTGCACGAGCAGTTCATGACCGAAACGGCGGCGATGGCCGACATCGTGCTGCCCGCGACGACGTTTCTCGAACATGACGACATCTACACCGCCGGCGCGCACGCCTTCCTGCAGATGCATCGCGCCGTCGTGCCGCCTCACGCCGAGTGCCGCTCGAACCATGAGGTGCATTGCGGCCTGGCCGAGCGGCTCGGCGCGCAGCATCGCGGCTTCAAGATGACCGCTTACGAGATCATCACCGAGACGCTGCGGATGAGCCGCCTGCCGCCGCCAGAGGAATTTGTCGAGGGCACCTGGCTCGACTTCGACCCGCCGTTCGAGACAGCGCACTTTCTCGACGGGTTTGGCCATCTCGACAAAAAATTCCACTTCCGTGCCAATTGGGCGTCGATGAAGGGGCCGATGGGCGGGTTTGGCGTCGAGACGCTGCCTGCGTTCCCCGACCACGTCGCGAATATCGACGATGGCGATCCCGAGCGGCCATTCCGCATGGTGCCGGCGCCGTCGCGCTCATTCCTCAACACCAGCTTCAACAACACGCCGTCCGGCGTCGCCCGCGAGGGGCGGCCGTCGGCCCTGGTGCACCCGGAGACGCTGGCCGCGCTGGGGATCGCCGATGGCGATCGCATCCGCATCGGCAACGACAAGGGCAGCGTTGTCGTCCGCGCCAAAGCGTTTGACGGGCTGCAAAAGCGCGTCGTCATCACCGAGGGCATCTGGCCCAACGCGGCGTTCGAGGAAGGGATCGGCATCAACCTCCTGACCAGCGCCGACCCCGGGCCGCCGCAAGGCGGCGCCGTCTACCACGACACCTCGGTCTGGCTGCGGCCGGCCTAGGGGGCGGCGATGAGCGACAAGGATCGATTACCCGTCAAATCTTCCTCGGCCGGCGTCGATGCGTTTCTGCGCGACCTCAACCGCGCGCCGGCGGTGCGCCCGGCCGGCCGGCGTGGCCGGCTGATCTTCGCGATGGACGCCACCGCGAGCCGCGAGCCGAGCTGGGATCGCGCCTGCCGCATCCAGGGCGAGATGTTCGAGGCGACCGCCGCGCTCGGCGGGCTCGACGTGCGGCTCGTCTTCTATCGCGGCTTTGCCGAGTGCAAGGCCAGCCGCTGGATGCAAAACGCCGCTGAGCTGCACAAGGCGATGAGCGCGGTGTCGTGTATCGGCGGCGAGACGCAGATCGAACGCGTCCTGGAGCACGCGATCGGCGAGACCAAGAAGCAGCGCGTCCATGCGCTGGTTTTTGTCGGTGACGCGATGGAGGAGGATGCCGACCGGCTGTGCAAGCTCGCCGGCGAATTGGGGCTGCTCGGCACGCCGGTCTTCGTCTTTCACGAGGGCGGTGATGCGACGGCCGCCGCCGCGTTCAAGCAAATCGCCAAACTGTCGCGCGGCGCCTATCTAAGCTTCGACCTCGCCAGCGCCGACAAGCTCAAGGAATTGCTCGCCGCGGTCGCCGTCTATGCGGCGGGCGGCTACCGTGCGTTGGCCGATCTCAGCGCCAAGAAGGGCGGCGACCTTGGGCTGTTGACCGCGCAGTTGTCCGGCTAGGCCATGCCGGAGCTCGCCCTGCTCGGCGGCGTGGCGATTCTCGGCGGGGTGCTGCTGCTCGTCTATCTGTTCGTCAATACCGACCCGGCCAAGCTGGCGCGCGCGCTCAAATGGAGCGCGATCGGCACTGCGGTATTGCTGTTCCTCTATCTGCTGCTTTCCGAGCGGTTCGCTTTCATCTGGCTGCCGCTCACCCTGGCGTTCCCCTACCTGCGGCGCTTCCGCTCGCTGTTCAGTGGGTTCCGCGGCGCGAGCGGCGGCGGCAGCGGCGCGAGCTCCGATGTCTCGACACCCTATCTGCGCATGAGCCTCGACCACGACACCGGCGCGATGACCGGCACGGTGCTCGCCGGCAGTTTCGCCGGGCTGCGGCTCGACGAGCTGGGCCGCGGCGACCTGCTCGCGTTGCTGCGCGAATGCCGCGCCGTCGACGAGGAAGGCGCACGCCTCATCGAAGCCTATCTCGATCGCACCCACCCCGATTGGCGCGATGATGTCGCCGGCGGGTCGACGGGCGGATCATCACCACACAGCAGCAGCGCCGACATGACCGTCGCCGAGGCCTACGAAATCCTCGGGCTCGCCCCCGGCGCAGACGCGGCCGCGATCAAGGCGGCGCACCACAGGCTGATGATGCAGCTGCATCCCGATCACGGCGGCACCGACTATCTGGCGACCAAGATCAACCGCGCCCGCGACGTATTGCTCAAGCACTGAGCTTGCGCTAGCGCCCCTCGATCAGCCCGAGCCCACGCAGATAGACCAGCACCGCCGCTTCCAGCAAATCCTCGGGCGTCATCGGCAGGCTGCGCCGCCCCGCGTCGCCGCGCGCGAAGAGCGAGGCGATGCCGTGCGACAGCGCCCAGATATGGAGGCTCATCATCAACGCCGGCGGGCGGCTCGCCGCGGGCGCGTGCGCCGACAACGCCTCCGCGGCACGGCGCAGCACGGCGAAGGCTCGCTCCGACGCCTGGCGCAGCTCGGCATCGCTGTCGAGCGGCACCGCGGCCTCGAACATCGCCGAGTAGAACGCCGGCTCGTTGCGGGCGAAATTGAGATAGGCGCGGCCGAGATTCTCGAACGCGCGAAACGGCTCGGGCTTGCCGCTGTCCCAGGCCTTTTCCAGCTGTCCTTCGAACAGCTCGAACCCGTGTCGCGCGACATCGGCCATCAGCGCATCGCGATCGCGGTAATGGCGATAGGGCGCGGCCGAGCTGACCCCGGCCGAGCGCGCCGCGTCGGCGAAGGTGAAACCCGCCGGCCCCTTTAGCGCGATGAGGTTGCGCGCCGCCTCGATCAACGCCTCGCGCAGATTGCCGTGGTGGTAGCTGCGCCGCGCGCCGGGGTCTTGTCTTGTCCAGGCCATGTGAGTCGATCTTACATGAAGCCATCCAAAACGACCGAGCGCAAAGCACGCCATTCTCGCGGGCGACTTCGCGCCGGGTTATGCTGCTGGCCGGTTGAGAGGAGCGCACCCCATGAAATACGCGGCGGTCTTCGCGCCAGCGGCTTTGTCGATCGGGATCATGCTGGCGGGATGCGTGCCGGCACCCCCGCCGCCGCCTCGCCCTGTCGCGCTCGACCCGGTGACGGTCAGGGAGTGCGCGCTGATCGGCCGTGAAATCGCCGAGCAGCAGCGCACCGCCGCCTTTGCCGGCGTCGACACGACGCCGCTGACGCAAGCTACAGTGCAGATAAACGCCTATAACGTGATCAATAGCCTGCAGACCCGCGCCGCGATCATCGGCTGCGTTTAAACCGCGAAGACACCCCGGGAGTTTCAGATGGCCGATCTGCCAAACTTTCTCGATGAGGCGAAGGAGCTGCTGCCCGCGGCGGTGACACTGCGCCGGCGCATCCATGCCCAGCCCGAGCTGGGGCTCGACCTGCCACTCACGACCCAAGCGGTGCTCGACAGCCTGCAGGGCCTCGATGTCGAGATTGCCCGCAGCAAGTCGACCTCCGGCCTGATCGTGTCGCTGACCGGTGGCAAATCGGGCTCGCAAAGCGGCCGCACGATCCTGCTGCGCGGCGACATGGACGCGCTGCCGATGCCCGAGGAAACCGGGCTCGATTTCGCCAGCAAAGTCCCCGGCCGCATGCACGCCTGCGGCCACGACTCGCACACCGCGATGCTGGCGCAGGCGGTGCACCTCTTGCACCGTCACCGGGACGAGCTGCCGGGCACGGTCAAGTTCATGTTCCAGCCGGGTGAGGAGGGTCATGCCGGCGCCCGCCACATGATCCAGGAGGGGATGCTCGACGCCGACCCGAAGCCCGACGCGGCCTTTGCGCTGCACATCTTCCCCAATTTCAAGGCCGGCGCGATCGCCGGCCGGCCGGGGCCGATCCTCGCCTCGGTCGACACCTGGACGATCAGGGTCAAAGGCAAGGGCGGCCACGCCTCGATGCCGCATCTCGCGGTCGATCCCGTCCCGGTCGCGTGCGAGATCGGCTTGGCGCTGCACGCGATGGTCACGCGACGCACCAATGTGTTCGACCCGATCGTGCTGACCCTCGGCAAGATCACCGGCGGCACCGCCAGCAACATCATCCCCGAGACGGTGGAGATGCTCGGCACGCTGCGCACCACGTCGGAAGCGGCACGGGAGATCGCGACGCAGGGCATCAGGCGCGTCGCCACCAACATCGCCGCCGCGCATGTCTGCGAGGCGGATGTGTCGATCCGCAGCGGCTACCCGGTCACGATAAACGACCCGGAATTTGTCGATTTCGCCCGGGGTGTCGCGACCGAGACGCTCGGCGCCGACAATTACATTCCAATGCCAGCGCCATTTATGGGGGCCGAGGATTTCTCTTACGTGCTGCAGCGCATGCCGGGCTGCATGATGTTCCTCGGCGTGATGCCCGAGGGTCATCACGACCACGATCACGTCCCGTCATGCCACTCGAACCACATGATCCTCAATGAGGATGCGATGGCGGCCGGGATCGCGATGCACGCCGCGGTCGCGCACCGCTTCCTGACCGAGCCGCCGCGGAGTTGACCGGCAAGTTGAAACGCGCGATGGCCGCCGCTGCCCGCTTGACGATCGTGTGACAACCTGCCCTTAATTGCGTCAGTCCAAGGGGTGCCCGAACGGGCTGAGATTCGCCGAATGGCGAAAACCCTTTGAACCTGATCCGGGTCGTGCCGGCGTAGGGACAGGGCGTAGCAGCCAGATATCCCCTCGCTCGCGGCGTTCCCGGGTCGTCATAACGACGCCAGGAGGATGTCCGATGCCTGATTCCGCCCCGCTCCCGACCGCCAAGCGCTCTGTCCCCCGGGCCGTCAACGAGCTGCAGGTGACGACCGGCGCGTTTCCCTCCTCGCAGAAGGTCTACGCGACCAGCAAGCGTTACGGCGATCTGCGCGTCGCGATGCGCGAGATCGAGCTGGAGGAAAGCGCCAAAGAGCCGCCGTTGCGGGTTTACGACACCTCGGGCCCCTATTCGGACGGCGCCACCGAGACCGACATCGCCAAAGGCCTTGCCGAATTGCGCCGCAGCTGGGTGATGGGCCGTGGCGATGTCGAGGAAATTTCCGGCCGTGACATCAAGCCGGAAGACAATGGGCTGAAGCGCGGTGAGGAGTCGAACGTGCCGATCTTCGACCGGGCGCAGCGCACGATCCTGCGCGGCAAACCCGGCGCGTCACCGACCCAGCTCGCTTATGCGCGCAAGGGCATCGTCACCCAGGAAATGGAATATGTCGCGATCCGCGAGAATATGGGCCGCGAGGCGGCGCTGAAGCGGATCGACGAGGGCCATTCGTTTGGCGCGGCGATCCCGGAGCACGTCACCCCGGAATTCGTGCGCGACGAGATCGCCCGCGGCCGGGCAATCATCCCCAACAATATCAATCACCCGGAAACCGAGCCGATGATTATCGGCCGCAATTTCCTGGTGAAGGTCAACGCCAATATCGGCAACTCGATCGTGACTTCGTCGGTCGCCGAGGAAGTCGACAAGCTGGTCTGGGCGACGCGCTGGGGCGCCGACACGGTCATGGACCTGTCGACCGGGCGCAACATCCACACGATCCGCGAGTGGATCGTGCGTAATTCGCCGGTGCCGATCGGCACGGTGCCGATCTACCAGGCGCTCGAAAAGGTCGACGGCAAGGCCGAGGAGCTGACCTGGGAGCTGTTCCGCGACACGCTGATCGAACAAGCCGAGCAGGGGGTCGACTATTTCACGATCCATGCCGGGGTGCGGCTCGCCTACATCCCACTGACCGCCAGCCGGGTCACCGGCATCGTCTCGCGCGGCGGCTCGATCATGGCCAAATGGTGCCTGGCGCATCACCAGGAGAGTTTCCTCTACACGCATTTCCGCGAGATCAACGAGATCATGCGGGCCTATGACGTGTCGTACTCGCTGGGCGACGGGCTGCGCCCCGGCTCTAATGCCGACGCCAACGACCGCGCCCAGTTCGCCGAGCTGGAGACGCTGGGCGAGCTGACCAAGATCGCCTGGGAAGACGATGTCCAGGTGATGATCGAGGGCCCCGGCCATGTGCCGATGCACAAGATCAAGATCAACATGGACAAGCAACTCGAGGAATGCGGCGAGGCGCCATTCTATACGCTCGGGCCGCTCGTCACCGACATCGCGCCGGGCTACGACCACATCACTAGCGGCATCGGCGCGGCGATGATCGGCTGGTTCGGCACCGCGCTGCTCTGCTACGTGACGCCAAAGGAGCATCTGGGGCTGCCCGACCGCGACGACGTCAAGACCGGGGTCATCACCTACAAGATCGCGGCGCACGCCGCCGACCTCGCCAAGGGCCACCCGGCGGCGCGCCTGCGCGACGACGCGCTGTCGCGCGCACGCTTCGAGTTCCGCTGGCGCGACCAGTTCAACCTCGGGCTCGACCCGGAAACCGCCGAGAAGTTCCACGACCAGACCCTGCCGGCCGACGGCGCCAAGCTCGCGCATTTCTGCTCGATGTGCGGGCCGAAATTCTGCTCGATGGAGATCACTCAGCAGATCCGCGACTACGCGGCCTCGGGCATGGCCGAGAAGTCGGAGGAATTCCTGAAGCAGGGCGGCGCGATCTATACCGACGAGAAGGGCCTGCCGCGCGAAGCCGCAGATTAGCATTTTATCCCTCTCCCGCTTGCGGGAGAGGGTGGCGAGCGCCGCAGGCGCGAGACGGGTGAGGGTCCGTGCGCAATAACCCCTCACCCTCCCATCGCTACGCGATGGGCTCCTCCCTCTCCCGCAAGCGGGCGAGGGATGGTATAGCGCTCGCAATGACAGACAAAAGCGAACCCACCACAGCCGATCTCGAGGCGCGCCGCGCCGCGCGGCGCTATCCCGAGCGGCCGATTGTCGCCGTGCTCGTGGTCGTGCTGCGCGGCGACCGAGTGCTGATCGTCCAGCGCAAGCAGCAACCCAATGCCGGGCGCTGGGGGTTTCCGGGCGGCGTCCTCGAACTCGGCGAGACGGTCTTTACCGGAGCGATGCGCGAGCTGCGTGAGGAGACCGGGATCGTCGCCGAGCCGGCCGGGTTTCTCGACATCCACGACGCGATCACCCGCGACGACGAAGGCCGCGTGCAGTTTCACTACACGCTGATCGCGGTGCGCGGCGTGTGGCAGTCGGGCGATGGAGTCGCCGCCGATGACGCGGCGGATTGCGCCTGGGCCAGCCGCGCCGATATCGAGGCGGGCAAATACCCGACCTTTCCGACGCTGATGCCGCTTTTTGACAAGGCGCTCGCCGCGCAGCAGTGACGACAACCAGGTGCGGCGTTTCCGGCCTTGGGGCCGGTGACGCATCGGGTATTCTCTCCCGCGCGATCAACAAAGGAAGCGGCGGATGGGCCAGCTTATAGCGATGTTTTTGACGATTTTTGTCGCCGAGCTCGGCGACAAAACCCAGATCGCGACCCTGCTGTTCGCCGCCGAGGGCAAACACGCACCGCTGAGCGTCTTCCTGGTTTGCGGCGGCGCTTTGGTGTTGGGCGCCGGGATATCGGTCGTAATCGGGACCTATGGCGGCCAATGGCTCCAGCACGTGCCGCTCAAGCTCTTCGCGGGGATCGGCTTCACCGCGATCGGACTGTGGACCCTGTTCCAGTACTACCGCGGCGACTAACGCCGGCTAGAACATCTCCCGCAGGCGGCGATGCCGCTCGGCCTGCTGGCGCCAGCGGGTTTGCGCTTCGATCGTCACCGCCGGACGGCGCATGCGCAGCTCGGGAAGCGTGCGGCGGTACAGGGCGAGAGCCGCCGCATCGACAGCGATCGCAGCCGGCGTTGACGCTGGGACCGCGTCCGGCCGCAGCATCAGTGCGGCAGCGCCAAGGTCGGCCGCGACAAACAGCACGAGCATGACGCTGCCGTGGTCAAGCGGCATGACCAGCAGCAGCAACACCGCGATGAGCAGATACAGGCTGCATATGCCAAAACGCCCGCGACGCAACGAAGTGCCCTCCCCCAGCCTTGACGGCCGGTTTGCGGGGCAACATAGCTAAAATGCCGGGTAAAAGTGGGCGAATTGATGGTTAACGCCATCGCCAATTTTGTTAAGGCGACAGGCCTCGCAACGCTCAGAACGGAATCGTGACCGTATTGAGGATTGTCAGCCGGGGGCTGTAGGCGGCCTGGAATATGCCGATCCCCTCCGCCGGCCGGATCAGGTTGATCCGGTTCAGGAGGTTGAGCGCGGTGAGCCGGTCGGTGATCTTGCCGACACCTGGATCACATCCGGCAGTTTTTCTTGATCGGCAAAGCCGGCCCGCAGACCGCTGCTGTAGACACCGTCGAGATTGAAGGTGAAACCCATCCACTTGTAGCTCGCGCCCGCCGAGGCACCGATCAGCGGCTGATGATCGAGTACGATGTAATGCCCGTTGATAAAGGCGAGTTCGTCGGCTGGGAAGTTGAATTGGCCGGTCACGACCCCTTTCTGCAGGTTCCGACCGTATGTTGCATTGGCATGGGCCGAAAAGTTGTCAGTCTTGTAGTTGATCGACGCCTCGGTGCCCCAAATGAAGCCGTGGTCGTAGTTGAACGGGGCAAAAATCGGGACGTCGCCGAATTGCCCGGTGTCGAGATAGTGGCGGGTCAGCTCGTAGTAGTTGTCTTCCGCGAGCGTGATTTCCGGGGTCAGGTGGTGGACGATCCCGGCATCGACCTCGTAATCATCCTCGGTCAATGGGGTCGAGACGCCGTTTGGCCCGGCCGCGGTCGTGCCGGCGAAAGCGGCCGAAGCGGTCGGCGAAATGCCCTGGAAACTCGGAATCTGCATATAGCGCGCGAAGCCGCCGTGTAGCGTCGTGTCCGGCGTCAACAGCCAGGACAGGTTGATCGTCGGATCGAACTGGTTGTTGGTGGTGAACCCGGTCAGGACATCCCATCGGATGCCGGTATTGAGTTTGAGCCGGTCGTCGATCTGCCACAGATCGTCGATATAGATCCCCGAGACGATGTTCGTCGCATGCGCGTTGTTGACGACGGTGATCGGCGTCGTGCTGGTCTGGTTGCCGTTGGCGTCGGCCGGAAAGACCAGCGATGTGTCGTCGGCGATAACCCGGTATTCGCCTAGATAGAAACCGGTGCCGAGCGTGTGATTGCCAAGCTTATAGGTCAGGTCGCCCTGCAGCGTGTTGTCGAGATCGTCATGCGAGGCGGTCGAGGCGACGCCCTGAAAGATCAGCTCGCCCGCATTGTCGGGCTTGAACTCCTGCGAGATGTAGTGCGCCGCATAGGCTAGCTGCCACGTGAGATCGTCGCTTGGGGTGCTCTTCAACGTCACAATCGCTAGGTCGTCGCGGAATTGAGGTACGAGTTGATCGACGACGAGTTCATGGCGTTGTTCGCCCCGGACAGCGTGAATTGCTGCGGCAGGTTGGCGACGTTCGGGAGCTGGTTGTTGCTGGCGCTGGACGACACGATGACGCTGAGCTTGGTGATGTCGGTCAGCGGATAGGAGAACGAGGCGAACCCTTGGCCCTGGTTGGTGAAATCGTGGATCGGGTTGGGGGATGGCGTGGCCGAGCTGAACGCGGTCTGGCCCTGGTCATAAAGCATGCTGACGTAGTAGCTGAGCTTGCCGTCACAGCCGGCGTCCTGGACGCTCGGCTGCAAGACACCTCGCTGCCCGAAGGTCAGCGAGGCTTGTCCGCCGGGATTGGTACAGCCGTCCTTCGTCTCGATGTCGACAACGCCGCCCGTCGCGTAGCTGTAGCGCAGGCATGTCCTGAATATCGCTCTGCGTCGTGGTGTAGACATTGGCCCCGGTGGGCGACACACCGGCGCCGCTATTGGGGAGACGCGACGATTCGATAACGATCGGCGGCAGGTCGGCCGACGGAACTGGCAAGGTACCATTTAGAGCCGGCGGCGGTACGGGCGATGCCTCCTGCGCACTTGCCGGCGCCACTGCCACGGCCGCGATCGCCGATGTCAAGGTAATCCCACCCAAGGTTGAGATCACAAGCACGTGAATGCGACGCATTCGCAACGTTCTCCCAAAATTTTTGTCTATTCGGCTGGGCTAGCGGCCGGGCGAGCGGACGAATGGCCCGCGCGGCTCCGCTCGCTCGACGAGCCGACAACGCGCATCAGCCCGCCGATCAGCAGCAAGGTCGCGACGTAGAAGACAAGCTGGATACCGGCCGGTTGCGCGGTATAGCCGATCAGCGTGTGCAGGATGCGCCCGGCGAGCCCCTGGTCGCTGAGCAGCCACGAGGTGTCCCACAGATTGGAGCCGAGCGACGGCAGCAAATCGGCCTGCATCAGAAACGCCGCGCCTTGCGAGGCGAGCCCCGCCGCGAGCAGCAGCACGAGCCAGCTTGTCACCGCAAAGAGTCGCCGCATCGGGATGGCGACGAGCCCCCAGTAGATCGCGGTCCCGGCGGCGACCCCGAGCGCTAGGCCGATCACGCCGCCGACCACCATCGCCACCGGGCCCCCATTGCCCCCAAGCGCGATCCCGTAAAGAAACAGCACGATCTCCGAGCCTTCACGCAGCACCGCGAGCGCCACCACAAAGGCCAGAGCCCAAAGCGGACGGGCGCCGGAGCGCACCTCGCTGCCGAGCTTCATCGCGCTCGCCGCCAGCTCGCGGCCATGGCTGCTCATCCAGATATTGTGCCAAGCGAGCATGCCGACCGCGGCGAAGAGGATGGCCGCGTCAAACAATTCCTGGCCCATGCCCTCGGCCGCGGCGGCGATCGTCGCCGCGAATAGCGCGACAAGGCACGCGCCCAGCACGCCAGCCGCGATGCCGCCCGACACCCACAACCCGCGCCCCAGCGCGCCCCGGCTCGCCGCCATAACGATGCCGATAATCAGCGCGGCTTCGAGCACCTCGCGGAAGACGATGATGGCGGTCGGAAGCATATCCGGCGTCCTATTTCGCGGCCACGAGATGGCCACGGGTGTCGTGGTGAAAATCGTCGTAGAACTCATAGCTGCCGGGATCGAGCGGCCCGACAAAGACCGTAATCGTGTTTCCCGGCGTGACGATTTTCTCGAAATGCAGCACCTTGCTCTCGAACTCGGCAGTCGTCGCCTGGTCGTTCTTGACCAGCACTTTGACCTTGACGCCGGCGGGCACGGGCACTTCGCTCGGCACGAACTGATGATCCTTGAGGTCAATCGTGACCGTCGGATCGTCGGCAAAAGCCGGTGCGGCGAGGGCTACGGCGAGGAGCGAAGCGAGAAACAGGGGGCGCATCTCGATACCGCGCAAGTGATAATCGTTCTCAGCGTAAACTGAGTTACGAATGGTTCGCAAGCGCAATGCAGCGCATAGCGCCGTTGTGCGCGACGCGGAGGTCCTGCACGCGGCTCTCGGCAAGACCGTGGACTGCGCTATAACGGCGTCATACGCCGAGGTTTAGCGATAACGGGAGGGACAACATGCTTGATCTGAAAATCAAGGGCCGCAAGGCGATCGTCTGCGCCGCCAGCAAGGGGCTCGGCCGCGCCTGCGCGATGTCGCTCGGCCGCGCCGGGGTCGATCTCGTCATCACCGCACGCACCAAGGAGACGCTGGAGGCGACGGCGGAGGAGATCCGCAAGGAAACCGGCGCCAAGGTAACGACGGTCGCTGGCGATATCGGCACCGAGGCAGGGCGCGCCGCGACGCTTGCCGCCTGCCCCAACCCCGACATCCTGGTCAATAATTGCGGCGGCCCGCCGCACGGCGATTTCCGCGAATGGTCGGTCGAGGACTGGCAGAAGGCGGTCAACAACAACATGATCACCCCGATCATGCTGATGAAGGCGGTGGTCGACGGGATGTGC
>Ga0210398_10003586_pt1 | contig 14817 bp, 11 predicted proteins | sample IncBWC4OmetaG_FD_161047 | JGI IMG/M metagenome (GOLD analysis project Ga0210398, IMG submission 161047) | Forest soil microbial communities from Barre Woods Harvard Forest LTER site, Petersham, Massachusetts, United States - Inc-BW-C-4-O | ecosystem: Environmental > Terrestrial > Soil >...
CCGTGGAGACGCGGAGCACCGAGAAATGCCTGGCTAGATCTTCCTAACATTCGCGATGCATAGCCCCTCGGAGTTTTTCTCCACGCTCTCGGCGTCTCCACGGTTAGACGCTCTTTGATTTTGCGCCAATCGCGCGAAACGTCATCTCCGTCGCTTTGCTGCCCGTCCGCCGCTTCCACTCGAAAAACATTGGCGCGTAAGTCTGAGTGATGTAGTTGCCGCGGCCAACGCCGAGCACACGCGCCGTGCGGTCGATCCAGCGCGGTTTTCCTTCGATCTCGCCGAAATTTCCGATCGGAGTCTCATCCAGCACGACGTGGCCCTCGCCGTCGCTCCACTCCGCCCGATATTTCTCGTAGCGAAAGGTGGGCTCGAAACCAAGCCCGCGCAGGATGGCATCCACCTGCTGGCCATTTTCCACTCGCGTTTCAAGTTCTACTCTTTTCTTGTGGCGGCCTTCCGTGCCCTTTGCTTTATGCGTCAGCGTCCAAATGTCGCCGTATTTTCGCAGGCGCAGCATTTCGCCTCGCGTGCGCAGTTTCTGGCCACGCAGGTCGTAGAGCGTATTCGTTTCGTGGGTAGAACGAGTAATCTGTTTGAAGCCGGATTGCTTCAAAACGCGGCTTAGTACGCCGAGATTCTCAATTCGAAATTTAATTTCGATTTCGTTCGGCATAGTGAAATCTTAAACCGCCGAGACGCCCCAGGACGCGAAGATAAGATCGAGAGCATGATTCGCTGCCGGTCCTCTGGGCTAGGCCACGGCTTTTTCTCGGCGCCGCCGCGTCTCTGCGGTGCAACGCTCTCAAGATTTCGGCTCGGACTCTCGCTCGTGCCGATGGAACCAGCTCATGTGGGGCAGATTGCGCTCTACTCTTCGCCTCTTTGCTATCAGTTCGGCCGTAATCGACACGGCGATTTCTTCCGGCGTGATGGCTCCAATATCCAGCCCGATCGGCGAGTGGACCCGATCGAATAAATGCGCCGGCAGACCTTCCTGCTGCAGTTCTTTGAAGATGGTGATGGTTTTTCGTTTTGACCCGATCATCCCGATATAGCGCGCTGGAGTCTGCACCGCCCAGCGCAGGATGCGCATATCGTCGCGGTGGCCACGCGTGACGATCACGATATAGGAAGACTCACTCGGCGAGAGTTCGGCCGCCGCTTTTTCGAAGTCTTCAGCGATCACCTGCGCTTCTGGGAAGCGTTCGCGGTTGGCGTAGGCCTCACGATCATCGATTATGGTTAAGTCGAACCCGGCGATGCGGGCGACTTTATAGAGACTGGCGGCCACATGGCCCGCACCAAAAATATAAAGATCGGCGGGAGGCAGCACAGGCTCGACAAAAATCTCGAGCGTGCCCCCGCAGACGAGGCCGGTATCGTATTTCGGATCCTGATTCAGGTCGAAGGTCAGCGTCCGCGGCTTCTCCGATTCCATCACGTCGCGGGCTGCCTGCCACACCTCGGCCTCGACGCAACCGCCACCAATGGTGCCGACGATCGAACCATCGTCGCGCACCAGCATTTTTGCGGTCTTGAACGAAGGAATCGATCCGCGCACGTTGACGATGGTGGCCACGGCCCCGCGCCGGCCTTCTTTGCGCAGCCGAACGATTTCCTCGTAGAGGTCCATGTGCTGATTATGGTTCGGGGAGCCGTGAAGGTCAAACATCTGCCGTTTGAGAGGCGAGTTTGCGCGCCCGCTGGAAAAATCTGTGCTAGTTTGAAGGGTTAAAATTTTCGTTGTCAATGCTCCTGGAGTCCCCATGAAAGCGGTTCGCATTCATCAGTTCGGTGGTCCGGAAGTCCTCATTTACGAGGACACACCTGATCCCAAACCGCGCAAGGATCAGGTCCTCGTGCGCGTGCGCGCGTGTGCCCTCAACCATCTTGATATCTGGGTGCGCAAAGGATTGCCGGGCGTCAATCTGCCGCACATTCTAGGCAGCGACATCGCCGGCGAAATCGTGGAAGTTGGTGAATACATCAACGATCTCAAAGCGGGACAGCGCGTGCTGCTTGCACCGATGGTTTCCTGCGGCCGCTGTGTTAAATGCGTTGCCGGCCTGCAAAACGAGTGCCGCCAGTTTGCCGTGCTCGGCAATGCAGTGGACGGCGGGAACTGCGAATTGATCGCAGTACCCGCGGTCAATGTCATCCCTATTCCCGACTGGCTCGATTTCAATGAGGCCGCCAGCGTTCCGCTGGTGTTCGTCACAGCGTGGCACATGCTTACGGGGCGCGCCGCGATTCGACCCGGTCAAACCGTGCTGGTGTTGGGCGCAAATTCAGGCGTCGGTATTGCAGCCATCCAGATTGCCAAATTGTTCCACGCTCGCGTGATCACCACCGCGGGCGACGAGCGCAAGATGGGGCGCGCCCGCGAACTCGGCGCCGATTTCGTCATCAACCACTACCAGCAAAAAATTTCTCAAGAAGTCCGCAAGATCACAAATTTCGAAGGCGTCGACATTGTCATCGAGCACGTGGGAAAGGCCACGTGGGACGAAAGCGTCAAATCGCTCAAGGCGGGAGGCACGCTCGTGACCTGCGGCGCAACCACAGGGCCGAAAATCGAGCTAGATCTGCGATTCCTCTTCTCACGGCAACTGGCATTCCTGGGATCGTACATGGGCACGATGAGTGAACTGCACGAAGTGCTCGGTCACGTCTTCGCCGGACGCCTCAAGCCAATCATCGACCATACCATTCCTTTGCAGGAGCTACGCACGGCGCACGAATATATGGAGAAGAGCCAGATGTTTGGGAAGATTGTGGTGAATCCGTAGGAGCACTTCACCGCCGAGACGCCAAGAATGCGAAGTTGGTTTCCTTCGCGCACTCCGCGCCCTCTGCGGTTAAAATATAGCCATGGCGCAAGAACTCAATTTCGGACCGTACATCGACGTCGAAAACGGCAAAAAAGTAGTCAAGGAACTTGTCTACGGAGATGGTGTTCCCGACGGTATCGTCATGACGACGCTTGATTCGACGGTCAACTGGATGCGCAAGAATTCCATCTGGCCTATGACGTTTGGCCTGGCTTGCTGCGCCATCGAAATGATGTCGATGGGCGCGTCACGTTTCGATATCGCGCGCTTCGGCGCGGAAGTGTTCCGGCCATCGCCGCGGCAGTCGGACCTGATGATTATCGCGGGCCGCGTCTCCAACAAAATGGCGCCCGTAATTCGCCAACTCTGGGAGCAGATGCCCGAGCCGAAGTGGGTCATATCGATGGGCGCGTGCGCGACCTCCGGCGGCGTCTTCAATAACTACGCGCTGGTGCAGAGCGTGAATCAGGTCATTCCGGTCGATATCTATGTTCCCGGCTGTCCGCCGCGTCCGGAGCAGCTGATTTATGCGATCACGCTGCTACAGCAAAAAATCATGACCGAACGCGGCACGGTAAAGAAGGCGCTGAATCTAGTGCCGGCGGGCGAGTGAGGGAAAGAGAAAGATCGGGTCATTTGGTGATCGGGCCATCGGGCGATCGAAAGTCAAAGGCCTTTGATTTTCGATCGCCCGATCACCAGATGGCTCGATCCCGTCTCACTGCTTCATCCTGGTCGCTTGCTGCCGTTCCGGCGGAGTCATCTGGTTCCAGATCGCATTCAAATCTTTTTCCAAAATCTGATTGGTGGGAGCGGCCCGCAAAGCCAACGCGAACCATAGATAGGATGTCGGCAAATCGCGGGGCACGCAGTGGCCAGTCGCGTACATCGTTCCGAAGGTGCTTCGAGCCTTAGCATTCGATTGGGACGAAGCGATCTTGAGATTCTTTACCGCCTCATCGCAATTTTCCCGAACACCTCTTCCGTAGAGATACGCCTCGCCTCGGCGGAAGGCCGCGTCTCCCGTGTCAGCCGGGCCGGGCTCGGGCCGGCTCGGCGCTTTGGCCGCAGCCACAAGCGGTTCGCGCTTAGCAACACTCTGGTGTGCCGGGCCGGTTTTGGCCGTTGCCGGTTTCGCCGCCGCTCGTTGCGCTGGAACCGCCGGCTTGCCTTCGTTATCCGCAGCCTTCGGATTGGTATTCTCAGACTGCCCATCGGCTGCAGTTGGTGGCGTCGTGGCCGGAGGCGAACTCGACTGCGGCGAGCCGCTATCCGGCGTTGGCGCGGTATCCGGGGCGGCTGATTTTGTCGACGGCGTCTCTTTCGGTTCGTCAGTAGGCGTCGCCGTTGGCTTTTGTGCCGAGTCGCCTGCCGGGGTTTGATCGGCATTCGTAATCGCGGCCTGCAACTTCCGACTCTCGGTAGCGCCAACATAGTTTGTATAGGCCCACCAGCCGGCGACGCCCAAACCGACGAGGAGCACCAACAGCAACAAGATCCGCCCCACGCCAGTTTTCGGTTCTTCGGGCTCCATAAAAGAATCGAAGCCGGAAAATGACGTTTCGCGCAGCAGATCAATGCTCGGCGGACCCGGAGCTGTATGAGCGGCGCTCGCCTGCGAACTGGGTTGATCGGCCACCGGTTGATTGAGTCCCAGCATTGAAGGACCGCTGATCGGCGGCACCGGTTTGTTGACGTGGCGCGCCACGGCTTCCGCGACAGCGGGTTTAACCGAGTCCGCCGCAGTCGTCACTTTTGGCGAGATTTTTGGCGGGAACGCTGACAATGGATCGAGCGTTGGTGCGCCTGACGCACGGCGCCCTTCGAGCGGGGTTCCGCACATTCCGCAAAAACGGAAATTTTCTGAGTTGTCCTCACCGCATTTCGGACAGATCACAATTTCCCCCGATTCCTCTCTCAACAGTTTAACTCGCGTCCCCGGTGTATTCGCTCGCCTTCTTGATAATTGTCCGTCCATATTAAAATGCCAACGCCGGTCTCCACCCATGCCAAAAGCCTTTCAAGCCAAGGCCTCTAAGGCGCAGCATTTCGAAGGGCGACTTGAGCGCCTACGTTCGCGGCTTAATTGGATCGTTGTCCACGTGCCATTGGATGCAGCCGAGGTGTGGGGGTTGCGTGGCCAAATCAAAGTAAAGGGCGAAATTAACGGGTTCGGCTTCCGCACTTCGCTGTTTCCAAAACGCGACGGTGGTCACTTTCTGCTGATCAACAAGCGCATGCAAAAGGGGGCGCGCGCTTTCGAGGGCAGCGTCGGCCGTTTTCAGATCGATCTCGACCGCGAAGAACGCTCCGTTGCCATGCCCAAGGAACTGAAGCGCATTCTCAGCGATGATCTTGGCCGCGAAGGCCGCGCGGTGCTCGGCTGGTACGACGGACTCAACCATTCGACGCGGAGCGACGTCGCGAAGTGGATCGTTGAACCTAAAGGCGCCGCGGCGCGAGTGCGTCGCGCTGAGCAACTAGCCGAACGCCTGCTCAACGTGATGGAGGCGGAACGAGAGCTGCCACCGATTCTGCAAGTAGCGTTTGCGCGCCATCCCAAGGCTCGCGCCGGCTGGGATTTGATGTCGCCGTCGCGCCGCCGCGGGCATCTGTTCGGTATTTTTTACTACAGAACTGCGGATGCGCGTGGTCGGCGCATCGACAAAATGCTTGACGACGCCATCGGGCTTGCTGAGAAAATGAGCGATCGGAAATAGTCGGCGCTATAATTCACAGGCGTTGCGTAAGGAGCCCGTTCGAGGTTATTCATGAAATCACACTGTTTCGCTGTTGCCATTCGGCCATTCGTTGCGTCGCTCGTCGTTGTTCTCGCGGTTGCTACTACGCTGGCTGCTCAGAATTCGAGCCCGCAGGCGAGCGGTGCGAAGCGCTCGATCACCGAAAAAGATTTGTTCAACTTTGTGTGGATCGGTGATCCGCGTGTTTCGCCCGACGGCTCGCGCGCGGTTTTTACGCGCGTCGTAACCGACGAGAAGCACACCGGCTATGAGACTTCGATCTGGATGGTTGCGACCTCGGGTGCCGAATCTCCGCTGCGCCTCACCAACGGCAAACATGACGCAAGCGCGCGCTGGTCACCCGATGGCACCCGCATCGCATTCGTACGCGGCGGAGACAAAGACGATAGCGGCAAGCCGCGCCCGGCGCAAATTGCAATTCTGTCGCTGTCGGGCGGCGAGGCCCGCATCATCACCGATCTGCCGAAAGGCGCGTCTGGCCCGGTCTGGTCGCCGGATGGCAGGCGCATCGCCTTCTCGAGCACGACTACGCAGGAAGATATCGACAAACAACAGCATAAGAAAAACGAAGCCAAGGCGGCCGAGAACACTAAGCCGGACAAAAAAGAGTCAGCTGTGCCGAACCCAGCGTCCAAGGCTGACTCCGATGCCGACCGCGAATCCGACATCCACATCATCACGCGCGCTGTTTACCGCGACAATGACGAAGGCTACATCGATTACAAGCGGCACGACCACATCTGGGTGATCGACCTCCCGACGGCCTCGGACGAACCGGGCAAGCCGCTGCAGCTTACCAGCGGCAATTACGATGAAGGCGGAATTTTCTGGACGCACGACGGTTCGCGCATCTACTTCGTAACCAGCCACGTCGACGAGCCTTATTACGAAACCGGCAGCACGGAAATTTATTCGATAGCTTCCACCGGCGGCACGCCCGAAAGATTAACCACGGTTCCGATGGATATATACAGTGTGTCGCTCAGCCCGGACGGGCGTCAGGTGGCATTCCACGGTTCGGTGACACAGCCCGTGCGGTCTTATTCACAGCCCGATCTCTGGGTTATGGATCTGGTTGCGAATGCGCAACCACGCAATCTCACTGCGAATTACGATTTCGACATGGGCAGTTCGGTGTTCGGCGATAACGCGGCCCCGCGCGGAGGAGGTCGTGGCGCGCTCTCCTGGTCGCCAGACGGCCGCTGGCTCTTCGACATCGTAGAGAAGCAGGGACGCACTCCGATCGTTCGCGTCGATTCGCAGACTGGGGCGGTTGCTGAGATTACGCATGGCGATCAGGCAGTGCTCAACTTCTCGATCACACCTGATGCGGGCACCGCGGTCGCATTGATTTCGACGCCGGTTGTGATCGGCGATCTATTTACGGTGAAAACGGCCGACAGCCAAAACGGCACGCAAACGCGCATCACCGACCTCAACAAGCCTCTCTGGTCACAGCTTAATCTCACCGAGCCCGATGAGATTAATTACAAGAGCTTCGATGGCTTGGCGATTCAAGGATGGATTCAGAAGCCACCCGACTTCGATCCGAAGAAAAAATATCCCGTGATCCTAAACATCCACGGCGGCCCACACGCGGCGTATGGCTGGGTCTTCGATCACGAATTTCAATGGATGGCGGCGAAGGGTTACGTCGTGCTCTACATCAATCCGCGCGGCTCGACCAGTTACGGTCAGGATTTCGGCAACATCATTCAATATCACTATCCCGGAGATGACTATCGCGACTTGATGGTGGGAGTGGACGAACTGCTCAAACGCGGCTACGTCGATCCCAAGAAGCTTGGCGTCACGGGCGGCAGCGGAGGCGGCGTGCTCACCGACTGGACGGTCACCCAGACCGATCGTTTTGCCGCCGCGGTATCGCAACGCGACATATCGAACTGGGCCTCGTGGTGGTACACGGCCGATTTCACCATGTTCCAGCCGCAGTGGTTCAAGGCGCCCCCGTTTCAGGATCCGAAAGACTATGCCGATCGCTCGGCGATAACCTTCGTCGAAAAGATTCACACGCCGATGTTGTTTATCCTCGGGCAGTCCGACTACCGCACGCCGCAAGACTCCGGCGGCGAGCAATTATTTCGCGCGCTCAAGTATTTGAAGCGGCCGACCGCGATGGTGGTTTTTCCGCGCGAGACGCACGAACTGTCACGCTCTGGTGAGCCGTGGCATCGCATCGAGCGTCTTGAGAACATTGTCGGATGGTTCGACAAATGGCTGATGGACATTCCGCATCCGGAATATGACGTGCACCCGCAGCCGGCGGCGAAAACGGCGAAAGCAGGCGGCCAGTAAGGCTTTCGCGACCTTGGTCGCCAGCGGCAGTATTCTGCGGCTTTTCTGCAAAGCGTTTCCACTCGTTGCGAACGCCGGTTGACACTCGGTGTAACACGGCGTAAGTATGGTGCAACCCTTCGGTGCCGGTGGTGATTCCTTTTGCGTTACGTCGACTGTTCTGACCAATTTGGTTCTGCCCAGTTTGTTCCAACCATTCCAGTCGGGCAGTGCGGAATCTTTCGGCGAAAGCTCAAGAAACACCGACGACCCTTCTCCCCCAATTCCGGCTTACCGACGGACGCCCGCCGCGAGGTGGGCAAACTGACGTTCTTCCAGGAGAGTTTATGTTCAAGAATACGAGAAGGATGATTCCCGCGGTGGTTCCGTGCCTAACTGTTCTGCTCGTTGCCGTTCCGGCGTTCGCGCAGACAGCCAGTGGCGTCCGAGCTCTGCCGAATACGCAAATCCTCGGCGCTGAAGACCAGGCGAAACAAATGTCGGTTACGTTCTGGGTGAAGCAGCAAAACAAAGCCGCCTTCGACGAACTGGTGCGGCAGATGTACGACAAGAATTCGCCGAACTACCATCAGTGGCTGACGCTGAAGCAGTATCAGGAAAAGTTCGCGCCCAGCGCCGGCGATCTCGCGACCGTTAAGCAATATCTCCAGGCGCATAATCTCAGCATCGTCGCTACTGACAAACTCAATCACTACGTGACCGCGCGCGGCACCGTTGGTGACGTCGAACGCGCCGCCGGAGTGCAACTCAACCGCGTGTTGCTGAACGGCGAAGCGCATCGCGTACCCAGCGGAGAGGCGGTTGTTGCCGGTGACGCCGGCAAGGTAGTTGCCGCAGTCCAGGGCCTTTCAGACTTGGTCTACAAGAACTACGCAGTGAGCCCGATCGAACCTGACACGGGCAAGCCGTTTGCGAAGTTTCCATTGGTTAAAGCCCAAGCGGCGCAACAGTTTTACAACGCCAATTGCCTGCGCGGCACCACGACCCGCACCTTCAAGACCGGCGGCGGCGGCCCTTACGCCATCTATTCGGGCAGCCGTTATGGCGGGCCCATTCAGGATGGACCTCCGCATCTTCCGCCCTGCGGCTACGATGCGCCGGAAATCGCGAAGGCTTATGGCCTGACTCCGCTTTATAAGCAGCATCTTGATGGCACCGGCCAGACAGTGGTCATCGTCGATGCTTACGGATCGGACACGATCACCGGCGACGCCAATGTTTTCTCCCAGATCAATGATCTGCCCGCATTAACGTCGAGCAACTTCACCATCTACTACCCCACCGGCCCCACCAGTTGTTCGGGTAATACTTGCGGATGGGATGTCGAGACGAGCCTCGACGTCGAGTGGTCGCACACGGTCGCTCCGGGAGCGAACATCGCTCTCCTGTTGGCCGCCGACAATTCTTTTACCAACCTTGACCTCTCGGTTCTTTACGGCATCGAGACTGGCCTGGGGCCGGTAATCTCCAATAGTTACGGTATCGGCGAGATTGTTCTGATCGACGAAGACCCCGCCGAACTGACAGTGCAAAACGATCTCTGCGAGATGGGCGCCTCGCTTGGCGTCTCTGTCAACTTTTCGAGCGCTGACAGCGGAGACTATTATCTCGCCTATGGCGTGACGACTGTTGCCATGCCTGCGGCTGCTCCCTACGCGACAGGCGTCGGCGGCACCAGCTTGTTTCTCAATCAGAATTACTCGATGATGTTGCAGACGGGCTGGGGCAACAACCTAACCCGCATCGCTAACGCAAGTCCAAATCCACCGATTATTCCGCCGGACTTCCTCGGTTTTTACGCCGGATCTGGCGGCGGCACCAGCGGTTTCTGGCCGAAACCCTCGTACCAGTCGAGTTTGCCTGGCGGCTGGCGGCTCGTGCCTGACATCGCCTACCTGGCCGATCCCTACACCGGCGTCGAATATATTGACACCGAAAATGGGGAGCAGTTCATCAGCGTGGTGGGTGGAACCAGCCTAGCATCTCCCATGTTTGCGGGGATGTGGGCGATCTCCACTCAAGCTGCCGGAACATGGCTAGGGCAGGCGGCTCCGCTTCTTTATGGGCTGCCTTCCAGTGCCATCACCGATGTTCTCGCGGTAAACGGGCCGGACAACGTCAGCGGATCGACTCACACTCCGCCCGCTGCGCCGGTCAACTACTCCTCTGCGGAGCTGTTGGCTCCCGTGCAGAACTCCACCGATTTTATAGGGGCTCTCTATAACGGAACTTCGACTCGCTGGTACGCGATCAGCTTCGGAACCGACACTTCGCTGACCACCGGCCCGGGATGGGACAACGTCACGGGATTGGGAACACCGAATGGGGCGAGCTTCGTCTCGGCGGTGGCCGCAGCGGCGAAATAAAGCAAGAATGGTTAACCTCAGCGGGCCGGTGGAATGCTGGCCCGCTTTTTTCTTGGCCTCCGAAACTCCTCGTTCGCGAGCCTCACAATCCGTATAATTCAATCGTTTTAATACCTTGGTTCTAGAAACCGCATTCCAGCCCACGGAGGTCCCACCGCGTGAAAATTTCGGCTGCGCTTCTTTTCTTGGTTACGATGCTGGGTCTTTCTGTCGCCGCCCAAACCATCACGGTCGAGGTTTCGCACCCCACCAATCATTTCATTCCCAGCGAAACTCTAGGCGCTGGCGTCGATCGCATTCCCGCCGAGGCCATCGACAAAGATCTGCTTCCAGAATCGTTGCAGGTGACGCAGACATCGGGCTGGCAGCCGGTTTCGTTTCGGCAAAACACAGAGCTCGCCGTTGAAGCGTGGCACTGGAATCCGCAGGGAACGTGGAGCGACAAAAGCGGCGGCGGCAAGGGCTATTTCACCGGCTCGTCCACTCCCACTGAGAGCCTGCGCTACTCCTACGGATATTCGCTTCCACGTCGCGGTTTCACTCGCAACGATGGCACCGGCAACGCCGGCTTTTCGCGCCTCACCGATGGCGACGTCAACACTTTCTGGAAGAGCAATCCTTACCTCACCCAGCATTTCACCGGAGAGAGCGACGCGCTGCATCCCCAGTGGGTGGTTCTCGACTTGACGCAGCCGCAGCCCGTCGACACGATCCGCATTGCGTGGGGCGAACCGTACGCAACGCATTACCTCGTGCAGTACTGGACCGGCGACGACCCCATCAAGCTGCCGACGCGCGGCGTGTGGCAGACGTTTTCTCAAGGTACGGTTACGACCGGTAACGGTCGTACCGAAACCGTTGGCCTGGTTTCAGCTCCGCTAGCCGTGCGTTTCATTCGCATTTGGATGACGGAGTCTTCAAACACCTGCGATGCCGACGGTCCCGCCGATCCTCACAGTGACATACGCAATTGCGTCGGCTATTCCATCCGCGAACTGTACCTTGGAACCTCAACTAAAGACGGTAAGTTTCACGACTCGCTGCGCCACACCGCCGATCAGGAGCAGACGACGACTTATGTCTCGTCCGTCGATCCGTGGCATCAGCCCTCGGATCTTGGTACCACTCGTCAGGCTCAGGTAGGCTTCGATCTTTTTTTCACCAGCGGCGTAACTCGCGGATTGCCCGCGATGATTCCGGTCGCGCTGCTTTATGACACTCCCGAGAACGCGGTCGCCGAAATCGCGTACATCGAGAGTCGCCACTATCCGATCTCTTATGTCGAGATGGGTGAAGAGGCCGATGGGCAGTACATGCTCCCCGAAGATTACGCTGCGCTCTATGTGCAGTGGGCGGCGGCGTTGCATCGCCTCGATCCGAAACTCAAGCTCGGCGGCCCGTCGTTTCAAGGAGTCAACAAAGATATAGAGGTCTGGCCCGACGCCAGTGGCCGAGTCTCGTGGACCGGGCGTTTTCTTGATTATCTGAAGCAGCACGGGCGCATGCAGGAACTAGCTTTTTTTTCATTCGAGCACTATCCCTACGACCCATGCAAAACGCCGTGGGGCGTGCTCTATGACGAGCCCGAACTCATGCGCCACATCATCCAGGTGTGGCACGAAGATGGCGTTCCCGCGGACCTGCCCATGTTCGTCACCGAGGGAAATCTTTCTTCTGGCGCCAGCGAAACATATCAAGATATTTTTTCCGGCATATGGCTAGCCGATTACATCGGCTCGCTACTCGACGCCGGCGCGAATGGCGTTTATTACTTCCACTATTTGCCCTTGCCGATGGAGCCCGGTTGCAACGATTCGCCGGGCACGTTCGGCATGTTCACAATCGATGCTGCCTACAAAATTCAGCAACCGCTGGCGCAATTCTTCGTGGCACAACTGATTAACCTGGAGTGGGCGCAGCCCGCGGGCGGAGAGCACCGAGTCTATTCGGCGAAATCCGATCTCGACGACGGCGCAGGCCGCAGCCTGGTGACCGCTTACGCGCTGAAGCGTCCGGATGGAGAATGGTCGCTGCTCATAGTCAATCACGACCAGGAAAATGCGCACCGCGTTCGCATCGACTTTCGCGGCGCGATTCCAGCGAAGCCTGATTCGGCCACAGGCTTCGCGGGTCCTGTAGAAATCTCAACCTTCGGCAGCGCCCAATATAAATGGAACCCGCCGCGAACCCGCTTCATGGCTCACGCCGAAGAGGCCGCTAAGCCAACGATCGTCGCCTACACGAACGGAACTGCCGATCCCGACGGCCCCATCCTGCGCTCGAACCAGAATGTCGCGAAAGACACGCTCTACGATTTGCCGGCGGCCTCGGTGGTGGTTATCCGGGGCAAGATCGCGGCCCCCTAGGCTTACGAATGACATACAAAGATTTTCGATAAGGTTTATCGACTAGGTACGAACGTAATCCAGCCCAGCCTCGCACTCTGCTATACTGCCATTAACGCTATTGCTACGGTTTGCTAGTTACGCGGGGATCCCGATGGATCCGCACCACCTCCGCATTTCCTGCCCGCCTGGTTCCAGCGCCAATCTAAAAATGCGAGCGGCATGCGAACTCTCGACAAGTGTCTGAGAATATTAAGCCCCTCCAGAAAGAAAACAATCGAATGACCACATTTACGGAACTGCCCTTGTCTGCTGCCTTGCAGCAGAAACTGGCGGCAGCTCAATTTGTCACCCTCACCCCCATCCAGGCGCGCGCCATTGCTCCTGCCCTCGAAGGCAAGGATGTAATCGGCACCGCCCAGACGGGCACCGGCAAGACGCTGGCGTTTCTGATTCCGATTATCGAAATGCTGCGTGAGTCTTCTAAGAACGCCCCAGCCAAGAACGTCAGTGCTCTAGTCCTCTTGCCCACGCGTGAACTCGCCATGCAGGTTCACGAGCAGTACGAACAATTGCGCGACAAAAATATGCCGAAGGCCGCACTCGTCATCGGCGGCGTAGCCGAAAAGGCGCAAATTCATAGTCTTCGATCCGGCTGCGAATTTGTAATCGCTACTCCTGGCCGCTTGCAGGATTTCATCACCCGCAAATTTGCCGACCTGCGCCACGTGAAAATACTCGTGCTCGACGAAGCCGACCGCATGCTGGACATGGGCTTTCTTCCTGCCATTCGGCGCATCCTGCAAATTCTCCCGCAGCGCCGGCAGACGCTTTGTTACTCGGCCACCATGGAGCAATCAGTGGCGGCGCTGGTCAACGACTACACGCGCGAGCCGGTGCGAATCGCTCTCGGCTCGGTGCTGAAGCCCGCAGAGAGCGTGCAGCTCGAAGCCTATGAAGTGCGTCCGTCGGAAAAGCTCGACGCCTTGCGACAGTTACTATACGGCGAAAAGGGACAGACCCTGATCTTCACGCGCACCAAACGCGGCGCGCAGAGACTCGCGCAGGAACTCGAGCGCGACGGCTTCTCCTCTGCCATGATTCACGGCGATCGCACCCAGTCGCAGCGCAACGGCGCTCTGAGCGGCTTTCAGGAGGGGCGCTACCAGGTTCTGGTGGCGACCGACATCGCATCGCGTGGCCTGCACTGTGATGACGTTGCGCACGTAATCAACTACGACCTGCCGAAGATGGCGGAAGATTTCATCCACCGCGTCGGCCGCACCGGCCGCGCCGGCTCTCAGGGCCGCGCCTCCACACTATTTACCGCTGCCGAGAACCTGGCGCTTCGCGACATCGAGCGCACTCTCAAATTGCGCATCGAACGCAAGCAGGTGAACGCTACGTCGGAAAATGCCCAGCCCAAGCGCTTCGTGCAAAATACGCTGGCATCGCGCACGCTGACAGCTCTGCCGGGTGAGGTCTTCGTTTAGTTTGATCGAGTTTTGATGGAGAGCTGGACGGGCGAGAGCACGCCCGTCCGGTTGTCAGATAAGCGCTAGCGATCTGCGGTCTTGGTGATGTGCGGACCAGCAAATTCAGTTGGGCCCAGTTCATCTTCCTCGGCGCCAATGCGAAACAGCGCCGCTTGCTCGGCCGCGTGCTCGCGCATCAGGCGCAGCTCTTCCTGTTCGTCGACCACCACACCTTCCGGCTGATCTTGCTTGCGCTGGGTTTTGCGCTCGTTCTTGTCCCGTTGTTTTTGTTGGCGCGCTTGCTCTTTCTGTCGTTTGTTAAAAGTTGATCGACCTCGTGGCATACACAATCTCCCCGTAATTCTATTTTCGCTATTATGGCTGGCTACGCGCAGTATCTGCGAGGCTGACCCAGGATTATCCTGGGATAAGCACAAAATCGCCGCATCCTCGGTTTCTTGGGTCTTCTCCAGTATAACCTTGAACCGAGTCGCCGCGCACATCCTGTGCGGTACCTCGACCAACCTCAGCACGCATGAAAATTTATAAAACTTGCACGCTCGGCACCCCTCGGTTGGCAAAATTCATTCAAATTCATTTGACATGGCTAACCTTACTGAACCAAAATTTCTGCCGTGGTTTGTTTCGTCCCGGCGGGGCATATCGATCCCCGGCGGGATTCCGTCATCTTCCTCCCCCCTTGTTGTCACTTCTCGTTG
>Ga0210398_10003588_pt1 | contig 14813 bp, 8 predicted proteins | sample IncBWC4OmetaG_FD_161047 | JGI IMG/M metagenome (GOLD analysis project Ga0210398, IMG submission 161047) | Forest soil microbial communities from Barre Woods Harvard Forest LTER site, Petersham, Massachusetts, United States - Inc-BW-C-4-O | ecosystem: Environmental > Terrestrial > Soil >...
ACTTTGATGCGAGCAAAGGGATGCTCCGGCGGGAAATCGTGATGCAGAAACGCCAGCAGCTCGAGCAACTGCTCCTGGAAATCATCGTTCTGGATGCGATCGCTGCGATCGCGCCGCAAGGCGAACGCCTCGAGGCCGCTCCCTCCCGGTGCGCGCCCGATACCCAGATCGATGCGCCCCGGATACATCGCATGCAGCATGCGAAAGCTTTCCGCGACTTTGAGCGGGCTGTAGTGCGGCAGCAGCACGCCTCCGGACCCGAGGCGGATGCCGCTCGTTTCGGCGCCCAGGCGCGCGATCAGAATCTCCGGCGCAGGACTGGCCAGCGTCACGATGGCGTGATGTTCAGCGATCCAATAGCGCTCGTAGCCCAGCCGGTCGGTGAGGCGCGCCAGATCGATGGTGTTGCGCAGAGCGTCCGCGGGGGTGAAACCTTCGGAAACCGGTGATTGGTCAAGAACGGAAAGTTTAATCGTGCCCTCGCTTGGAATCCGGATTTGTGGGACAGCCACTCTTGGCTGTCCGCGTCAAACTCTTGCCCTTGAGCGAAACAAGCGACAGCAGCTGTCCCACGAAACAGACCTGCCGCAAGGCATTTTCGTTGGCACGCAAGTGAAGCAAGCGCGCTAATGAATGTAGTAACTGTTCTTGGCCAAAATGTTGTAATCGCGCCCTTTCTTCCCGAACGACGACGCCAGGCGCACATCCAGCTTGTGCGGTCTTCCCTCGGCACCGCTGGCCTGCGTGTAAAATCCCAGCGTATAGCGCGTCTTGAGCCGCTGAATCAGAGCGCTGAAAACAGAATCGAGGTGCGCCACATCCTGAACGTCAAACAGTTCCCCGCCCGTCGCGTCCATGACCTTGCGAATGTCCACCAGCCCGGGAATCGTACTCGCATACAGTCGTGTGGACAGTGGATTATCTCCCGGAATTTTCAGGTTATAGAGGACGGCGTCGGCCGCGATCGCCTCGGTGACGATGTCGCGCGTTCCCTGCCCTCCTGCGTCCGTGCCCACGTCGTCGCTGATCAGGATGATCACGCGGCGGCCGTTGGGCGGCTGCTTGAGAAGATATTCAGCGGCGACGAAAATGCCGTCATTGATGTTGGTCGCGCCCCGCGCCTCGAATTTGCTGATCTGGTCCGCAATTTTATTCTTGTCCTTGGTCAGCGACTCGCGCATCTGGGCCTCGGTGGCGAACGTAAACAGGGCCACCTCATCATCAGGCTTGAGCGACCCCAGGGCGATGGTGGCCGCGTCCCGCAAAGGCCCCAGGAAGGGCCCGATGGAATCGCTGAGGTCGAGAACCAAGGCAACATTCAACGGCATTTCGTCGCGGCTGAAGACATCCAGTTTCTGCACCATGCCGTCCTCGCGAACCTCGAAATCGTCCTTCTTCAGGTTAGGCATGATCTGGCCATCTTTGGACTTCACGGTCGCATCCACCAGGACCAGATTCACGTTCACGCGGATGGCGCCCTGCTTTTGGTCCTGGCTCTGCGCACGAGCCGGGCAAGTGAGCACAAGAGTGAGGACCAACGCTGCGAAACAAAGCCAGCATCGCCGGGATTCACATATTGCTGTTCGTCGCCGTTTCATCGTGTCGAGTACGTTCAACCAAAAGTTAGAGGCTCCACTCTATCTATGCGCAAGACGGCTGGCAAGTTGTCCAGCCTGTTCGGATTTCCGCGCTCCGGCGCCGGTAGCAGGCGCCATACCGAATCCCGCCGCGAACCTTTACTTTGCCAATGGCCTCCGGCAATATGATTTTGAACAGTGTATGAAGACCTGCGCGCTCTTTTTCGCCCTGATTCTCGCTGTCCCCACCTGCGCGCAAAGCACAATCGACTTTCTCCAGGCCGGCAGAACCTACACAACGTTCTTCTACGATGACAAAGCCAGCGAGATCTGGGCCGATTTGTCACCGGAAATGAAGGATATTTTCACCGACCCCAACGGCATCCTGGGAATGCGTTTCGAAATCAAAGAGCAGTTCGGAGCAGAAACCGCGATCATCGACGAGCACGTGGTGCCCAAGGGAGAGGTCGCCGTCTACGAGCGCACCGCGATGTTCCAGAAGGACCCTGGCGCCAAGATGGTCCAGTGGACCTTCGATCAAAAGGGCGTCATCGTCGGCTTCTTCATCCGGCCGGCGGTTCCTGCGGAAAGCCGGTTCCTCGACTACAAGGATCACGCCGCCCTTCGCTTGCCGTTCAAAGGCAACTGGCTGGTTATCAGCGGCGGCCGCGACGTGGCGGAAAACCATCACGTGACCTCGCCGGATCAGCGCTTCGCCGACGACGTTACGGCCATCACATACGGCCAAACGTTTTTTGAGGACGGCCGCCTTCTCGACCAATACTATTGTTTCGGGCGCCCCATCTATTCCCCCGCGGACGGCACCGTCGTTGTGGTAACGGACGGCATCCCCGACAACCCCATCAACGCTCCCTTCGCCAGCCCTCCGGCAGGTAACCACGTGATTATCGACTTAGGTAACTCCGAGTACCTGGTAATGGCGCACTTCAAGTTGGGCAGCATCAAAGTGAAGCCCGGTCAAAAGGTGCGCGCGCGGCAACGAATCGGAAGCTGTGGCAACAGCGGAAACTCTCCGATTCCGCACCTGCACATCCACCTGCAAAACACCCCCGTCCTGTTCAAGGGCGAAGGCCTGCCCCTGCAGTTTCAAAGCTTCCTGGCCAACAAGAAGTTCACCGATGCGAGCGAGCTGGAAACAGGCCAGATCATCCGGGACAAAAAGCGCAAGTAATCTCCCATTTTGTCATATTGCGTGTCCTCGCCTCATTAGTGAGCGCCGAATTTACCCACATTCCCTTCCTCAGATGCACGAAAAGGTGACAGCATCTTTCGCACACTCTCTGGCTAGGTTAGCTGCATTCCGTGCTTCGCCGCAGTCCGAATGCTCCGCAGTCGCGAATCCATATCCGATCTACGCCGTCATCGTCCGATGACGCTTGCCTTTCGGCCGGGATGCACTTCCAGAGACAGGTAGCTGCGGTTCTCGCCGGGGCGGTTTTGGCGCTCGCCGTACTCGCGGATAACCCCTAACAAAACAAGGAGTTGGCCCTCGGGTTCCAGTGGTCTCCCCGGCCACCCAATTGGCAGCGTACATGCTTTCTCCAAGCTGCACCCATGGGGTGAAACGCGACATTGGGTCGGCGTGTCGGCGTGTGGATAGGGGTTCACCCCGCAAAAGGCGCGAGCCTGAGAGTTTCCAAGCCCGGGCGAGAGGATAGTATGAAAGATTTGAGGAGAGCAAAATGGTTGACGGCCAGTTGCGCGATGGCCGGTCTGGCTGCAGTTCTTGCGTTTGGCCTCCACTTGCCCGGCAACCAGGCCCTGCAGCGTACGGCGCAGCACCGCGACGGAAGCCTCGGCGTGAAGCCGGCGGCAACTGCTGCACAAGCATCCACTCAAAAAGTCGGCGTCCTCAACCACTATGGGCAACTGCCGCTGGCCTTTGAGCCGGCGAACACGGCGTCGAATTCCGCAGCGCAGTATTTGACCCGCGGCAATGGCTACGCCCTGTTTCTGGCGAACGAAGAGGCGGTCCTCGAGCTTCGCGGGCCCTCTAAATCCGCGTCCGTTGTGCGCATGGAGCTCGCCGGCGCAAATAAGACCGCGGCCTTCTCTGCGCTGGAGCCCCTGCCCGGAAAAAGCAATTACTTTATAGGAAATGACCCGGCCAAGTGGCGCACCAACGTGCCGCAATATCGCAGGGTTCTCGAGAGCAACGTCTACCCGGGTGTGAACCTGATCTACTACGGCACGCAGGGCAAGCTCGAATACGACTTCGACATCGCGCCTGGCGCCGATCCCTCCGCCATCCAACTCGCGTTTCATGGAGCGACACAACCACAGATTGATGCGCAAGGAGAGCTGGTCCTCAGCTCGCCGAGCGGCGAAGTGCGCTTGCGCAAGCCGGTCGCCTATCAGGAAGTTGCCGGCGAAAGGCATCCCGTTGCGGTGAGCTACGCCAAGAAGGGACAGGACCGCATCGCCTTTCAGGTCGCGGAATACAATCCGAGCCTTCCGCTGGTGATCGACCCAATTCTCATTTACTCCACGTACCTGGGCGGCAGCAACATCGACACTTCGAACGGCATCGCAGTGGCGCCCGACAATACGGCCTTCATCGCCGGCTCCACGTTCTCCGCGGACTTCCCTACCGCGCATCCCCTGCAAGCCAATGACGGCGGCGGGCCCGATTTCCCCGAGGACGCCTTCGTAGCCAAAATCAGTTCGGACGGCTCCTCGCTTTTGTACTCCACATACCTCGGCGGCGAAAATCAGGATGCCGCCAACGGGATCGCTGTCGATAGCTTTGGCGATGCCTTCGTGGTGGGTTACACACTCTCCCCGCACTTCCCGGCGCTGCCCGGATCTTTCGATACCCTGTGCGGCGGTGACGGCGAGTGCGGCGCGAAGTTTACCGGCGGGCCGATTGTTTCGAATGCCTTCGTGACCAAGCTGAATCCCGCCGGCTCCGCAATCCTGTACTCCACATTTTACGGCGAGTTTCAAAACGTGAAGGGGCAAGCAATCGCCGTCGACAGCAACGGCAACGCCTACTTCACCGGCTCTACGACGGAAAATTTCGCGTCGTTCGCTGTCTTCCCGATTACCCCCAACGCGTTTCAGCAGACCTTCGCCGGCACCGCGGGTGGCAACAGCACCAACGCGTTCGTTGCCGTGCTCAACTCGAGCGGGACCTCGGCGCTGTATTCCAGCTACCTCGGCGGAGAAGTGGACGACGTCGGCTACGGTATTGCGGTGGACAACAGCGCCAATGCCTACGTCACCGGCTTGACTTATTCCACGCTGTTCCCTGTGAGTGGAGGGGCGCTGCAATCCACCTATGGAGGGCAAGGCGATGGGTTCGTCTCCAAGGTGAGCACGACCCTCTCCGGAGCAGCCTCTCTCGCCTATTCCACCTATCTGGGCGGGGCCGGCCTGGACCAGGGAAATGCCATCGCGGTGGATAGCAGCGGAAATGCGTACGTCACCGGCCTGACCAACTCGTCGAGTTTCAGCTTTAGTCCCTCGGGTGTGCAGCCGGCATACGCGGGAGAAGGCGATGCTTTCGTAGCCAAGTTGGGCGCCACCGGCACGCTCTCTTTCTTCACCTATTTGGGCGGAACGCACGCCGACGAGGGCGACGGAATCGCCGTAGACTCCACCGGCAACATCTATGTCACGGGAACCACCGCATCAACCGACTTCCCCACTGCCGGCGCGGTATTCCAGCCGGCCTATGGCGGCGGCAATACCGACACCTTTGTCGCCAAGATCGCTCCCACCGGCGCGACGCTCGTCTACTCGAGCTATCTCGGCGGCACCAACGCGGACCTCGCCACCGGAATCGCCGTGGATACCAGCGGCTCGGCCTACGTCACCGGACAGACTTGCTCGCAAGACTTCCCGCTGGCCAATCCGCTTCAAGCCGTCCCGGGCGGAAACTGCGACGCCTACATCGCCAAGGTCAGCATTCTTGATGGGTTTGCTTTCAACCCGGCCGGCTTGGTCTTCCCTGCGCAGAGCCTCAGCACCACCAGCCAGTCGCAGACAGTGACCTTAACCAACGGGGACACCCCGCAAACGATTTCCAGCATCGCCGTTTCCGGCTCCAACGCGGGCGACTTCCTGGAAACCAGCACCTGCCCCGTCAATTCGCCCCTGGGTGTCGGCACGACATGCACCTTTACCGTTTCCTTTACTCCTTCGGCCTCCGGCATTCGAAAAGCGGCCATCGTCATTACGGATACGGCGCCGGGAAGCCCGCAGGTGCTGAACCTGACCGGCAATACCTCCACCGTCACGCTCTCGGCCGCCTCGCTCAATTTCGGAGTGCAGGCCGTGGGCACCGTCAGCGCGATTCAGTCGGTCACGGTAACCAACAGCGGCACCACTCCGCTGACCTTTTCCAGCATTGTCGCCAGCGGCGATTTCTTTGAGTCTGACACATGCACCAGGGCTCCGGTCCAACCTGGAAGCAATTGCATCGTTCAAGTCGACTTTGCGCCCTCGGCAGCCATCGCCAGCATCGGCACGGTTACGCTGAACGATAACGGCTCCGGCAGCCCACAAGTGATCACCACAACCGGGACCGGAATTCTCCAGCCGCCGTTCCAGATCTCCTCGCTCTCAGCGACGCCCTCGGTCCCGGCTGGCAACAAGGCTACGTATGGGATCAGCGTGAGCTCGAACGTGGGATTCGCCCAGCAGATCGGGTTGAGCTGCAGCGCGCCGGCGACAATTTCGTGCAGTGTGGCACCGAATTTTGTGATGCCGACCGCCACGCAGTCGCTGTCGGCGATTCTGACGGTCTCCACGGCCCTGCGTACGAGCGCCCCGCCCAGTTCCATCAAGGTCGATCCGCTCGCGTTGCTGCGGCAGTGGCACGGCACGTGGGTCCTGTGGATGCTGACCATTCTCACGATCCTCACAATGGCTGCGCTGCGGAAGCGTCCCGTTACCGCGGCGTTCGGACTGGCGGTCGTGCTGATGCTGGCCTCCGTCGCCTGCAGCGGCAACCCCGCCGGAGCTCCTGTGGGAACGCCCGTGGGCACGTATCAAATTACCGTCACCGGAACTTCGGGCTCGATAACCAACTCGGCTACGTTTGCCTTGCAGGTCAAGTAGCCGGCGCGATTTTCCGGATGGCAGCGAGACGTTTGAAAAAGTGAGGCGCGCATTCTTCCGCAAAGAGGCGCGCGACGAAACACAACGCAAGCCAGGAGGCGATTCGATGAAGCGAGTGATTTGGCTTATTACAGTGATTCTCTTGAGTTCGTTTACGGCGCGGGCCCAGGAAACCACCTCCGCCTGGGAACTGTCCGGCGGCTACTCCTACATGGAAGCCGATCTTAACGGCACGCGCTTCCACATGAATGGCTTCAACGCTTCCGGCACCCAGAATGTCAACAGCTGGTTCGGCGGGCGGATCGAGGTCAACGGTTATCTGGGGAATGAACCGCAAACCGTTTCCGGAACCACGACGGTTTATTCCGTGTCAGCCGCGACCATCACCTACGGCCCCGTCTTTTCCTATCGCAAGTATTCCCGGATCACGCCGTTCGCTCACGTGCAGATCGGCGCGGTGCACGGCAGCACCAACTACCTCGGTATTTCCCAGCACGCCTTCAAATTCGCGGCGGCTCCCGGCGCCGGGGTGGATTTCGCGTTGAACCGCAGCACTGCGATCCGCGTGGAAGGCGAGTACTTGCTGACCCGCTTTCTGGGCCTTACTCAGCAGAACGCAGACGTCTCCGTGGGGTTGGTGTGGCGCTTCGGGAGAACTCGGGGCGGCAAGTAGACGGCGCGGCTTCCTGCTGGCCGGGCGCTTCGCGGATTTGTCGTTGCGGCGGGCTCGGGGCAAATCTCCCCCAACAGGCCGTCTAGCCCAAATCGGAGTAACTAAATCCGTACTAGCTGCGCCGCGCGCCGTGCCCAATTGGAGACACCTTCAGGGTTCGCGGCTGCAAATTGCTCAGGCTTAGCGAACCTGATCCGCCCGCAGAAATGGAACGATGCGTGCACTTTCTGCTGCGGCGGGGCTTCGGCCGATCTATGCCTACGCGCGGCCGAGGCCCGCGATCCATTTCGTCGCACCCAGCTAGGAGCGCAAGGTGAGCTTCCAGGGCACTGACCAGTCCTATCGTCTTTTCCAATCGCACGATTTCGGCGGGCCAAAGTCCTCATCTTCCTCCGTGGTGGAATTGGCAAAGTCGGGAAGGACGCCGGGATTTCTGGTGCCGCGGGAGTCGGCCTCCGGGGGCTGGTTGTCGTCCCTAAAGGCCCTGTTCGCCCGCTCCAATCTTCCTCCGGGTTCAAAACATCTTCGCTATCTCTATCGTGATGCGAGCTTGACTGGATTTCATATGCCCAGTCTCGGCGTCGGCAACTCCCTGGTGCTGCATTGCGCGTTGATCGCCGCATTGCTCTACCTTCCGACGATGCTGCCCGAACGAGCGCCCAACGTGAGCGCAGCGCTTCTTCCGCCGGAGGTCATATTTTATCCGGTGCCGCAGCATCATAAGGCTGACCCGCTTCCGCGCATTGCGCCGCCGGGGCCCGGAGGGCGGCCTGGAAGCGGCATTCACCCGAAGCTTTTGCCCGATCCCGGCCGGACCGCATCGATTGGCAAGCTGACCGTCATTTCCAAGCCGCTGCACCCGGACAATACGCACCAGACCATCATTCAACCTTCCTCGCCGCCCGATCTGCGCATCCCGCACGACGTGCAGCTGCCGAATCTCGCGCTGGGCATGGCCAATCCTAAAAGGCCGGATGTGGATCTGGGCCTCAAAAAGCCGCTGCAGGAAAGCGCGAAAGTGGCGCCGGAAATGGCCGCTCCGAAAGCAGAAATGAACACGGACTATGAGATGGCCACTGCTCTTACATCCACCTCGCAGCCAAAATTGGCGGTTCCGATCGTGCCCATCGCCAAGCCGATGCGCCGCGGCACCGGCTCAGATGACGTGGCAGGAGCTGCGGCTCCGGAAGTTGGCGTAGCCAGCAACGGTCAGGCGACGCTGGCGACTGGTTTTCAGTCCGGCACCGCCCAGCCCAAAATGCCCAGCCTTGGCGGGTCGATCTCTAGGCCAAGTCGCAGGGGCGCCGGAAGCAATGATGGAACCGGAGGCACCGCTCCAGAAATTGGCGTATCGGGCGACGGCCGCGCAGTTCTGGCGCTTGGCATCGATCCCTCAGGCAACGCCAACGGAGTTGCATTGCCCCCCGGCAACCGCTATGGAGATTTCACAATCGCACCCGGCGCGGGTGGTTCGGGCTCGCCGGGCGGCCGGGCAGGCGGCAAGGAAGGCGGCGGGGGCAGTGGCGGAAACGGGTCAGCCGGCGATGAAAGCGTAGGCATCGGGCCGGGGCACGAAGGCGGCGGGGGCGGCAAGAATGGAACGCCGAGCCGGATCAGTGTCCAAGGCAGCGCAACTGGCGCGGGGGGAGTCGGTTTGCTCGACCCGCGTATCGAAGCCAGGATGGTTTTCCCTGTTGCTGCGGCAATGAGGCTTCCGAGGCCCAAAATGGTTGTTTCCGCGGGGCCGATGGGTGGAGGAGGGCTTGGCGTCTACGGCGCTCTGCCCTGCACCAAGATCTACACCATTTTCCTGCCTATGAATGGCTGGACCATGCAGTACTGCCAGAAGGGTTCCGCGGACGCTCCAAAAGAGGCCCCCGACACCTCTGGGCTCCTGCAACTCGAACCGGGTTTGGTTCCACCTGATCCTGATCTCTCAACGAGGTACGACTTCAAGCGCCTCCCTGTGCCACCAGGCAAAGGCCAAAAGCTGATCGTGCTCAAGGGAACGATGACGGAGGACGGCACCATCAGTGACCTTCAGGTGTACCAAGGCATTGTTCCCCAGATGGACGAGGCGGCGCGCCTTGCATTCAGCCGCTGGAAGTTCCGGCCGGCGCAACGCGGCGGCAAGCCTGTGCCCGTCGAAATCCTCATAGGAATTTCACCCGAAGGCGGCCCAACCAGCGATTCCCAGTAAGCTTCTGCCAATTGAGAAGGCACCAGCAGTGGTATCAGTACTGGAACTGTCATGACCGCAGGAATCTCGCAGAAATGTCTCCCAATTTTCCGCTTGCATCGTATATACTCCTGTCCGCCGGCTCGTCCCCGGGCAGGCTTTTTTCGTCCAACGTCCCCGCAATCAGTTGCCGTGTCACAATTTAGTCTCGTTGTGTCGTCGAACTGATCTTTTTTGTTCCGTCTTGGTATCACGTGTGCACTTATTCTGACGCCCCCAACTGCAAATCAAAAGGAGGCGGCCTTTGGTCGACCAGGAAATTCGTATCTGTTTTGCGACACCGGAATCGAGTCTGGTGCAGGCGCTCAGTGGAGTTCTGGGAAAGCCTTTTGTAATTTGCAGCATGAACGAGTTCCATCTCACCAAGTTCGCCGAAGTAAAGAGTTGGTGCGATGTCCTTCTGCTGGACCTGCGCGCCGGGCACACTGCTAACTCGCAAGAAGTACGCCTGCGTTTCATGCAGGAGGTGCTGGCGCTTCCGGATCATCCTCCGGTAGTCGTCCTCCACGACGAAGAAAGCACCAAGCTGAATCTGAAAGTGATGGAGCTCGGCGCATACGACAGCATCACCCATCCGCCCAACATGGTCGAGCTCCGGCTGATCCTTCGGCGAGCCTTCAAATTTCAGGCCTCGGAAAAGGAGATTCAGCGCCTGCGGTCCACCGTGAGTGACTCCACCCGGCTCCACGATCTGCACGGGACCGCCCCCGCGATGCAGGAGTTGTTCGCCCTGGCGCGCAAAATCGGCCCCTGCGATGTGAATGTGCTGATCACCGGAGAGACCGGAACAGGCAAGGAGCTGCTCGCCCGGGCGATTCATCAAAGCAGCTTGCGCGCCGCGCGGCAGTTCGTTGCCTTTTCCTGCGCCAACCTGCCCGAAACGCTGATTGAGGACGAATTGTTCGGCCACGAGCGCGGCGCCTTCACCGGCGCCATCTCCATGCGCAAGGGCCGTTTGGAAGTTGCCGACCAGGGCAGCTTGTTCCTCGACGAAGTAGGAGACCTGGGATTGGGTCTGCAGCCCAAGCTGCTGCGCGTCCTGCAGGAACGCAGCTTCGAGAGGCTGGGCGGCAATTCCACCATCAGCGTCAACGTGCGCCTCATCGCCGCCACGCATCGCAATCTGCAGCAAATGGTGCAGCAGAACGAATTCCGCGAGGACCTTTTCTACCGCCTGAACGTCATCCACATGCATATCCCGCCGCTGCGCGAACGGCGTGACGACATCACCCTGCTTGCGCAGCTGTTCCTGGCCGCTTCCGCTCAGCGCTTCAACAAGAAGGTCAAGCGTTTCTCGCATCCGGCGCTGCTCGCGCTCGAGGAATATTCGTGGCCGGGAAATGTGCGCGAGCTCGAAAACGCCGTGCAGCGCGCCGTCGTTCTCTCCGAGGGCCAGTCCGTGGACGTCAGCCAACTTCCTTCCGAGATTCGCAAGAGCTCCCCGGATGAGCCGCTGTTGACCGGGCTCGAGCAAAGGGCCAACCTCAACAACTCCTATGAAGACGAAATCCGCCAATTCAAAAAGAGGCTGATTCTCAGGACGCTGCGTAAGCACGGCTGGAACAAAGTGGAAAGCGCGCGCAGCCTGGGCGTGGCCCGCGGTTATCTCCATCGCTTGATCAATCAGCTTGAAATCAGCCAGTTCGAAGAAGACAATCATCTCGCGGACCTGGAAGATAGACTTCCGGGCCCCCCGCAGATTTCCTGATGTCGGGCGCCGTTGCCTGATGCACGGATCGGCTGCGGGATCTAATCTGGAGATCCCCCGAAAAGATGTGTTCAGCGCTTGCGGACAAGGTGTGCTTGCCGTTCTTGCTGAACGCTCAGAATAAAGACGGCGGATGGGGCTTTCACGCCGGGTCCGCGAGCCGCGCGGAGCCAACTGCGTGGGCGCTCGTCGCCCTCACGCAATACGCCGGCTCATCGGCCCACGATGAGGCCGCATCGCGGGCATGTCACTTCCTCGAGCTTGCTCAATTGCCGGATGGTTCCTGGCCTTCTTCCCCTGACCAGAAAGAAGGCTCCTGGGCCACTTCCCTGGCCTGCTTCGCATTGCTGCATCGCAAGGAATCGCGGGGAAACGTCGCGCGCGGCGTGGGCTGGTTATCCAACGAGCTGCCGCGTGAGGCGCACTGGTTCCCTCGTCTGCTGCGGAGATTGGCGGCGCGCCGGCTCGGATCGCTCAACGAATCCTACTACGGCTGGTGTTGGACCGTTGGCACGGCCAGCTGGGTCGAGCCCACGTCCTACGCGATCCTGTTTCTCCGCGCCAGTCCGCCGGAGATGCTCTCTGCCGCCGCAAAACGCAGGGTCCAGATTGGCGAGGCCATGCTGCGTGACCGCATGTGTCCGGGAGGCGGCTGGGACTGCGGCAATCCGGTTGTTTATGGCGTTCCCGGAGTTCCGCAAGTGACCTCCACCGCCTGGGGACTGCTTGCTTTGCGAGAACATCCAGAGTGGCCGGAAGTTCAGAAAAGCCTTTCCTGGCTACAGAATCAATCGCAGGCGATTCAAAGCCCGGGGTCGCTGGCGCTCACACTGATGGCCATGAACGCGAACGGACGCCCTGACGAAGGGTTGGCACATTCCTTGCAAACCCTGTATGAGACAAAAGAAATTCTGTGGAATGTACCGGAGGCAGCCTGGGCTGCGCTCGCTCTCTCCCAGAATCAAAATTGGCTGAAGCCAACGCCGAACGGGAGCGCCTGAGCGATGCCCCGCCCCGGCCCTTCGCTGATCCCTCCGTTCTCCAGGCCGCCTTCGCGCGTGGCCATACGGCACTCTCTCAACTATCAGTCGGATCTCGCTGCCGTTCTGTTCGAAACGCTTCGAGAGTTCGATCTACCCGTGCGCGGCAAAACCGTTCTGCTGAAGCCGAACTTCGTAGGCTCGGACCCGTTTGGCATGGTGAATACGCACCCGGCCGTGGTGTATGCGGCGCGCGAATCTTTTTTGCGCCTGGGGGCTGCTTCCGTTCTTGTTGGCGAAGGGCCGGCATTGGAACGCGACACACAGGCGGTGATTGAATCCGTATCAATTCGAGAGTATCTAAATCCGCTTTCTGAAATCTTCGTGGATTTGAACGTGGATGACGTAGCCCTGGTGACCCTGCGAACGCATGCCTCGCGTTTGAGAGAGCTTTATCTCCCAAAGACGGTTCTGGGCGCGGACTTCCTCGTATCTTTGCCCAAGATGAAGACGCACCATTGGGCCGGCGTCACCTTGTCGCTCAAAAACATGTTCGGTGTGGTTCCCGGCAGCTGCTACGGCTGGCCCAAGAACTTGTTGCACTGGGCTGGAATCAACCGGGCCATCCTGGACATCAACGCTGCGGTTCGGCCCGATTTCGCGATTGTCGATGGCATCATCGGCATGGAAGGAAACGGCCCCATTCAGGGGCAAGCGAAGCAGTGCGGGCTCCTGGTCGCGGGTGACGATCCCGTCGCCGTGGATGCTACTTGCGCCCGCATCATGGGCTTGTTGCCCGAGAAAATCGATTACCTGGCCCGCGCGGCGACACTTCTTGGTCACATTCAGCCGGACCGGATTCAGCAAATCGGTGAAAGCCTTTCCGATACACGGAAGCCATTTTCCGTGCTCCCCGCGTTTGACCATCTGCGGTCCCCGAAGTGACCCCGTACTCACTGAAAACGGGCAGCTTCCCTCCTTCCCCCGGAACGGTCGAGTGGTCGCCAACCTGCTTGTAAGTTACTGCAAAATAGCGGCTTAGTGTCTACATTCGGTGACACCTGAGCGCGTCCGTAGGAAACCTCGAAGTCACAGTCGAATCGGCAAGAGGAGACAATGGACCCATTCGATGCCACTATGCAATCTGCCGCCAGCGGAGCAACTCTGCCCCAATCCCCCGCGGGCTCGGTCGATGCATCCGTAGGGGCTACAGCAGCCAGCAACTCCAGAATCTGGCTGGCCGCGCGCAAGCTGGCCGCCTTCCCAGTCTTGATGGGGCTTCTACTGGCGGGCGCTTCCATCCTCGGAGCGCGCCTGAACCTGGCCGACCCGGACACCTGGTGGCACGTCGCCGTCGGGCAGCAGATTCTCGACACGCATCACTGGCCCACCACCGATCCGTACTCCTACACCGCGGCCGGCACCCACTGGATCGCCTATGAATGGCTGGGCGAAACCGCCATCGCGGAGGCGGCGCGCCTCGGCGGCCTTCGAGGGCTGGCGTTCCTGCAAATCGGCTTGGTGGCCATCGTGACGCTGCTGCTGTACGGCTACGCCTATGCGCGGTGCGGAAACTGGAAAGCGGCCTGCGTGGCCACGGCATTTTTCCTCCCTGTCGCCAGCGTGATTTTCACCATGCGCCCGCAGCTCTTTGGCTACATCTTTTTGTTGGTCACGTTGATTTGTCTCGAGCGTTTCCGGCAGGGCCACTCCCGGGCGCTCTGGGTTCTGCCGCCTCTTTTCATGATTTGGGCGAATACCCACGGCACCTTCGCGTTTGGACTGGCGGCGATTGGGGCCTATTTCGCGGGCGGCCTGCTCCGCTTTCAATTGGGCGGACTGGTGGGAGAACCCTGGTCCGAACGCCAGCGCAAGCAGTTGCTGCTCACATTTCTTCTGTGTTGCGTGGCCATGCTGATCACGCCGTACGGAACGCAGCTCGCCGCCTATCCGATCGTGATGGCCGCCACGCAGCCTTTCAACGTCGCCAATATTCAGGAGTGGCAGCCGATTACATTCGCCCTAGGGGTCGGAAAATACTTTTTAGCGTTCTTGCTGGCCCTGTTTCTGGCCCACGTTTTCTTCCCGTTCAAGTACCGGGTGCCGGAACTGGCGCTGCTGCTGTTCGGCGTCTATGCGGCCTGCGTGCACATCCGCTTCATGCTGGTTTTCGTGATGATGATCGTCCCGGTCGTAGCCAGCTTCTTCGCCCAATGGATCCCTGCCTACGATCCGGACAAAGACCGCTACGCGTTCAACCTGGCAGCCATCGCGATGATCTTGATCGCCATCACCCAACTGGCCCCGCGGCGGGCCGATCTGGATAAAGTGGTGGCCAAGTATTATCCCGTCTCCGCGATCCAGTATCTGCGCCAGCATCCCCAGCCGACGGGCATGTTCAATGACTATATCTACGGCGGCTATTTGATCTGGCAACTGGGGCCGCAGCACAAGGTGTTCATTGATGGCCGGGCGGACCTTTACGAGTACAGCGGCGTCTTTCAGGACTACATGCACATCGGCAACCTGGAGCCGGACGCGCTCACCCTAC
>Ga0210398_10003593_pt1 | contig 14804 bp, 10 predicted proteins | sample IncBWC4OmetaG_FD_161047 | JGI IMG/M metagenome (GOLD analysis project Ga0210398, IMG submission 161047) | Forest soil microbial communities from Barre Woods Harvard Forest LTER site, Petersham, Massachusetts, United States - Inc-BW-C-4-O | ecosystem: Environmental > Terrestrial > Soil >...
CGATGGCTGCCTGGATCAGATCGGCCCAGTCGAGGTCGGCGCCGACACCAAGCAGGAGTTGCTTTCCCAGGCGAAAGAGTGGGGCCAGGTTACTTGGGACAGTGACTCGAACGCAAAAATCGCCGATCAACATACCGCAGAAATGCTGCAGCTGATCGCGGCCACCAGAGAGTATCAATTCGGTTAACCGTTGAGCCTATTAGACTAGGAGGAAGGCGCAATGCCAGCAACACAAGAGAAAGATCCCGTCATCGTCGTTCTGCAATTGACGGGTGGGAACGACTATCTGAATACGGTGATCCCCTACAACAATCCGCTGTACCGCGATAACCGGAAGGCGGTCGGGATCCCCGACAATCAGATCATGCATCTCGACAAGGACTACGGCATCCCGCACTACATGGCGCCGATCAAGCAGTTCTGGGATGACGGCAAGCTCGCCATCCTGCACGGGGTCGGCTGGAAGGATTCGCCGCGGTCGCACTTCCGCGCCATGGACATCTGGCACACTTGCGAGCCGGTCAAGGTTGGGACCGAGGGATGGCTCGGCCGCGTCGCACGTGAATTTGACCCGAAGAAAGAGAACGTCGTCACCACCGTCAGCTTCGGACCAAGCCTGCCGCGGTCTTTGGCGGTGCCCGGCGTGCCGGTGGCCTGCGTCGGCGGGCCGCTGGAGAAGTACGGCTTCCTGCCGACGATCCAAGGCGAGCAGCGCAAGCAGGTGCTCGAGCGCTTTGCGGCGATGTATAAACCGGCGATCGGGACCGGAGCGGTCATGGACTACATGGCCGACACCGGCCAAGATTCCTTGAAGGGCGAGGACATTCTGAAGGTTGCGCCGCAGAAGTATTCTTCGACGGTGCAATATCCGAATACCCCGATCGCCCGCAAACTCAAGGGCATCGCCCAGACCCACCTGGCCGATTTGGGCAGCCGCATCTTCTACTGCGATCACAGCACCTTCGACACGCATGCGGGTCAGAACCCCGGTCACGGCAATTTGTGGAGTGCGGTAACCGAGGGCGTCGATGCCTTTATGAAAGACCTTCGCGAGCATGACCACGCCGACAACGTGATCATGCTGCTGTTCTCGGAATTCGGCCGTCGCGTTCGCGACAATGGTTCGGGGACCGATCACGGCGCCGGCGGCGTCGCTTTTGTGCTCGGCGAAAAGGTCAAGGGCGGACATTACGGCGAGATGCCGTCCCTGAAGCCGGAACACTTGGTTCAGGGCGATCTCAACCCGAACATGGACTTCCGCAGCGTCTACTCCACGATCCTCGACAAATGGCTGAAGCTCAATCCGGCGCCGATCGTCAACGGCACCTTTGAGCAGCCGGCGTTCCTGAACTAGACGCTGGGCGGTCGGCTTTTTGGCCCTCCTTCCCGCGGTCTTAGACTGCGGGAAGGGGTGCGAAGCAAAGTCGAGGAAACACGCGGTCAAAGAGGAGGAGCGCTATGCCGCTCACAACGGTCTCGGAAGGACGAGTCTTCGATTGGAGCCATGCCATCGGGCGTAACGCCGCCCGTGGCCCGGGCTTCAATTATGTTCAAACGATGTGCCTCGGTAAAAACGGCGTTCTCTACGCCACCAATCGGGGCAACGAGAACAACTTCGGGATGCACGTCAACAAAGTGCAGCTCGGCGGTCCCGGCGAAGAGGAACATATCGCCGACTTTTGCGAATACGGCGAAGGCGACGGACATTGCACCTGGCCGTTCGGGGTTGCGGTCGACGACAACGACCATGTTTACGTGTCGGATGACTGGACAAACACGATTTCGGTGTTCGACAGCAGCGGTAATTTCCTGCGGAAGTGGGGCAAGACCGGCAGCGGCGACGGCGAGCTGATGCGGCCGGCCGGGCTGGCAGTCGAGAAAAACGGCAACATCATCGTTGTAGACAGCGGCAACAACCGTCTGCAGGTCTTCTCGCCGGACGGCAAATTCGTCGGCAAATGCGGCCGCGGCGGCAGCGGCGACGGCGAATTCAACCAGCCTTGGGGGGTCACCCTCGACAAGGATGGCAACATTTATGTCGCCGACTGGAAGAACCATCGCATCCAAAAGCTCTCTCCGGAGGGCAAGTTCCTGATGAAGTTCGGCCAATATGGGACGGTGGAGGGGTCCGAGGGCTCCTATGCCGTGACTATGTTCGGTCCGTATGTTTCGGCCGGCGAGGAGACCAAGGGCTATCCGAAACCAGGTACGCTCAACCACCCGACCGATGTTGCCATCGACAGCGACGGCGACATCTATGTCACCGACTGGGGCAACCATCGGGTTTGCGTTTTTGACGCGGAAGGCAGGCCGATCGCCAATTTGATCGGCGACGCCCAAGTGTTGTCGAAATGGGGTGCGCAGACCGTTGACGCCAACCCCGATATGGCCAAGGCTCGGCGTCGGGTCAGAAGCCTCGAACCGCAATGGCGCTTCTGCTTCCCGACAGCGGTGGAGTTTGATCCGGCGACGGACAGCATCATCGTCGCCGACAGCCAACGCAATCGGCTGCAGGTCTACAAGAAGGTCCGCGACTACAGCGACTTCCAGGCAAACCTGTAGACGCGCGCAACGCAGTGCCGCCGCGTCAAGCGGCGGCACTGACGTTTCGACGTTTCGGCCGCCGCATTCTCGGGAGGAAGGCCTCCAACCGGGTCAAGGCGAGCAAATCGCGGCCCCCGATCGAATTTCTGAAAAAAACGTGACGAACTGTGAATGCGGCTGTTTATTTCAGCAAGGCATGTTGTTATGTTTGTGACATGAATAAGGCGCCTCCGTCCTCGACAGTTTTGCAGCGTCTGCGTACGGTCGGCTTGCGGCCGACAAGGCAGCGCCTCGCTCTTGCGCGACTGCTGTTTGAAAGCGGGCATCGCCACATCACCGCCGAGCATCTGCACGGCGAGGCGATGGACGCCGGCATCAAAGTATCGCTCGCAACGGTTTACAATACATTGCACCAATTTACCGAGGCAGGCCTGCTGCGCGAGGCGATGGTCGAGCCTGGCCGCTCCTACTTCGACACCAATACCGCCGACCACCATCATTTCTTTTGCGAGACGACAGGCGAACTACGCGATATTCCGGCACACCATCTGTCGGTCAGCGGGTTGCCGACGCCGCCTTCCGGAACCGAGATCCGCCGCGTCGACATCATCGTCCGCGTTCGCTCCGAAAGTGCCGCCTAGCGGCGCGTTGCTCTGATCGAGACACTCCGCGGCAACGGGTCCGCGGCGGTAATCGTGCATCTCCGCTGCTACGCCCCCCGGCTGAAGCGAGTGTCTGCGAAAACACCAGCGCCGAAGGCAAGGCGCCGTCGGTTCAGCTTCTTAAATTTCGCTTTGCGACCGAGGAAATCGCCCGCTTCAAGACGCCGGGAACCGCGGTCGTCGTCGGTTTCGACCATCCGAATTATGCCCATATGGCCGTCATGCCGGAGCCGGTGCGGGCGGCGCTGGCGCAAGATTTCGACCTGACAGCCAAGTGCTGGGGCGATGAGCGGCGACGATCCCCGGCAATCGGCGGTCGAGCGGCAGGAGGGGCTACTGGCGCAGGCGAGCCAATCGTTCGGCGACGAGCATCCGCACACCCTGACCGCGATGCTCGATCTTGCCGAGGCATTATGGACGCAAGGCCGGCTGATCGCCGCGCGCCGGCTCGAAGAACAGGTTGTCTCCGGTCGCCGCCGGCTGCTCGGACCGGCCCACGCCGAAACCTTGAAGGCGACCGGCAAGCTGGCGGTGACGATGGCGGCGCAGGGTGAACTCGCCGAAGCACGGCAATTGCAGGAGGAGGTCGTCGCCGGCATGCGCGCGCTCGACGGCGAAACCGGCCGCGACACCTTGCGCGCGATCAACAACCTTGCCGGGACGATCGCTGCGCAGGGCGATCTCCGCGCCGCCCGCGAATTGCTGCAATCGGTCATCGCAGCGATCATCGACGAATACGGCGAACAGCATCCCGACTGCCTCGCCGCAATGGGCAATCTCGCCGGCATTCTGTGGCAAGAGGGCGACCACGCCGAGGCTTACGAGCTGCAACGCCAAGTCGTCGAACTGTACCGCCGCGTGGACGGCGCCGGCGATCGGACGACATTGGCCGCGGCGGCGGTGCTCGAAACGATGGAGCGCGACGGCGGTTTCTAGTTAAGATGGCGGCATCCGGTCTCCCCGCGACGGAAAGGGTTGTCTGCCCATGACGATTTACACACTGATGCCGCTGCACGAATCGCTCGGGCTCGCGGTCATCGGCGTCGATTTGAGCAGGCCGATCGACGCGGAGACCGGCGAAAACCTGTCGCGGCTTTTGGCCGAGCATCTGGTGCTGGTCTTTCCCGAGCAGACCCTGACCCCCGATCAATATCTGACCGCCGCCCAGGCGTTCGGGCCGCCAATGCGGCAGCATTATTCGCAGCATCAGATGCCCGGCTATCCCGATATCGGACTGGTCCGGCACCGCGACGGCCAGCGCGCCGCCGAAGCCTGGCACACCGACCACACCAATCTGGAACGCCCGCCGGCGGCGACAATCTTATATGGCGTCGAGATCCCGTCGTCGGGTGGCGGCACCAGCGTCGCCGATATGCGCGCGGCTTATTGGGGGTTGCCGGAGGAAGAGCGTCGCCACCTCGAAACCTTGCGCACGGTCAACGGCCTCGACAGCGAACGCACCGACACCCGCGCCGAGGATCTCGCCGGATACGGCGCGCTGGTCGTCCACTCGATGGTCCGCACCCATCCGGTCAGCCGCGAACGCGCGGTTTATTTCCATCCGACCAAGACCATGTACATCGAAGGGATGACGCCTGAGGCAAGCAGAGAGTATCTCGCCGATCTGGTCGAGCGGATGATCCAGCCGGAGATCGTCTATCGCCACAGTTGGCGGAAAGGCGATGTGCTGGTCATCGACGACCGCGCCACCCTGCACCGCGCGCATGACGATTACGACCACAGCGAGAGCCGCGTGCTGTGGCGCATCATCGTCGAAGGCGACCGACCGGTTTTGGTGTAGCGGCATTGCCCGCGGCGCCCGAGCCCGCGGCGCCCGAGCCCGCGGCCAGCGAGAGAGTGCAGCGATGAAACTCTACGGATTTTTCCGGTCCTCGGCGGCGTTCCGCGTCCGCATCGCGCTGAACCTGAAAGGGTTGCCCTACGAGGCGATTTCGATCCATCTGCGGCGCGGCGATCAGGCCAAGCACGAGTACCGTGCTGTCAACCCGCAGGGGTTGGTGCCGGCGCTCGAGATCGACGGGCACACGCTGATCCAGTCGCTTGCGATCATCGAATATCTCGACGAAACCCATCCCGACCCGCCGCTGTTGCCCCAGGCTCCGGCGGACCGGGCGCGGGTGCGGGCCTTGGCCGAGATCGTCGCCTGCGACATCCATCCGATCGACAATCTGCGCGTCTTGCGCTACTTGACGCGCGCCTATGGCCGCGACGAAGCCGACATCGCCGGCTGGTACAACCATTGGATCGACAGCGGCTTTCAGGCCTTGGAAGCGCTGCTCGCCGCCGACCCGCGCACCGGGGCTTTCTGCCACGGCAGTCGTCCGGGCTTGGCCGAGGTGGCGCTGGTCCCGCAGGTCGTCAATGCCGAGCGCTACAAGCTCGACATGACACCCTATCCAACGATCGCCCGGATCTTCGGGAGCTGCATGAAGCTCGCGCCCTTTCAGGCCGCGCATCCCGACAATCAGGCGGACCGAGAACCCTGATCGGTTATTCTTTGCGCGCGTCGGCGACCATCGTCTTCAGCGCGTCGAGATCCAAGGCTCCCGGCACTACCTTGTCGCCGATGATAAAGGCCGGGGTGCCGTGGATATCGAGCACGTCGGCGAGCTTCATATCGGTTTTGATCGTCTGCGCGACCTCGGGCGAGGCCATGTCGCGCTTTAGCTTGGCGACGTCGAGCCCGACAGAACTCGCGACCTGGTAGACCGTGTCGTCGGTGATGTTGCCGCGGGCCGTCATCATCGCCGCGTGAAAGGCGTCGTATTTGCCCTGAGCCTTGGCGGCGAGGGCGGCATGGGCGGCGGTGACCGACACCGGTCCCAAGATCGGAAATTCCTTGTAGACGAGGCGAAGCTTTGGATCCTGCTTTAGCATCGACTCGATCGAAGGTTCGACCTGTTTGCAATAGGGGCAGCGGTAGTCGAAGAACTCGACGATCGTAACGTCGCCCTCGGGATTGCCGGCAACCGGGGTCGCGGGATCGTCGAACACCTCCTTGCGGTGCTGGGTGACGGCTTGCGAGGCCTTGGCGTCGTCATCCTGGTGCATCCTGTCCTCGGCCTGGCGCAGCGCTGCGACCAGCACGTCGGGATGCTGCATCAGGTAATCATGGATGATCGACTCGATCTGCTGACGCTGCGGCGGATTGGGATCGGCCGCCTCGGCCGAGCCGCCGTACCAGGCAGCCGCGGCGAGCCCGCAGATCAGCGCCAAAATCAGGGATTGCCTACGAACCAGCATTTACCCCAGCTCCTTTGATTGAAAAATCACGGCGGGAACTTCGAGCGAAAGCAGGCGCCGTTTCCCGCTCAGTCCGAATCGTCGAGGTCTTTGGCTTGCGAATGGATCTGCTGCGCGCGCGCGTAAGCGGGACTGCTCTTTGGCAACAGGTGTTCGGCGCGAACGGCCTCTTGAACGGCATTCTTTTTGTTGTCGGCGGCGAGACCTTCTTCCGCCAGAGACAGCGCCGCCATGCCGATCTGGTTGTCGCGGCCGTAGGCGGTGGCGAGCATATGCCAGGCGTCGGCATCCTTATCCTCGGTCCGCAGCGCGTCGCTGAGATAGGCGATTGCTCGCTTGTTCTGCGCCGGATCGTTGTTTTCGACATAGACTTGAGCCAATTCGATGCGCAGCAGCGGCGCATTGGGGTCGCGCCGCATTGCCTCTTCGTAAGGCTGCACGGCTTCCGCGATATGCCCGTTTTCGAACAGCATCTGCCCCTTGAGTTCACGAAAATAGGGATCTTGCGGATATTCGCGGATCAGCGCGTCGATCGTCGGCAGCGCCTTGTCGAGTTCGGGGATGCGGTAATAGGCGATGGCGCGGGCGTAGCGCGCCAGAACCGACCGGTCGCGCTCCGGGTATTTCGCCAAGGTCGAGGTCGGCGGTTCGGTGAACGCCGCGACCTTTAGCTTGATCCGTGCGAGCATCTCGACACGGCCGGGCGGATCCGCGACATCCGAATAGGGCGAGTGCTCGACATGGTCGCGCACATAGTCGATGCGTTCCTGGGTCAAGGGGTGATCCATCAGATACGGATCTTCATGCTCCCCAATCAGCAGTTCTTGCGTCTGCAATTTTTCGAAAAACTGCAGCAGACCGCGCGCCGATTGATGGGTCGCATCGAGATAGTTCATTGCCGCATGGTCGGCGGTCGCTTCCTGGGTCACCGAGAACCCGAGATAGGCGCGCTGCCCGACCCCGGCGGCACCCAATAGCGCGCCGCCGCCGCTGCCGCGCCCGGCCACGGTCGCCGCAACTCCCGCCGCCATCGCGATGATTTCCTCGATGCTGGCATTGTGCATCGCCTCGACCCCCTTGTAGAGATGCCCCCCGGCGATGTGGCCGGTCTCGTGCGAGAGCACGCCGATCAGCTGGTTGGGCGTGTCCGCATGCAATAAAAGACCGGAATTGATGAAAATATTCTGACCGCCGGCGACAAAAGAATTGATGCTGTCATCCGACACCAGATAGACGTGGACGGCGTCGGGATCGAGCCCGGCCGCTTTCCATATCGGCGTCATCATCGTGTGGATGTCGCCTTCGATCTCGGTGTCGCGCAGCAGGCTGACACCGTTGCCGGAAGCGCCCTCGTGCGCGGCGGCGATGTGGATGAAACCGAGCGTCGCCGCCAGGGTGGCGATCGCCGTTTTCACAAAACCGCGGAGAGCCATTGGCCTTGCCCCCGGCCATAATCGGGTGCGCTCGACCCGGTCGCGAGAGCGCACTCGATCTCGGTTAAAGTTAAATTATGGCACAGCGGCGGCGACCCCGGCGCAAGGCTCGTTTCTATCGGGCCGGTTTCTCAAGACTGGATCAACCGCTGCCACCAGCCGCGCCGCGGGTTCTCTGGTTTCTCCGTCACTTCCTGGACGACTTGCGCCGCTTCGCCCGCCAACCCGAAGGCGGCCTCCGGTTCGGATGCGGGCTCGGCTTCGGGCGCGCGCGGCGGTGGCGCCTCCGGCTGCTCGCTCGGCGGCTCGGCCGACGGCAGGCTGGGCGGCGCTTCGGCGCTTGCCGGTTCGGCGGGCAAACTTGCGCCGTTGCCGCGCAAGGCCTCGCCGGGTGGGGGATATGAGGTCCACTCTTCGGCCGCGGCCACGACCGCGATTGCTGGCGGCGGCTCGGCCGGCGCGATAGAGGCCGGTTGCGGTTGGGTCATGGCGTCGTCGCCGGCAAAAGCCGGCAGGCTCGCGGCTTCGATTTCGGTGGCGATCAGTGTCGCGACCGCATCTACCGCGGATGGCTCCGGCCACGAGACCTCGCCATTCGCCGCTGGCGCTTGTCTCTCCCGAAACTCGAACGATTCCTCGCCGGAGCTGCCGGCGTCGCTCGCCACGATCTCGATGGTGTCGGCGGCCGGCGGGTCGATTTCGAGGTTCGGTCCCGGACCCTCTTCGCGCCGGCTGCGCCGTCTTCCACCGCGCCGACCGCGGCGGTGCCGCAAACGCGCGCTGTCGTCGTCTTCATCGCCGGGCTCGGCTTCAGCCTCGGCGCCCGGTGCCGCGACATGCTCCGCTGCCGGCTCCGCCACCTCCTCGCCGCCGGCCGTCGACGGCGCTCGGCCCCGCTCATCTTCATGGCGCCGGCGGCGTCGGCGGCGCCGGCGGGCACGGACACGCTCCTCTTCGTCTTCGGGTTCGGGCCGTTCGACATCGTCGGCCTCGACCGCTTCGTCGGCGTCCTCCTCGGTTTCGTCGGCGTCGATTTCCGGTGATTGGGTAAGCGGCGCCGGTGCTGCCGCCGGGGTTTCCCCTGGCTCCAAGGCGCGCAGCCTTTCGAGCCGGAAGGCAGGCGGGATCAGCGTGTCGTCGCGCGCCATCAGCACGTGGATGCCGTAACGGGTTTCGAGTTGCGCCAAAGAGTCGCGTTTGTGATTGAGGATATAGAGCGCCACCGTCGTCGGCACATAGACGCAGACTTCAGCCGACCGCGACCGCATGCCCTCCTCTTCGATCGAGCGCAATACGTACAGCGCTGTCGATTCGGTCGAGCGGATGATGCCGGTGCCGCCGCAATGCGGACAGGGTTGGGTCGAGGCTTCGACCAGCGACGGGCGCAGCCGCTGGCGCGACATCTCCAGGAGGCCGAACGGACTGATGCGCCCAACCTGAATGCGGGCGCGGTCGCTCTTCAGCGCCTCCTTGAGCCGCCGCTCGACCGCCCCCTGATTGCGATGCTCCTCCATGTCGATGAAGTCGATGACGATCAGCCCGGCGAGGTCGCGCAGCCGCAATTGCCGCGCGATCTCTTCGGCGGCTTCGAGATTGGTGCGCAGCGCCGTCTCTTCGATGTTGCGCTCGCGCGTCGAGCGGCCCGAATTGACATCGATCGCGACCAGCGCCTCGGTCTGGTCGATCACGACGTAGCCGCCGGAACGCAGCTGCACGATCGGCGAGTGGATCGCGTCGATCTGGCTCTCGACCTGAAAGCGATGCAACAGCCCGATCTGCGGGTCGCGGTAGGGTTGCACCCGCTTGGCGTGGCTCGGCATCAACATCTTCATAAACGTCTTGGCCGTGCGATAGCCGTCTTCGCCCTCGACCAGCACCTCGTCGATGTCGCGCGTATAGAGGTCGCGGATCGAGCGCTTGATCAGGTCGCCTTCCTCGTAGATCAAGGCCGGTGCGGTCGAGCGCAGGGTCAGCTCGCGGATCTCGTTCCACAGCCGCAGCAGGTATTCATAGTCGCGCTTGATTTCGGCTTTCGAGCGCTCCGCACCGGCGGTGCGGACGATCACCCCCATCCCTTCCGGGATGTCGAGATCCTCGAGGATCTCCTTTAGCCGCCGACGGTCGCTGAGGCTGGTGATCTTGCGCGACACGCCGCCGCCGCGCGCGGTGTTGGGCATCAACACGCAGTAGCGGCCGGCGAGCGACAGATAGGTGGTCAGCGCCGCGCCCTTGTTGCCGCGCTCCTCCTTGGTAACCTGGACCAGCATGATCTGCCGGCGCTTGATCACTTCTTGGATCTTGTAGTGCCGGTGTGCGCGCGAGCGCTGGCGTTCGGCGTCGTCGAACTCGTCCCCGCCGAGGGTTTCGACCACCTCGGTCTCGCCGTTCGTGCCGCTGACGATGGTGCCAGCTTCAGGCAACGGCGCGCGCTCATCGAGTGTCGCCGGCGCGTCGTCGCCGGCGAGGATGATGTCATCTGCCGCGGCGGATGCTGCCCAGCCGGCGGCTGGGGCAGCCCCTCGTTCGGTTGCGGCAATCGCGGTGTCGAACGGCAGCTCGGGTGCCTCCTCGGGCTCTGCCTCCACCTCCTGCGCCCACTCCTCGCGCTGCCGCACCGCCTCCTCAGGCTCCAACCCCGAAACGCCCGCCGGCCCTTGAGCCCAGCTCGGGGGTTCGGGCGCAACGGAAACAAAATGGGGTGTTTCTTCCCACGGCAATTCGGCAGGCACCGCGGTTTCGTCTTCCGCACCCGCCACCGCGTCGTCCGGCGGTTCCCAGGGCGGCTCGGCAAACGCTTCGCCGTCGGCGGCATCGTCGCCGCCCGGCGCGATTTCGACGACCGCCACCGGCTCCGGCAGCGCTTGCTCCAGCGGCACGCCGGTTTCGTCCGCGGCCTCACCCGCATCCAGGCTGGCGAATTCGCGAGATTGCGGCTCGGCACCGCCTCCCCTCCGGTCGGCGACCGGGATCCTGTAATAGTCGGGGTGAATCTCGCTGAAAGCGAGAAAGCCGTGCCGGTTGCCGCCGTATTCTACAAAGGCTGCTTGCAACGACGGCTCGACTCTTGTAACTTTTGCGAGATAGATATTGCCCTTTACTTGCTTTTTGGTGGAGGATTCGAAATCGAATTCTTCGAGACGATTGCCGTTGACGACCACCACCCGCGTCTCCTCGGGATGGGTGGCGTCGATAAGCATGCGCTTTGCCATTCGGGTGTAGCTCCGGGGCGCGCTCCCGCGGCCGCGCGAAATTCGGCTGGCGGCGCGATCCCGTGTGCAAGGAAGCCGGCAACACCTGATCTCCTGCCCGGGTACGATTGCGTATCAGCCATGGCGATTCTCGTCAGGGACGGCTTCGGGTTCCTAAAATCCGCTGCGCCCGGCGCTTTCGCCCGACACAGCAGCGACGTGCCGCCGGCCCGCGGGCCCATACTCGCGAACCTGCCGGGCGCGGCGCCCGGCAGGAGGTCGGCGGCGGTTTTCGCAAACATCAATGTATATAGTGTGCTGCGCCGCGACAATGCTTTCGTCCGGACCGGACGAAAGCATTGGGCACAGCCGCACCGAGCGGGGCGGCAAAACTTTCTTGGAAGAACCGCTCGGCCGATGCATATAAGGCGCTGCCCGCGGGATCAGAAGGATCGCGGCCGGCGGTTGCCGCAGGAGCGGCCGCGTCTTGTCGCGTCGAATAGATGGTCAAACTCATCCGATTTCTTTTTGTCTGTGCGGTAATCCTGGCGATCGCCGGGTGCGGGCTGGTCGGGATCACGATCTGGTATTTCGGCCGGGACCTGCCGGACTACCAGCAGCTCGCGCATTATCAGCCGCCGATCATGACTCGGGTCCAGGCCGGCGACGGCCGGTTGCTCGCTGAATACGCAAGCGAACGGCGAATTTTTGTCCCGATCGAGGCAATCCCCAAGCGCGTCATCGATGCTTTCGTCTCCGCCGAGGACAAGAATTTTTACACCCATCACGGCATCGACCCGGTCTCGATGATCCGCGCGGCGATCACCGATGTCGGCCGGCTACGTTCCGCGCGCCGGCCAATCGGCGCCTCGACGATCACCCAGCAGGTCGCCAAGAACATGCTGCTCTCCGACGAGGTTTCGCTGGCGCGCAAGATCAAGGAGGTGCTGCTGGCGACGCGGATCGAGGCGGCGATGCCCAAGGACCGGATCCTCGAGCTTTATCTGAACGAGATCTATCTCGGCTCGGGCGCCTATGGCGTGGCGGCGGCGGCGCTGACTTATTTCGACAAACCGCTCGACGATCTGACCCTGGACGAGGCGGCATTTCTCGGCGGTCTGCCCAAAGCGCCAAACCGCTATAACCCGGCCCATTTCCTCGATGCCGCCAGGGGGCGACGCGATTGGGTGCTCGACCGCATGGTCGAGGACGGCTATGCCACCCGCCGGGCGGCCGACGCGGCCGAGGCGGAGCCGATCGTGTTGCGTCGCCGCGAGGCGGCGGAAGAGGTCAAAGCGCCCTACTTCGCCGAGGAGGTACGTCGCCAGCTGCTCGCCCGCTATGGCGAAAAGGCGCTTTACGGCGGCGGGTTTTCGGTTCGCACCAGCCTCGACCCGCGCCTGCAGGCGGAAGCCGACAAGGCGCTTCGCCAAGGGCTGATCGCCTACGATCACGGCCACGAAGGCTGGCGCGGGGCGATCGCCCATGTTGACCCCAAGGGCGATTGGGCGACGCAACTGGCCGCGGTCCCGGTTCCGGCGGTGGTGAGCGATGTCGGCTGGCGGTTGGCGGTGGTGCTGCGGACCACGCCCGCGGAGGCCGCGATCGGCTTTGCCGACGGCGACACCGGGCATGTCCCGTTCGCACAGATGCGGTGGGCGCGGCCGCGCTACCATGGCGGCGGCCTCGGCCCGTTCCCGCGCGGCGCGGGCGATGTCGTCAGGCCCGGCGACGTCGTCATGGTGGCGCCGGTCGCGGCCGAGCCGGTCGTGAACGACAGCGAAAACGAAACCGGAAAGGACGCCGTCGACCCCGGAAAAGACGCCGGCGGCGCCGGCAAGGATACCAAAAAGACGGCTGCGTCGGCTGTTCAACGCGGCGCCTTGGCTTTCACTCTGTGCCAGGTGCCCGAGGTGTCGGGTGCGCTCGTCGTGATGGACCCGCACACGGGGCGCGTGCTCGCGCTCAGCGGCGGCTTCAGCTTTGCCATCAGCCAGTTCGACCGGGCGACCCAGGCCTATCGGCAAACCGGCTCGGCGATCAAGCCGTTCGTGTTTCTGACGGCACTCGACCATGGGTTCACCCCGTCGACCCTGGTCAGCGATGCGCCGATCTCGCTGCCCCAGGGGCCCGGCCTGCCGATGTGGACGCCGACAAATTACGAGGCCGACCGGTTCCGCGGCCCGACCCCGCTGCGCATCGGGCTCGAACAGTCGATCGACACCTTGACGGTGCGGCTGGCGACGATGATCGGCATGGATTCGATTGCCAAGACGATCGAGCGCTTTGGCATTCTCGACCATGTTCCGCATGAATATGCGATAACCCTCGGCGCCGGCGCGACGACGCCGCTGCGGCTGACCGCCGCCTATGCGATGATCGTCAATGGCGGCAAGCGCATTACCCCGACGCTGATCGACCGGATCCAGGATCGCGACGGCAAGACCATCTTTCGTGCCGACGACCGCCCGTGCGACGGCTGCGGCGACGTCGACTGGCAACACCAGCCGGTGCCCGTCATCCCGGACACCCGCGAGCAGGTGGCCGACCCCGGCTCCGCCTATCAGCTGGTCACGATGATGCAGGGGGTGGTCGAACGCGGCACCGGCGATGCCGTCAAGGCGGTCGGCAAGCCGATCGCCGGCAAAACCGGAACGACCAACGACTATCGCGACGCCTGGTTTCTGGGCTTCAGCCCGGACCTCGCCGCCGGCGTCTATGTCGGCTACGACGAGCCCGACAGTCTCGGCAAGGACGAGACCGGCGGGCACGTCGCCGCGCCGATCTTCCGCGACTTTATGATCGATGCGCTCAAGGACACGCCGGCTGTCGATTTCCGCATTCCGCCGGGGCTGCGGCTCTATCGCGTCAGCGCCGCTACCGGGCTGCCGGTCAGCGGCAGCGGTCCGGCGATCTACGAGGCCTACAAGCCAGGCACTGAACCGGGCAAGGGCCGCTATGTTGCGTCCGAGGCGAGTTCGAATTCCGGCGAGGCGGAGGGATCGCCGGTTGACTCCGCCAGCGGTCCCGCGTCGAGCGATCCTGGAAATGCCGACACCGGGTCCGGCGGCGGCGATGCCGGACCGGCCGCGAGCGGCGGCGCGGGGCCATCGCCGGGCGGCGCAGAATCATCGCCGGGCGGCGCTCCGGCCCCGAACAGCGCGATGCTGCCGCCGCGCGGCGCTCCCGCCGGCGGCACCGGCGGCCTATATTGACGAGTTAGCTTTAGCCCAACGAGCGGAGCGGGAACATGCGCGCCGAGATCGAGGCGGCGGCCGGCGACATCAGACGGTCGCTGGCGCTGCTGAGGAGGCATCTTTGACTGGGAGACCGCAACAAGGCGCCTCGCCGAGCTGAACGCCGAGGCCGAGAACCCGCGCCTGTGGGACGATCCCGGCGTCGCGCAAAAGCTGCTGCGCGAGCGCACCCGGCTCGACCATGCGATTTCGGGCTACCGCCGCATCGAGCGCGAGGTCGAGGACGCGCTCGAGCTGATCGAATTGGGCGAGGCCGAGGGCGAAGCCGGAATCGTCGCCGAAGCTGAGGCGACGCTCGAGAGGCTGCGCGCCGACGCCGCCCGGCGCGAACTCGAAAGCCTGTTGTCGGGCGAGGCAGACGCCAACGACTGCTATCTCGAGGTCCATGCCGGAGCTGGCGGCACCGAGGCGCAGGATTGGGCCGAGATGCTGTTGCGCATGTATGCGCGCTGGGCC
>Ga0210398_10003594_pt1 | contig 14804 bp, 12 predicted proteins | sample IncBWC4OmetaG_FD_161047 | JGI IMG/M metagenome (GOLD analysis project Ga0210398, IMG submission 161047) | Forest soil microbial communities from Barre Woods Harvard Forest LTER site, Petersham, Massachusetts, United States - Inc-BW-C-4-O | ecosystem: Environmental > Terrestrial > Soil >...
TGGAACGTCAGCTCTCGGTGGAACCAGTTGCAGCAACGCCTGGTGAAGCACGTGGGCTGGACGCCGGTGGTGGGATTCGACCCCAGGTCGGGCCCACCACACGTGGAGCCTGGATCCATTCTGATCGACTTCAACGCGAACTTCGGCCTTCCATTGATGTACCCTCATTTCCCTTTGGAGTTCATGTTTCTATGGGCGGAGAGGCTAGCGTTTTGGCACGCCGACTTGTTATGCAGGCTTCCCGTCATGGAGGAGCTCGCAAGAAGATTTGAGGCGTTGGAAAACGGGCAGACAACGGCAGTTCTTGATAAGGGTGGACGAAGAAACTACCTCAACTTCAAAAGGCACCGCTTCTGGGAATTGTGTGGGTGCACCACGCGAGCGGCGAGCGAAAACCAATTCTACAACGGCTGTGGCTGGTGGCGAAATTATAGCATCCACCCAAAGTGCACCCTGCCCGAGGAGCGCCGTCGGAGGCAAGTGCTCTATTACGACCATGGCGCCGGAATTATGTATTGGAAGACAAGGTATCACGGTCCGGTGCTTCCGATCAGTTTGGATTTCGTCAAGGAGGGTCACTGCAGCGAGGTCATGAATCTAATAACATACCAGCAAGCGTCGAACCATACGACAGACCTACGGAACCTCACAATCGAGCTCGATGTGAATTATTCGATAGATGAAGTTGCAGCCCGGTTGGGTATTACCCAGCTGCTGGGCTAAAAAGAGAGCGATAGTATAGTTGACAAGTGGCCGCGATATTCACATGACGACCATCGGCCCAGACAAAATGTGTCGTAGGACTGGTCCACGGGAAATGGAAGCAGGCGCGGAAAAAGCAGCGCGACAAAAGCGAGTTAGGGACGGTCGAAGATGAAACCAGCACCAGCGCCAGATGTACCCGGTAATACGGAAGCGGAAAGGTTCGACAACGCTTTCCGCAGAATGTTCAGCGTGACCAAGGACGATCTGCGGAAAGCAGTGATGAAGTGGAAGGCGCAAGCGTGGTAGCAGCGCACGTTGAGGCTTTGAGAAAGTAAATCCAGTCTTATACGCTTCCGGGTGATGTGACTAGGTGGAGCTGATGACTCTTTGGTCTGACTTCCTCACCAACGACAAAAGGATTATCCATAAATGGAAGCACTACTTCCCCATTTATGAACGCCACTTCAATGACTTCGTGTATAAGCCGGTCACTTTCATTGAAATCGGCTGTGGAGTGGGTGGGTCGCTGCAAATGTGGAAGCGCTACTTTGGACCTCACGCGCGAATTGTGGGTATCGATATCAATCCGGCGTGCAAGGCATTCGAGGAAGATCAGATTGAGGTGCGGATCGGCGATCAGAGCGACGAGAAACTTCTACAAAGCCTGGTTGACGAGTTCGGCGCGCCCGATATCGTTTTGGACGATGGCAGCCATATGATGAGTCACATTATCGCCAGTTTCCACGGACTTTATCCCCGGATGGCAAAGAGTGGCGTCTATATGGTGGAGGACCTGCATTCTGCCTATTGGGACGAGTATGAAGGTGGACTGCGCAAGCCGTCCACATTCATTGAACTGTGCAAGAACCTAATCGACGAGTTGAACGCTGACCACACTCGTGGCGCTTTGTCTCCGAACGAGTTTACGACGTCAACATTGTCGATGCATTTCTATGACAGCGTGGCCGTGTTTGAGCGTGGCACGCACACAAAGAAGTGGGCACCTCAGATTGGCACACCCCCTTCCATGCGTGAAAAGCTAGCAGAACGCGTCAAGACCAAACTGATTTGATTTATTCTCGTCGAGTAGTAGATGTTTTTGTCAACTATATTATTGCGTAAAGAGACGAACTGCTGGAACACATAGACAGATTGCGGCAGCAGATCAAGAGAGGCTTTGCGGCACTTGGCTACCAAGTTCAGGGAACGCGGTATTGTCCTCGACAACTTCTTGACCCAAGACTTCTCCGTCGACTGGAGTTCGACGACGTTGTCTGCCGCCGCATGTTCGAGGCTGGCCGGGAGTTCACCTTTATTCAGGTGGGCGCGTTCGACGGGGTTTCAACAGATCCGTTGCGCAAATACATTCAGGCATGCGGCTGGCGTGGAATCTTGATAGAACCGCAACCCCGGCCAGCTGCCCGACTGCACGAACTCTATGGCGATAATGATAGGCTTGTGATTCTACAGGCCGCGTTGGATGACAAATGCGGCGAGCGCACACTTTTCACAGTAGAATCCGACAACGCTCCCGCATGGGCTGGTGGAATGGCATCCTTCGAGCGCGATAACATCGTCAAAAACTCGTATTTGATTCCTGGGTTGGAGGCAATGATCAAGGAGATCACGGTGAAATGCATAACCTTTGACGGTGTTATGCAGAGACTCTCATCGGGCCAGCTTGATCTATTGCAGATCGACGCCGAGGGCGCTGATGGCTACATTCTGTCCCTTTTCCCGTTTGATCGCATTAAACCTGCGATCGTTCATTGGGAGAGTAAGAACCTCACCAAGCTTCAGCAGGAACAAGCTTTGGATATATTGAGGGAGCAGGGCTATCGTTTTGCCCGTTCAGGGGAAGAAGATATGCTTGCCGTTTTGGGAAACTCAGATCATGGTGATGAAAAGCCTTAGAACGTACGCAAGCAATCTTGTAGACGGTGCAGTTCGCCGCGGTTTCGAGAACCCCATCCTCAAGCGAGTTCTCGATATGTCGACGGAGCGTCATTGGCACGCCAAGGCCCAGATCAGTCCCAACCCACTTCTTCGGCACGGTGAAAAGTTCCACTCACAAAATGACGAAGACGGTATCGTTAGCGCGATTCTTACACGAATCAAGATGGACAGTGGAGTCTTTGTGGAATATGGGTGTGGCGATGGTTTGGAAAACAACACCATCCAGTTGTTAATGCGTGGGTGGAGCGGGGTATGGATCGGGGCAGCGGACCTGAGCGTCCGGATTCCCGCATCCAGTCGAAAGCTTCACTTCGAACATGAGTGGGTGACTCTCGAGAACTGCGTCGAGCTCCTGAAGCGTGGCACCAGCAAGATAGGTGCGACCAAAGTAAATCTGATCAGCATGGATCTTGATGGGAACGATTTCTTCTTCGTAAAAGCAATTCTGGAGCAGGGGGTTGATCCTGATGTTGTCATTGTCGAGTATAACGGTAAGTTCCCCCCACCCATTCGTTTTACCATTGACTACGATGCGGCTTATAGCTGGTCTGGCAGCGATTACTTTGGGGCATCGTTACAGTCATTCGTTGACTTGTTCGAGTCATTCGGGTTCCGGCTTGTCTGCTGCAATGTTACAGGCGCCAATGCCTTCTTCGTCGCAGGATGCCACTCGGAGTTGTTCGCGGACGTACCCAGGGAGGCGGAGAAATTGTTCATGCCACCAGATTACAACTGGTTTTTGAGGCGGGGACACGGTCCCGACCCACGATCGATAGAGCATTTTCTGTGCGGGAAATAGAGAATGGGCGTCAATAGCGGCCTTCGGTTCGATGTTGCGGAGAGTGTGATCGCGTAAATGATTCCTACCGCTGCCGGACTATTCGAGAAGATGCCGCGGATGTTGCGCAGGCATCGATTGATGAGGGCATGGATGCGCCTCACCGGAGAGGATCCGCTTCAGCTTGTGCGTATACGGGACGATGCGCACGGCTACGCCGATATGAGCGATGGTTTCCTTCGTTTGATCGTGATTGAGGGAGACTACGAGAAGGATTTTTTTCGTATCGCCGATGCCCTGCTGCAAGAAGGCGGAGAATTCCTCGATGTTGGTGCCAATCATGGACTATTGAGCTTCGGGTTGGCGCGAAAGCTGGATCAGCGAGTAAGGTTTCACCTGTTCGAACCGAATCCGAAATTGATCGAGTCCATTGAAAAAAGCCGTAAGTTGTATCCCTCGATGCGAGCTGAAATCAATGCTCTGGCCGTTTGCGATGAAGACGGCACTATCTCGTTCGAAGTCCAGAAAGAACAAACAGGGGCGTCACACATCACAAAAGATGGTGGCATTCCCATCCGTTCGATAAGACTCGACACCTATCTCGCAGACAAGGACTTGGATCGCGTCGATCTCCTGAAGCTCGATATCGAAGGATATGAACTAACTGCACTTCGCGGTGCGGAGCGTGCTCTCAAGAGCCGGCGTATCAAGGCGATTTATTTTGAGTATTTCGAGAAGTTCTTAGTGCGTGTCGCGCCACCTTCCAGGCTAATTGAATTTCTTGATTCGTTGTCTTACGCGGTGTGCTTCTGTCGCGACGGCGATCTTATGCGGCAAGGGGCCGCTCCAAGGGTTAGCGTACGGGAGGGCCTGCCGGGACACGGACTCCCGCTTCTCCCGATTGCCGGACGGAAAGTGCCCGCCATGACCGACCTGCTTGCCATACCAAGTGAGAATCTGGTTGGCGTCTGAATCGTGCGTAACATGCTCTCCGTCGTAATTTGCACCCACAATCCGCGACCGGACTACTTTGCGAGGTGCCTGGAGGCATTGCGTTCCCAGACGCTCTCTCTGAGTGGTTGGGAGTTCGTAATCGTGGACAATCGCAGCGACACGCCGCTTGCCGATCGCATGGATCTCGCTTGGCACCCGTGCGCCCGCATGATTCGCGAGGAAACTCTCGGTCTAACTCCGGCTCGCCTGCGCGGCATACGCGAGTCCAAAGGTGAGTTGTTGGTTTTTGTAGACGACGACAACGTGCTTGACGTTGATTTCCTCGAAACTGCCCTGCGCACCATGGAAGAAAGACCGTTTCTGGGATCCTGGAGCGGCCAATGCCGGCCTGGGTTTGAGGCACCTCCCCCGGAATGGACCCGTCGCTATTGGGGGAATCTCGTTATCCGCGAATTCGACAAAGATGTGTGGTCTAACCTGCCGCGCCTGGCCCTATCCATGCCTTGTGGCGCCGGGCTTTGCGTCAGGCGGGAGGTTGCATTGCACTATCTGGATTTGCACGAAGCGGGAAAGCGTTCATTTCAGTTCGATCGTAACGGGGAGTCCCTCCTGTCGGGGGGGGACAATGATCTGGCCGCCTGTGCGTGCGGTATCGGCCTCGGTGTTGGGCTGATTGCTTCGCTCAAGCTCACGCATCTGATTTCGCCCGAGCGGTTGAACGAAGACTACTTGGAGCGTTTGTCGGAAGGGATTCACTTTTCTTCAACCATGCTGGATGCGGAATATGGAGTCCGAGTCGGCCAGCGGACGGCATTTGGCCGGGCAGCGGATTTTCTGCGCGTCATTCGGCTAAGACAACCGCACCGTCGGATATTGAAGGCGGCTTTCGATGGTCGAGATCGCGCAACGCGCCAGCTCATTGATGATGATATTTCTCCCGCCGTTAAATTTGGTCGCCGCAACTGATCCTAAGATTTATTCCCGGAGCGACGAAGTCATCCCGAACAATCAAAGGGCACCGCGACGGGTTCTACACGTCGTCGAAAGGCTCGATCGTGGTGCGGTGGAGAATTGGCTGATCCGGATGCTCGGGCACGCCCGTAAGCGAGAGGTAGAAATTGACTGGACCTTTTATTGCACCCTCCAGCAGTCGGGCGCGGCGGACGACAAAGCGCGAGCGTTGGGTGCTCACGTGATTGCTTCGCCCGTTCCCATTGGGCGAAAACTGGAGTTTGCCCGGGCCCTGCGCTCGGAGTTACGGCGCGGGGGATATGATGTTTTGCACTGCCACCATGACCTTGTAAGTGCCGTCTATCTGCTGGCGGCTTCGGGTCTTCCCATCCACCGTCGGATTGTCCAAGTGCACAACGCAGATGAAGATGTCCTGACGCCCAGCCCGTGGAAGCAACGCCTCTACCGCGAACCGATGCGCCTGGTTTGTCTGAGCATTGCTGATCGCATTGTCGGGATTTCGAATCATACGTTGGATACTTTCTTGGCCGGTCGCCGCCGAACGAAGCGAGACTCTGTGCACTACTATGGAGTTGATTTCGCTCCGTTCGAAGACGCGAAAGGCGATGGATCGGGTTTTCGCAAGTCGCTAGGCCTCGCCGAACACTCCAAAATCCTTCTCTTCGCCGGCCGGATGGTACCCGAAAAGAATCCTGTTTTTGCCGTCGATGTTCTGGCTGAGATGCGTCAGCTTGACCCCACAACAGTGGGAGTCTTTGTGGGCACAGGATCGCTCGAGGAGGTTGTCCGTCTACGTTGCGGGGAACTGGGCCTCGGCAATTTCGTCAGGTTTCTCGGCTGGCGGGATGACGTAGCGGAAGTCATGTGCTGCAGCGACTGGTTTATCCTTCCCCACCCGGAGCACCCCATGGAGGGATTCGGAATTGCCGTCGTCGAAGCGCAGTTAGCCGGTCTGCGCATGCTTTTGTCTCGCGGCATTCTGGATGATCCCCTGCTGCCGACCGCCAGCTTTCGGCGGCTTGCACTTTCGGATGGGCCTAAAGTGTGGGCGAAAGCCGCGATGGAACTTCTGCAGCATTCGTCGTCGTCGCGGGCCGACGCTCTGGCTGCGCTTCGCCAATCGCCTTTTGCCATGGATACCGCTCTGTCCAATCTCGTCTCCTTGCACAAATAAATGGGGGACAAGAGTGACATTCTTGTCGTCATCGCTCATCCAGACGACGAAGTGTTCGCCTCTGGAACCATCTGCCTGTGCGCCGAGAAGGGCTTCAGAATTGCGTTTGTCTGCGCCACGGATGGAGAAGGGGGATCGCGCGATCTTATACTCAGCAAGCCGGACCTCCCTCTCGGAGAAATCCGTCGCCAGGAACTCATGCTTTCGGCCCGGATATTGGGCGCAAGCGAGGTATGTTTTCTGGGTCAACCGGACAGCGCCCGCCCCGATGCCCAGGGCGAGGGCTCGTGGGACCAGCCAAAGGTGATCAGCAGTTTGGGAAACATCATTCGGGAAAATAATCCCCAACTCATTCTGACCCACGGGCCCCAAGGGGGATACGGGCATCCCGCGCATCGATTGCTGTATGGCTGTGTCGCGGCCGCGGCGCGGGCGGTGTCATTCGCTGGGTCGATATTTTCATTCAGTGGCAAGGTCGACGGTGCCTTCTTTTCGTGGCATTTCGACCAACCCAGCGATGTCCTGGTCGATGCACGCACCTTCTTACCCCGTCGCGCGGCCAGCCTCTCATATCATCAGACCCAGGTTGCTTACTTCGTGCAGCCGCATTTTCCTAACAGCGTTCGCAAGCTCGCATCGGCCTTATTCGGACTCGCGTTTTCATTCACAGTCGCAGGGCGCAAGCGCGTTCCAATTGCGACTCCAACAAGATTTTTCCGGAGATTTCCTACAGAAGGACTTGTCTTGCAGAAGGCCCCGGATGCCGATCGAGCTCAGTTCTTTCTGGAACACTACTTGAATGACCACCGCGTTCAAATTGATCGCTAAAGCCCTGTCGGGCCAGGTGCCGCCGAGGGTCTTGGTGTGGGGACTGTTGAATACGCTGAACCGCTCCTTTGGAACCGGAAACAGGAGGTTCGAATTCGAGCGCCTCTATCTCGAGCACACGGATCCTTGGAACTACCATTCCAGCCCGTATGAGCACCAGAAATCCGAACGCGTTCTAGCATGCGCACTGAAATGGAGGAACGCGTGCGAAAGCGTGCTCGAGGTCGGTTGCAGCGTCGGCGTCTTTTCCCGCATGCTGACGGATCATTTCCACAAGGTCACGGCAATCGACATTTCAAAAGAAGCTCTGGCCGCGGCGACTCGCTACAATCACGCTGCAAAAAACGTACGTTTCATGCATCGCGATCTGCAGTCGTTGGACACTGACGACCGGTATGACGTCATATTCTGCGCGGAGGTCCTATACTATGTAGGGAAGAAGGACGTTGAGGTCGTTTGCCAACAGCTGGATAAATACTTATCCGCCCGTGGAGTCGTTCTCTTGGTAACCGGCATATCGAGCGAGCAGTCGGATTCCTTCTACTTTGATGGCTGGGCGGATGTTTTCGCTGCTCACTTCCAGCAGACCTTCAAGGAGATCGTTCAAGACCCCGTTCGCCCCTACCTGGTCGCTGTCTTTTCGCGTCGTGCTTAAATCGATCGCCATGCCCCCAGGATCTGCTAGCAAGCTCAAAGTTCTCCATGTTGTCGACACTCTCGGCATGGGAGGGGCTGAGACGTGGCTAATGGAACTGTTGAGGTTCTGGCATCGACAAGGAGAGGATCGGCCGCAAATTGATTTCCTTGCGACCAGCGGCAATAAGGGGCTCTTTGACGATGAGGCTACAGCGCTGGGTGCAAGAATTTTCTATCTTCGCTACGGTCGATCAAATGTTGTCTCGTTCGGACGTGGTTTGAGGCAGATCCTGAAACGCGGCGAGTATTCCGTCATCCATGATCATCAAGGGTACGCCAGCGGATGGCATTTTATCATGGGTGGGGGAGTGCTGCCGCGAGTACGTGTGACCCACATTCACAGCGCCTTGCGGCAATTTGAGGCAGAGCGGTTTATAAGCCAGATCGGAAAGCGTCTGGTGGGGCGCTATTCCACCCGCATCGTCGGCACATCACGGCAGGTGATCACCGAATATGGGTTTGATTCGCCGAGATTCGCCCACATACCGAGGTTGGCCCAGTATTGCGGGTTTGACCCCTCGCGGTTCGTTGGGGATCGGTTGGTTGCGAAGGCTTCCGTCTGTCATCAGTTTGGCTGGCCTCAGAACGCAAGGATAATTCTGTTCGTTGGACGGATAGACCCATCGGCCGATGTGGGCCATTGGCAAAACCAAAAGAATTCAGGATTTGCGGTTTCAGTAGGAATCGAGTGTGCCCGCCGAGACCCAGATGTGCGGATGGTTTTTGCTGGGGAGGGTTCATCTGCTGTGCCAATGCTGGAGCAACGCATTGCCGCCGCCGGGTTAGAGGGGCACATCCAGTTTGTCGGTATCCGCAAAGATATCGAACAGCTTATGCTGGCGAGCGATGCCTTGCTTTTCCCCTCGCGGGGGGAGGGGCTTGGAATGGTTGCGGTCGAGGCGCAGGCCGCAGGACTGCCAGTCCTTGCGTCCACCAACGTCCCTGTCGAGTGCGTGGTCGTGCCGGAGTTGGTACGGTTCAAGGAAGTGGAAGAGGGCGAAGCGGCGTGGGCGGATGAATTACTTCAAATGATCGGGCGGCCCCGGGATATTCTGGGCGCCAATCAGAGGGTGGCCGCTTCTGCTTTCGCGATAGAGAATTCCGCTCAAGCACTCGTCAGGCTTTACAGAAGTAGACTGAACGTTCTTCATGTTGTCGACACCCTTGGCATGGGAGGGGCTGAGACGTGGTTGATGGAAGTGTTGAGGTTGTGGCATCAAACCGGATCGGATCGGCCGCAAATTGATTTCCTTGCGACCAGTGGTAATCCCGGAGTGTTTGACGATGAGGCTACAGCGCTGGGTGCAAGAATTTTCTATCTTCGATACGGTCGATCAAATGTTGTTTCGTTCGGACGTGGTTTGAGGCAGATCCTGAAACGCGGCGAGTATTCCGTCATCCACGATCATCAGGCGTACGTCAGTGGGTGGCATTTTGCCATGGGGGCGGGCTTGCTGCCGCGCGTCGTTGTGACCCACATTCACAATCCTGCCTATCAAATTCAGAACGGAACGCCGGGAAGGCGGCTAAGTGCGCGGGTTGGGAGGAGTCTTGTGGGCGTCTATTCCACACACATCACCGGCACCTCGCGGCAGGTGATCACCGAATATGGGTTTGGTTCGCCGCGATTCACCCACATACCGAGGTTGGCCCTTTATTGCGGGTTCGACCCTTCACGGTTTCTTGGGGATCGGTTGGTTGCGAAGGCTTCCGTCTGTCATGAGTTTGGCTGGCCTCAGAACGCCAGGATAATTTTATTCGCGGGGCGGATAGACCAATCTCCTGATCTCGGTCATGCGAAAAACCACAAGAATTCAGGATTTGCGGTTTCAGTAGGAATCGAGTGTGCGCGCCGAGACCCAGATGTGCGGATGGTTTTTGCTGGGGAGCGTTCGTTTGCTATCCCAATCCTGGAGCAACGCATTGCCGCCGCCGGGTTGGAGGGGCACATCCAGTTTGTCGGTATCCGCAAAGATATCGAACGGCTTATGCTGGCGAGCGATGTCTTGCTTTTTCCCTCGCGGGCGGAGGGGCTTGGAATGGTTGCGGTCGAGGCGCAGGCCGCAGGACTGCCAGTCCTTGCGTCCACCAACGTGCCTGTCGAGTGCGTCGTCGTGCCGGAGTTGGTACGGTTCAAGGACGTGGAAGAGGGAGAAGCGGCGTGGGCGGATGAATTACTTCAACTGGCCGGGCAGCCCCGGGATATTGTGGGCGCCAATCAGAGGGTGGCCGCCTCTGCTTTCGCCATTGAGAGCTCCTCCATTGCGCTCCTGCGGGTCTACGGCGAGGGTGCTCGGTCTTGATCAATTTTGTTTCTAATCTGCCGAAGAATCTGAGATCAGGCGGCTTTTCCGCGATGAACGCTGCTGCATTTTCTGCAATCAGCAGTCTCGAAACCTCCCGCTATATCGGACCAATCAACCCACCGGTGGTCCTATGGCAAAAAGCGCTGTCCAAATTCCGGCGTGTCGCCGGATCGCAAGGGTCGTTTTTTTTCTTCTCCGAGCGCAGATTGAAGAGAATTGCCGGCGAGGTTCATTCGCAATCCCCAGCCGATGCGCACCTGGATTTTTTTCACGGATTTACGCCATGGATTCTGACTAAGCCGCAACGCCCTTACGCGGCATGGAGCGATTGCACGTTCCACGACTACATGGACATTTTTCATAGCCGGGAGCAGTTCAGCTCGGTCGATCTTGACCGGATCGAGCAAGCGGAGGCAGCGTGGCTCAAGAATGCTCGATACGTGCTCTTTACGAGCAGGTGGGCGGCCGAGCGCGCCATCAGTCATTATGCATTGGACGCACGCCGGGTTGGTTCTGTCGGAATCTTTGGTGAGATCGAGATGCCACCCCGCGATGACTACGCCGGCGGCCGGGAGTTTGCGTTCGTCTCGACTAACTTCCGGGCCAAGGGTGGACCAACAGTGTTGTCGGCATTTCGAGAAGTGAGAAAGGTCCATACTGACGCCTCGTTAATCATTGTCGGAGATGCACCATCCAACCTTGGGGCAGAGTCTGGCGTTCACTTTGCGGGGTTTTTGCGAAAAGAGGTACAGGGTGAGTACCAGCGGTTACTGCAAATCCTTGGCCGAGCGCGCGCCCTGGTTCATCCCACCAAGAGCGATATCTCGCCCTTGCTGCTTGTGGAGGCCGGATATCTAGGATGTCCGGTAATCTCCTCTCGAAAATTCGGAATCCCGGAGTTGGTGGACGATGGCCGCACCGGCTTGCTTTTAGACGATCCGTCTCAAGCTGCGATGGTCGCCAGTGCGATGCGCTGGATGCTGGAACACACCGACGAATACCGTCAGATGCGTGAAGCTGCCTGGTCCAAGGCTCGGGAACTGCATTCCAAGCGGAGATTCGAGCAACGCTTGCTCGCATTTGTGCGGGAAGGTTTCCCCGTTGAAAGAATGGCGACGTAATGAAGATCCTCTTTCTCGGCGAAATCGGCCCCGGGCAAACGTCGTTGATGCGCATGCGGGCGCTTGGTCGCCTCGGACATACCGTGCAGGGTGTGCATACGGTGGATCCCTGGACGCGGGCTCCGTGGGTCAAGCGGCAGGTGCAGAGACGGTTGCAGCGCGGTTCTGTCGTGGATGATATCAACCGTCTGATCCTTGAAGATGCCCGCAAGTTCCGGCCGGACCTGGTTTGGGCCGAGAAGCAAGAGTTCCTGCGCGCGGAAACGATCGAGGAATTGCGCAAGCTTGGCGCGCGAACGGTCCACTTCACTCCCGACCCGTATTTCTCGCTCGACTGGAAGCGCACGCGCCTCATGGATGAGGCCATGAGAACATTCGATGCGCTGGTCTACTGCAAGTCGTATGAGCGAGAGCAATATGAAGGCATCGGCAAGCCAACTGTTTACATGCCGCTAGGATACTGCGATGAAGTCCACCGCCCTCTTGCCTCTGAGGACACGCGCTGGCGATGCGCGATTGGCTTCCTGGGCGGATGGGAACCTCGACGAGAGAACCTCCTTCACGCTGTCGCCGCGGCCGGGTTCGATGTGAAAATTTGGGGCGGATACTGGGAGTTCTTGCGGGATGGCAAATGGACCCCTCGCAGGCACATTATTCTGCAACAGCTTGCGGGGAGAGATCGCTTCCGCTTCCATACTGATGAGCTCCTATCCCGGGCTCACCAGGGTGGTGAGGTTTATGCGGATGACTACGCTCGGGCTCTTAGCGGCTCCAAGATAGGTGTAGGGTTTTTGCGGAAGGCGTGGCCAGACCAGCATACGACACGTACTTTCGAGATTCCCGCTTGCGGCAGTCTGCTCCTTGCGGACCGAACCGGGGAACATCAGCAATTCTTTGAAGAAGGGAAAGAAGCCGAGTTCTTTGCTTCTTGCGAGGAGCTGCTAGACAAGGTGCAATTCTATTGCAACAACGAACCAGCGAGGAAGCGCGTGGCTGATGGGGGCTACAAACGCTGCAAAGAAGGTGGGTATGCCTATGTGTGTCGCCTCAGGGGAGCCTTTCAAGCGTTGGGGCTCAACTGAGACCCGGGATATGTCGTCTTCTGCGCTCGAGAAGGTTCTGATGATGTATGCACGACGATTTCCGATTCGCCTCGGCAAGTTGAGGCTCGTCGATTCGCTGTGGCAAACGGTGCTTTCAGACCGGAGCACGCTTCGCGTGGCGACGTTGAAGCATGGCGGATTCAAAATGTCCTGCGATCTCAGCGAAATGCTCCAGCGGCAGTTTTACTTTTTTGGCACGTATTTTTTGGAGGAAGATCTCTTGAGTTGCTGGGCGACCGTGTCAAAGGGCGCCAAGGTTGTCCTCGACGTGGGCGCGAACGCCGGAATTTATAGCCTGGCCGCGATCGCGGTTCAGCACGACGTCGTCGTCCATGCCTTCGAGCCCACCCCGGAAATAGCTGCTCAGTTACGCGCCACTGCCAAATTAAACCACCTCGAAAACTTGTACGTTCACGAGGCGGCCGTTTTAGGGGAAAATGGTCAGGCTGTTCTAAACCGTTGCCGGGGCGAATTTGGGGACAACGAAGGGATGAACTTCGTCACTAAAGATGTCGGCAATTCCCTTGCCGAGCATGTGAAAACAATATCCCTCGATCAGTTTTGTCAGGATCGCTCGATCGAACAAGTCGACCTGTTGAAGCTCGATGTGCAAGGTCACGAGTATTCGGCCTTGAAGGGAGCGGAGCATTTGATTCGAGCAGGTCTTATCGGGACCATTTTTATGGAACTCAACTGGAATGCAAAAGCCGGGGCACCGTGTCCGGCGGACGAGTCGATCCGGCTCCTCGCAGAAACAGACTTTCTGTTTTCAAAACCAGGTACACTTCTGCACTGGAAGAAAGCCGGCGACTGGTTGCGCGGTCTCAGTGATGTCGTTGCCCGCCGTGCTCGCGCGTAAGTGTTTCAACCTTGCTAACATCTCTTATTTTCGTCTGTCTCGCGCCATTCCTTGTGCTGCTATGGATTCTCCGTAGGGACAAAGTTTCGCTAGGTCTTCCGATCGCTTATTTGTATTCACTGTTGTTGATCCACGTTCCCGGGGCTTTTGCCCACGTCGTTGGCGGCGATTTTCTTGTAAATTCGGACTTGATCGAACTGGCCATGCGGTTCACGGCGTTCGGATCGGTCTGCTTTGTTTTGGGTGTGTGGTTGGCGCGCCGCTCAACCCCAACCGTGCCAGTCCGTGGGAACGTGGATCGCCACCGCTTTTGCTGGTTTTGCCTTATAGTGGGTTGGATCAGCATCTATGGCCTCACTCCTCTCTACGTTATTCCCAGTGTTAGCGCTGCCGTGGTCCAGGGTGGGAGCATTTGGATGCTGGGTGTGCTCCTGGGCTTGCGCGCGGCTGTGCAGAATCGCGATCTCAAATGGATGGGAGTCTGGCTCGGCGCGCTTACGGTCTACCCTGTCCTGATGCTTTTGCTCGGTGGTTTTCTGAGCTACGGCGCCGCAGCAGTTATTATAGTCTGTTCGGCCCTCACGATTTCGACGCGAAGCTACTGGCGAGCGCTCGCCGGTATCGCTGTCTTTTTTTTCCTAAGCTTGAGTATCTTTGTAACCTACTATCACCACCGAGACAACATTCGTAATCAGGTGTGGGGCGGGGCACCTCTGGACGCGCGAGTCGATTCCGTCATTGACACGGGCAAAGACTTTGAGTGGTTCAATCCCACCGATCGGAGACATCTCATTGCGCTTGATCAAAGGCTCAATCAAAACTATTTCGTCGGGCTGGCTGCTCGGCGAATTGAGCGAGGCCGGGTAAACTACCTCGAAGGCGAGTCCGTCTGGGAGGGACTCCAGGCTCTGGTTCCGCGTGCCCTCTGGCCGGAAAAGCCGGTCTTTGCGGGTAGCCCACAAATCGTTTCGAAGATGACCGGCGTTCACGTTTCTAGCGACACATCCTTTGGTGTGGGCAATGTGATGGAGTTCCAGATCAATTTTGGGACTCCGGGCGTGGTGGTCGGCTTTTTGATCCTGGGATGGCTTATTGGAACGCTGGATCTGAAGGCGGCAACGGCAGAACGTCGGGGCGAGTTGGGAAAGGTTATCCTCTTCTTTCTCCCCTGTGTAGCGCTCATTCAGCCGAACGGTTCCTTAGTGGAATTATTCAGCGGCTCCGCCGCGGCCTTAGTTGGGGCGTGTGTCTGGAACTGGGCATGGAAGCGGTTCATCGGGAAGTCGAAACCGAAATGGACGCTGGTGAGGAGCGCGAATCGCATTGAAGGTTCTTCTTACAAGCACGAGTCT